>Ga0310827_101433_pt1 | contig 12470 bp, 13 predicted proteins | sample WT_ome_2_FD_201309 | JGI IMG/M metagenome (GOLD analysis project Ga0310827, IMG submission 201309) | Sorghum-adapted microbial communities enriched on wild type (WT) sorghum from Joint BioEnergy Institute, Emeryville, California, United... ... | reverse complement strand
CAACTATATCATCGGCAATTTCATAAAGTAATTCTGATGAGTAAACCAAAGTTTTGGAGAATACACTCCATAATAGTTTCCCGGCACGGTCATCGGCATAAACCAATGCTTGGAGTTTTGCCTTTGTACCCTTTTGTTGTTTTGCCAGTTCGGTTGAAGGCGTTCTCAGTTTTTTGACCGGTTCATATTCTAACGTGTTTGGGTTTAACTCAAGAATTTCCTTCCCTTTTTTCAAGAAAAATCCTTGACCTGTTTTTGCACCTAACCATTTTCTTTCTAACATCTTTTCAAGTAGCGGTGGAACAGTAAATACTTCTTTCTCTTCTCCTTCTACTTGATCTTTCACATTGTTGGCAACGTGAACAAACGTATCCAGTCCAACAACATCGAGGGTACGGAATGTGGCACTTTTTGGTCTGCCAATCATCGGTCCGGTAATGGAGTCGACTTCACCGATGGAATAACCATTGTTTAATACTTCCTGTAAGGTGATTAATAACCCGTATGTTCCAATGCGGTTGGCAATAAAGTTCGGTGTATCTTTGGCAATAACTACCCCTTTGCCGAGGACATCTTCACCGAATTTTTCCATGAAATGAACGACTTCCGGATCGGTATCTTTTGTCGGAATGACTTCCAATAGTTTTAAATAACGCGGCGGATTGAAAAAGTGTGTGCCGAGAAAATGTTTTCTAAAATCTTCTGAGCGACCTTCCGCCATTGCATTGACGGAAATTCCGGATGTGTTTGAGCTTACAATCGTTCCCGGTTTCCGATACTGGTCAACTTTTTCAAAAACGGATTTCTTAATATCCAATCTTTCGACAACGACTTCAATAATCCAATCAACTTCACTGAGTCGCTCTAAGTCATCTTCTAAATTGCCTACTTCAATCAGGGATAGATTATCCTTTGTAGTTAACGGTGCCGGTTTTTGTTTAAGTAATTTTTGTTTTCCTGCTTCTGCAATGCGATTACGGACGACTTTATCATTTAATGTTAGTCCTTTTGCAGCTTCTTCTTTTGTTAATTCATTTGGTACAATATCGAGCAATAATGTCGGGATCCCAACATTTGCCAAATGCGCTGCGATGCCGGAACCCATGACACCGGAACCTAGTACGGCGGCTTTTCTAATTTGTTTAACCAAAACTTCTTTCCCCCTTTATTCAGTCTTGAATGAACACTCATTCATTTTTAGTCGAAAAAAAATTTCTAAAATAATTTTCCATCCATGTTTTTAATATACAAAATTTTTCTCAACATTGCAATATATAATACTCTAGAATCACGAAATTTTATAAGAATGAAGTAAATTTGTAATTAGCGGAAGCTCCAATATCCCGAATAATTATTTATTGAACCGGTAAAAGCATGCGTGCATCCCCAAGCAATTTAAATTTGTTGGGGGAGTTTTTCCCGCCGACTGGAGTAAAATACATAATTTTTCGGTTAAAGTGTACAAAATATATTTTACATAAAATAAGGGAACAGTGGAAAGATATGAGTAGTGAAAAATAAAGGAGGCCAATATATGGAACAGCAACAAACACAACAAAATCAAAGCGGGCAAATTATGCAAGAGCCGCCTAAAGTCGTAACCGTAAAAGATTCTTTATATTTAACCGACATGTTGTCTTGGAATTTGATCGCCATGAAAAAAGCTCATTTTTTTGCGAATCAATGTCAAGATCCGGAAATTAAAGCCGCTCTTCATAATGCTGGACAGATGCATCAAAAGCATTACCAAATGATTTTAACCCACCTAAATACATCCGGCAGTCAACAAACGGGTTTCAGCGGCAGTCACTAAACATCATCGAATCTAAGGAGGTTACATACATGAGCCAACAAAATAAAATTCAAAATCCTGCTGTTCAATTACAAAAAACTCCGGACATGAATGACCGGGATTTTATTAATGATATGCTGGCAACGGAGAAATATATGACTTGGGCCTACAGTACTGCGTTGAATGAAACGAGTTATTCCGATTTATATCAAGATGTTTTGGCCATTTTTACCGAAACACAAAATTGCCAACGACAACTGTTTGAAGTCATGTTCAAAAAGGGCTGGTACGGTTTTGAGGCCGCTGATCAGCAAAAATTGCAACAATCTCACCAACAATTTCAAGGCTATAGCAACCAGTTTCCTTACAACAACCAACAAATTCAATAAATTTGCTAATAAGGGGCAATTTCTTTATGGGAAATTGCCTTTGTTGATTTTAGTAAACGTAAAAATCGCTCATAGCCTTTTACTGCTTGAATATAAAATGTACCGGATAGAACATTTTTCTTCCCGCTTAATCCACTTTTTTCCCTTAAATCAACACCACAAAATTGCTCCCCTTACAAATTTTCTACATGAATATTTGAAACCTATGGAAATTCCCATCCGTATTCTATAATATTAACTTATACAAAAACGGAAGGAGTTTGTTCGGTTGTTTAAATCTAAATTACATTTTTGGACATTAGAGATTCTGCTTATCGTCGGAATTATTTACATATGTACCAAAATTTCTTTTCTGTTTAATCCGATTGTCGTCTTTTTATCAACTTTGTTTTTCCCGATATTAATAACGGGGTTCCTTTATTTTCTCTTTAATCCAATCGTTTCTTTGTTGGAAAAAATAAAAATTCCACGGACTTTGGCGATTTTAATTTTGTATGTAGTATTCATCGGACTAGTCGTTTTGGTCGTGGCATTAATAATTCCAATTTTATCGCTGCAATTCCGTGAGCTTTTTGCAAATATTCCAAAATATGTTGATAAGCTTCCAGGGATCATCAATGATATATCTAAGTCAGACGCCTTCCATTGGATTCAAAATCAAGAGTATGTAAATCTTGATCAAATTCAACATAAAGTAATGAGTTATCTTTCGGGGATTCCGACAGCCATCACGAATAGTCTTTCCGGCATAATTGGTGCGGTTGCGAATATAACATTAGTCATTGTGACGGTACCATTTTTACTTTTTTATTTATTAAGAGATGGACATAAAATGCCGAATGCAATTTTACGGTTTTTACCGAAATCGTATCGTAAAGAAGGCTTAGTGATTTTAAAAGATACAACAAACACTTTAGCTACCTATATTCAAGGACAGATCATTGTTTCACTATGTGTAGGTACATTGTCGTTTATCGGTTACATGATTATTGGCTTACCTTATGCCTTATTATTAGGATTAGCTGTTGCCGTGACCAATATCATTCCGTATGTCGGGCCGTTTTTAGGGGCAGCACCTGCTTTTATCGTCGGGCTATTTATTTCCCCGTTGACCGCTATATTGGTCGTTGTCGTTGCCGTAGTCGCTCAGCAGTTCGAGAGCAATTTTATCTCACCGCTAGTCATTGGGAGAGCTCTGAATACCCATCCGGCGACAATCATTATTATTTTATTGGTAGCCGGAAATATAGCGGGGATTTTGGGTATGATTTTAGGTGTTCCGGTATATGCCGTTTCAAAAACAATTGTTTTAAACATCGTTCGACTTGTCCGGCTACATCGAGAGCATAGAAAAGAGGCTAAGATCGGATGAAACAAAGAATAACAAATGCTCCCTATCCTAAAAAATAGGGAGTTCTTTATTACTAAACAACCCTGACTGTAAAAATAATGCCCCCTCATCTATAAGTGAAACACACTCCTTATAAGCATGTTACTATCAAATTTCGCAAAACATTTGTATAATAAGGACAAAATGGGACGAATGGGGAAATCGGTTATGGGGCTTTTTAAAAAGAAAAAAAAGGTTACTTTGGAGTTTTGTACCAATAATTTAAACCAATTTTATGATGATGATCTGTTTGATGAATTAGAGGAATTGGTCAATGAACAAGGCTATCAAGTGAAAGAGATGGATTGCTTAAGTTATTGTGATGAATGCACATGTTCACCTTATGTTCTAGTCAATTCGACATTTGTTGAAGCGGAAACACCGCGGGAATTAATCATGAAGCTGAAGGAAAAGATTACATGAAATATGAATAATCTTTTTAGCCTAAAAAATATTTTAACAAAAAAAGACAGACCCTTATGGATCCGTCCTGTATATGCTAATCTTCATCATCTGTTGTCAATCTTTTCAAACGATCTTCTTCTTGAAGAAACTTAATAAAATTCTCCATGGCCATAACCGGTTTCTCATTAACAAGATGGATATACTGATTCTTTCTTTCACTTGTTAAATAACGACTTTTTTTCATCCGTTCAATAATATAGCGAACGCCGATACGTTCTATTTCTTTTTTGGTTAGTTTTGTTTCCCGTAAAAGTGCAAATCCAAATGCACCGATGACCGCGTAAATAATTACCGGTATATAAAAATCTCCACTTCTAGCTGAAAAAAACAATAAATAGATAAGATTAATCATCGCAATACCAATAAGCGGAAACGTCCAAAACATGTATTTCGATGTTTTCCTCGCCAATGGTAAAATGAGCTTTTGAATCTGTTCTATTTCTTTCTTAATATTCTCTGGAAAACTATTCATTAAAAAGTTGTCCATATAATCACCTTTTATAATTATATTCCTAAACATATCTATTCAATCACACGGTCAATCATGCAGAAATGAAATAAAGAGACCCACCCACATTTCAATAATGGAGGTAAGGTCTCGCTAACAATCACTATTGCCAACAAAGCCGAGAGAAAAAATCTCTGTAATGACGACCTCGCTGTAGAAGCTACTCCCCTTATCAAAAACAGATAAATTATTGATTACAGATATGATACTATATAAATTTCATACTGTCAAAACAAATGCAATATTAGTTTACGCATATTTCTTGCCGCATGAATAAAATGTAGGCAACCTGTATCCCTTGAGTTACTTTAGTTTGGGGGATCATTTCAAAAAGTACACTATTTGAAATATACTGCTAAACCTATCTTTTGCGTTTCATAAGTACAACTTATATTGTAAATATTTTGACATACGTTGTTTTTCTTCCCAATAAACCGTTCTAGGTGGATATGAAAGAATACCCAAACTTCTATTTGTTAAGCTAACGAGGCGACGAGATTGTCTAACAAGTTACTTATAAATATGGTAAAATTATACTGTATTTTGAAAGAAATGGAGCGCTCTTAGATTTGGAGGTCTTTGTCAATGAGGAAATTTTTTGGTATTATTTTAGGTTATTTAATTGGATTCGGCATTTTACTGCTTATTGGAATCGATATTAATTTTGATAATTTGAAAATATTTATATTTGTAACTACTATTGGTTTTGCCATTGGTGCACTCGTAAATAGATTAAGTAAAAAAAGGTAATATTCAAGTAGGGTGTTAGATTATAAGCCAAGCACCCTTTTTTTGCTTCCTCGCTGTTCAAATGAGAAATTAGTGTTAATATTGCAAGGAATTGGGAATCGATTTTGGGAAGAAATACATGTCACTCGCAAAAATTAAAAAAATTTAGGAGATGTGAAAAAAATAATTTTCCCTACAACATACAACACCTGTGAACGACAAACCAGTCCCAAACCCTTATTACTACTGGGTTTGGGCTGGTTTTCGCCATATCAGCTGCAAAAGTCAGAATATGATAACATATAAATTACATACTGTCAAAACATACGCAAAATTAATTCGCGCGTATTTCTTGCCGCATGAATAAAATGTAGGCAATGACAAAACAGATCATTGTTGCAGCAATCATTCCGGTTAGTTGCGGCCAAATTAATAATAGACTTTGAGATAACGGCAACGGACTCGCTACGGCGCCAACCGTTTGCTCCATGGTTAGCGGTCCCAAGCTTCTCACGGTTGGCGAGAGCAAGGTTGTCGTTGCTTCACTAAATAAATAGTTTGGCGATAATCTGAGCAAGTTAAGTACAAATTCTTGCCTGCCGACTGCCTGTTCAACTGTTGTAATGTCATCGCTGTTTAAAAGCGGCTTTGCAATCAGATTGATAATCATCGTATAAAACACACTGAAAAATAACCAAACGGCAATTGAAGAAAGGGCCGATGTCGCCGCCTGACGAAAAATGACTGAAAACAATATACTTAAATTTAACCAAAAGGCAATATATACAATACATGAAATAAGAAAAAACAATATCCGGAAGAATTCTTCTAAAGTTGGCGGTATACCCAAAATTAACATTCCCATTGACATAACTAATAATCCTAAAGTGAAGAATAATAAACTACTTAGTAATAAGGCAGCGACAAATTTACCGTTTATGACATAATCTCTTGGAATCGGTTGAGCCATTAACCGACTCAACGTTCCCTTATTTCGTTCCGAGTTAATCGCATCGAAACCAAGAGCAATTCCTAACAACGGGCCTAAAAATCCGACAAAAGTGATAAACGAAGGTAAAGTTCCATCACTCGTTGTAAATAATTGCAAAAATAAATACGAACTCCGCCCAATTTCCTCTGCTGAGTCATTGGCGTCAATGACATCTTGAATCGTTGTAACAGCAGTATAAAGGGAACCAACGCATGTTAAAAGAATAATCGCCAATAATATAATAATTCGCCAACTTGATATATAATCGCTGAATTCTTTTTGAACAATGACCCAAAAGGTGCTGTTGTTCCTATGCTTTTCCGTGTGTTCCCTAGCTATAAGTAACGACCGTTTATTTTTTAGCGAGGTCAATTCCATCCGGATTACCTCCTTCAAAATAACGATGATAAATTTCATCAAGTCCAAAATTTTTCTTTTGTAATTGATAAAGGGAAGCGCCTGACTCGATTATCGCTTTACTTATTGCGGCGGAAGCATCTTCTTTACAATAGATTTCCAGACCGCTAGGAACGGTTTCTACTTTATTGACATACGGGATGGTCTGCAATCGTTCCATCAACTCCTTATGAATTGGTTGAGCTTTAATTTCAATCACAAATGTATCTTCAACAAACAATTGCTTTGCCAGACTTTCCATATCTCCCGCAGCCAATAATTCTCCTTTGACAAAAATCCCGACTCGATCACAGATTTGTTGGACCTGATGTAAATGGTGAGAAGATAGAAGAACGGTCATTTGTTCCTCTTCATTTAATTCCCGGATTAATTTTAAAAAATCACGAACGCCCTCAGGATCAATACCTAAAGTCGGCTCATCCAAAATTATAACTTCCGGTTTTTTCATGAGCACATCGGCGAGTCCGAGTCTTTGCCTCATCCCCCGTGAATATTTTCCTGTTTTTTTATCGGCGGCATCCAGTAAATCGACTTTTTGTAATAAATGATGGGCCCTTTTTTTCGCTTCATTTAAAGGGATGCCGTTCAATTGAGCTGTATACAATAAATTTTCCAAACCGGTCATATGCTGATAAAAACCGACATCATCCGGAAGATACCCAACCTTTTTCTTAACTTCAATCGGATTTCGGGTCGGGTTTATACCACAGACCGTAATTTTTCCTGAAGTTGGTTCACTTAATCCCAACATCATTAATATCGTTGTTGTTTTTCCTGCACCGTTTGGTCCCAGTAACCCAAAGATTTCACCTTTATGAATGGAAAGAGATAAGTTATTAACCGCAAGTTGTTCTTCATATTTTTTCGTAAGTTTGTCCAATTGGATAATTGGGGTTGTCACAGCTATCTCCTCCCATATTTTTTAACAATGTAGTATAATCCCGCTACTACTCCTGCAATGATGAGGACAGCAACAATTCCCCAAAGTGTTGATGTTTTAACCGAGATTCTAAAGGTTGCATCCGCTGATTTTTCTGCCGCTGTAGCAGTAAATGTTGTTACATAGTCACCGGCAATCGCATCATCAGAGGCTTTTATTTTTGCCTTTACAGTTGCTGATTTTCCGGGTTCGATTTCGGGAATAGTGCTTCTGTCAAATTCCGACTCCCAATTTGGAGGAGTTTTCGCTGTAATACTGACATCTGTCAATGGTGCAGTACCGGTATTTTTAATAACTAAATCAACTATTTTTTCTTTACCGGCAGTTATATCCGTACTCAATTTTCCGGAAGGTGTGGTTAATTCTAATTCGTAAGTACCGGTAATAACAGCCTCCAATTCCAGTTCTGCTGATGTATTACCGCTTGTTGCCTTGATTGGGATTTTATAGGTTCCGGCTTTCACTTTTTCCGGTGGTGTCACCTCGACAGTAATATCTTGTGTATCATTCGGCTCTAATTTTACAGATGTAACAGAATCACTACCTGTTTTAAAGCTTACCCCCCATCCTTTACCGGCAGAGGAACTTAATGCATAATTTTGAGTATCGGCTGTACGGTTTCGCAATGTGACCGTATAGGTGAATTTAGAATCAGCATTCCCTTGTAAATTTGCTTGGTCACTTGTCAATTCTGATGCGAGTGCCCCTTGTTCACTGATGGAGATTAAAAATGGTAGTTTTGAATTGCTGTTTCCGTCCGATGCTACCAACGAGAAACGATAATCTGCTTTTTGGACATCCAGCGGTGAAGTAATGTCCAAAGAAATTTTTTCTTCACTGTTTCCCCGGACGGATAGCTCCTTAATTTCTCTACCGTCTGCTGTAATTTTATACTGCCAGCCATCGGGTAAACCTTCCACTGAAAAAGACATGTTTTTTATACTCGGACTACTGTTGATAACAGTAACAGAATAATTGATTGTTTCCCCCGGCGCTGCGGATAATCCTGTATATGGTGTAAATAATGATACACCTTCTACAGCCAAAACTTGTCCGGGCTTGATAATAGCAAGAAGGATGAAGCCAACTGCAATAATCGAAATCATCTTTTTCAATTTACCTGTCATTTTCATTCCCTCCTTTTACATTTTCATAATTGATACGTAAAAATATCCATTTTAGATTTGTCATTTTAAAAAATTGGTGATAAATTTTTTATGAAAGTTGTAATCGAATTAGCAAGAGCATTTTTCTAAAGGGACTTAATTTGAAATAGAGCAAAATATGGCAAAACCTTTTTAGGGCTAATTAGCAAATGAACCTTTCTACAACGTTTTAGCTTTTAAGGGGGGCGTTTCTGATGAGTAGTGATCAGGAAGATATCCAACTATTAAAGGATATTGCTGCCGGCTCCCGACAAGCTTTTGATATTTTTTATGAAAAATATATTTCCTTTGTTTACCAAATTGCTTTTTCCATCGTGCATAATCACACAGAAGCTGAAGATATTTGTCATGATGTATTTTTAGAAGTTTATCAAAAAGCAAGGCAGTATTCAGAGGAAAAAGGAAGTATCAAAGCTTGGCTTGCCGTGAAAACAAAGAGCCGTTCACTGGATCGGTTACGGAAAAATAAACCTCTTCTTATTCATCGTCTTGAAAATTTATCGGAGAGCAAAAAAATGGAACCGGGAGCAGATTTACAATTTTTGCATTCATTAGAAAAGCATGTAATTGTTGAAGCATTAAAGGCAATCCCGATTGAACAGCGGGAAGCAATTATTCGTTCCTATTATAATGGAGAATCTCATAATGAGATTGCAATGACCATGAAAAAACCGTTAGGCTCAGTAAAATCACTCATCCGATATGGGCTGAATAATTTACGAAAGCAAAAAGCACTGATGCAATGGGTTGGTATTGATCGAGGTGAGAAAAAATGATGAAATCTAAGCACATCCCTGAAGAACAACTGGTTGACTATCTATTGGGAAACATTGGGGAATGGGATGCGAAACAAATAAAAGCTCATCTTTACCATTGTAAAAAATGTCAATATTTATTGAGCGATTGGCAATTTATATTGAGTCCAGATCATCAGCAAATTCAACCTTCTCAGTCAATGAAAGATCGTATTCAACATAGTATCAATCAAGTGGAAGAAAAATCATTCAAACGAAAAACTCTGATTGGGAAACCCGGTCTCATTTTTGCAACGATTGCCTGTTTAGTCCTAATTTTTTTTAGTGTTCACAGTTATTATCAAGATATCAACACGAAGAATTATGAAGTTGCCGAAAATAATGAAATACCATTGGAAACGATTCAAAGTGAACCTCATACCCAACAAATAAAAGTCACTCCGGTATCTGAATTTAATCAAATAAGTGGTCATGTTTGGGTAAATAGTGATCGAAATGAGATGTTGTTGGAGGTAGACGGGCTTGAAGAATTAATTAATCAAGATTATCAATTATGGATTATTTACACGGATAACTCGATCGATCATGAAATCCTACCGACTCAAAACGGAATGACTAGAATGTTATTTAGAGGCATCGATGTAGATGAATTTAAAAAATTGAAAGCAAGTATCGAACCTAGGGGCGGAAGCGTAGAGCAGACAGGGCCCGATACGTTCATTGTTGAATTTCAATAAAGAGACCTCCTTTATGTAAATCAAAAATAGCGGTATGACCCGGTACATTCATTGTTGAATTTCCATACGGTGTCAGATTCCGTTTACGGGTTCTGACACCGATTTATTCAAGCAGAGTAATCCTTTTAATGTTAATCGTCCGCTCTAACACCAATAAATATATTAAAGAAGACCTAAAAACGCTTTTGTCCGTTCATTTTTCGGGTTTTTAAAAATTTGAGCAGGTGAACCGGATTCAATAATTTCCCCTTTATCCATAAAAATAACTCGGTCGGCTACTTCTTTGGCAAAGGCCATCTCATGGGTTACGACGACCATGGTCATTTGTTCATCGGCCAAATCTTTCATGACCTTTAATACTTCACCGGTTAATTCAGGATCCAGCGCTGACGTCGGTTCATCGAAAAGCAAAATTTCCGGGTTCATCATTAATGCCCGGGCAATGGCAACCCGCTGTTTTTGACCGCCGGATAACTTTGCGGGAAATGCGTCTGCCCGATCAGCTAAACCGACTTTTGCCAACAATACGCTACTTCTTTTTTCCAAGTCACCACTTGCTTCCTTTCTCACAAGTTTCGGAGCCAATTCTAAATTTTGTTTTACCGTTAAGTGAGGAAACAGGTTGAAATGTTGAAAAACCATTCCCATTTTCGCGGTTATTTCTTTGATTTCTTTTGGTTTTGCATAAACACCATTCTTTACTAAGCTACTGCCATCTACGGTAATGGTTCCATTATCGATAGTTTCTAAATGAACGAGACTTCTTAATAATGTACTTTTTCCCGAACCCGATGGACCGATAATCGCAACAACCTCATTTCGTTCAACGGCAAAACTAATCTGTTTTAATACATCCAGGCGATCGTATGACTTTATCAAATTGGTTACTTCTATAAGCGCCACAATATCACACTCTCTTATTCAAATTGATATTTTCTCTCGATTTTCTTTAAAATCAATGTCAAAAGCAAGGTAATGACCAGATAAATAACTGCTGCGACAAAATATGGGACGATTGTAAAATCTCGGTTAACAGCCGTTTGTGCATAATGGAGCAATTCCGGTACTGCAACAGCATACAATAAAGAGGTGTCTTTAACTAAAGTAATCGATTCATTAGCCACGGTTGGTAAAGCAACACGAAACATTTGCGGCAAAATAATTCGGGTCATCGTTTGCCATTTATTAAAACCAAGCACCTGGGCAGCTTCATATTGACCTCGATCGATTGCGAGTAACCCGCCGCGGAAAATTTCTGCAAAATAAGCCGCATAATTTAATACGAAACCAAGACAGGCCGCAACAAACCGGTCAAGAACTAAATAATCACCGATCACCGGTAATAGAGGCAATCCAAAAACAATAAATAATAATTGCAACAATAGTGGAGTCCCGCGCATGACATAAATATAGGCTTGGACAATTAAAGATAATGGTTTGAACCTGCTTCGAACAGCTAATGTCAATAAAAAACCAAGAGGGACGGAAAAAATGATAACGATTAAAAAGAGCAAAAGCGTTACCTTCGTTCCATCAAGCATCGGTTTCAAAACCATATTGATGTAATCAAATGACATAAGGTCCTCCTAAGTTTGGAATGTTTATATATCATTGTAGATGAAAACAAGGGAAAAATACAGATGAAAACGGTTATTGCCCTTCCGCTTTGATAAGATACAAACATGGAAGAGCAACCGAAACCTATTACTGAACTATTAAACTTTAACGTTCCTAGATAAGTTTTTTTAATTTAAAACTTTATCTTCACCGAACCATTTTTCCGAGATTTTAGCTGCAGTCCCGTCAGCAATCAATTCATCCAATGCTTTTTGAACTTCTTTTAATAAGGCGTCATTCCCTTTTTTCACACCAACCGCATATTCTTCAGGTGCAAGGGATTCTTTTAAAATTTTATACGAATCCGGTTCTTTCGTCATGTAATAATCGATAACAACTTCATCAATCACCACCGCATCGACACGACCATTTTTTAAATCACTTAAAGCAAGGACATTATCTTTATATTCTGTGACCTGCTTGATAGCCGAAGCAATTGGAGCGGCATTCAGTGCATCGCTTGCGGAAGATTGTGCTTGAAGACCGACATTTTTCCCTTTTAAATCATCCAGTTTTTCAATTGTGGAATCTTTCAATGTGACAATCACTTGGGCATTAGCCAAATATGGTTTCG
>Ga0310827_101427_pt1 | contig 12503 bp, 6 predicted proteins | sample WT_ome_2_FD_201309 | JGI IMG/M metagenome (GOLD analysis project Ga0310827, IMG submission 201309) | Sorghum-adapted microbial communities enriched on wild type (WT) sorghum from Joint BioEnergy Institute, Emeryville, California, United... ... | reverse complement strand
CTACAGGACAATCAAAATTTTTGCGGGCAATGCGGGCAACGGATAGATGCCGGTAATAGTACCAGTTATCATCGACCGCAGAACATCACTGAGACCCAAACGAGTGGTGTTTCCGAAGAAGAGCTTTCTTGGTTCATTGGCAAAAACGCCGATGTATACTTACAGAAATGGAGACGCAATAGCCGTTGGAACTGGCCTGCCTTTCTGTTTGATGCTTACTGGCTGATGTACCGAAAGATGTACCTTTACTGTGTCTTCTATCTCATCATTTGGTTTGTTTGGAGCAACGTGATTGTTGCCTCGGTGTTCAGTGAATGGAACCCGATCGAGAGCCCCGGCCTTCTCCCATTGGTGCTGGTTATCTGTTGCATCCCTAAACCGGTGCTGGGCATTTTTGCAAACAAGTTATATCTGCATCAAGCAAAAAGGAAAATAACCGCCATTGTCCAAGACCCGAATAAGCAAGAGTCACAGGAGATAGTAATCACTACGGTAGGCGGAACGAATTTGGTATTGCCTCTCACCGTGTTGACGTTGCCTTATTTACTGGCTTTAATTGCAGGGCTGTTTTTCTTTTTCAAATACTATCTGACGTTTAATGACGCTCTTGAGAAGGCAACGGTAACGACCAAGACGGCGGTGACAAATGAAAGCAAAGCACCAGCGGCTCAGACAACCGCTCCTGCAAAGTGGGAGAGCACGGACAGGATTAATATTCTGTTATTGGGCGGCGATTCCCGGAATAGTGAGATTCAATCTTCGGACAGCATCATAATCGTTTCTATCGACCCTGCAACGAAAAAAGTCAAATTGCTCTCCATTCTCCGTGATACATATGTAAAGATTCCGGGTTATGGTGAAGATCGTATCAGCAAGGCGATTACAATGGGCGGTTCCAGTCTGGCAATGCGAACAATCGAAGAATGGGCGGGTATCCCAATCCAATATTATGTGTACATGAATTTACCGGGCTTTATCAATTTGATTGACTTAATCGGCGGGATTGACATTGAAGTAGAGAAAGATATGAACTATGTCGATTCCAATGAAGACTCAATGTACGAAATCCATTTGAAAAAGGGCTACCAGCACTTGGACGGAATAAAAGCATTACAATACGTTCGATTCCGCCATGATGCCTTGAGCGATTTTGCCCGTACGGAACGGCAACGAAAGTTTGTGAAGGCCATTGTCAAAGAGTTGCTGACTACAACGACGGTTATGGAGCTTCCGAAACTAATAGAAGCTATCGAACCGTTCATCGAAACGAACCTCAATGTCGATGATATGATAAAGCTGGGCAAACTTGGCTTTGATATAGAAACGGAAAGCATTGACAGCATTCAATTGCCGCCGATGGAACTCATACAAGAAAAATCAGTAAACGGAAAAGCCGTACTTTACGTTGAACCTGAGCAGATAAAGTCATACGTAAAAAGTATACTGAGCGATGATTCCAGGACTCAGAGCGATTGATAACAGTAGAGCAATATTGTTGCAATGCGTTGAGTATCGGCATCAAAACTATCTATGTCAACAGAATCGGTGTGCGGCGGAGGGGGCGAGCCTCTCCGCTTTATTAATGATGGCCGAAAGGCGGGATTTGGTCTCGGATTATGGATTGCATATTACCTTCTTTGCTTCGTGCTTTATTGTTTAAGGGCCGTTTGCTATTGGCGGGTTTCATAAGGAACGTGTGGTATGCCAGAACAAAAGGACGGATAAAATTACTTCGATCTTGCCATTAGTGTTCTAACTCTACGTTCCGATTCAAATCGAATTCGGCTTTTTTATTATGTAGATGTTCGTTACAATTCATCGATATTGACGATATATGGAATATTGATCACCCGACATTAACCATTCTCAGATTGGAATCTCGGCGTATGACTAATATCTATAAGGATTTTAGCCAATGTTAAGTGATACTGAGCCAGAAAATTGCGATTTTGGTGAACCTACTCCCAATAGGGGTAACAAAACCTAATTGAGTTCAACATATTGATCAAGATCAGGAAGAAGGACCCAATGCCTTGTGATAGAATTAAAGAGGTGTCTGTTGTTTAGGAGATGGCAAGAAAGTATTATTCAGAATCGCTGCCAATCCCACTTATCAACGGACTGACCGTCCATGATATGATCACTCGGTGGAGAAAAGAACGCAACGCACGAGCTTCACGAGTTAAATGAAGGTGATGGTTTGAGTAGCCGGACTTTTTTCAAAACTCCGCTTGGAGCGGGAAGTCATACGATCCCTATTGCCCAAACCGCAAAGACTGAAACAAGCAAAGACCTGATACCCAATACTGATAAAGATGCCTTTTTCTTTCGATCATTGGAGAAGCAGGGAATCTATTTGAATGAACCGCAAATACATGCTGTACGTCATTTCAAAGGGCCATTGCTTACACTTGCAGGAGCGGGTTCAGGCAAGACTTCAGTTTTGGTATGCCGGACAGGCTATTTGATCGCAGTTCGTAACATCAATCCGAAAAACATATTGCTGGTCACGTTTTCCAAAAAAGCGGCAGAGGAAATGCGTGACCGAATCGCACGATTGCCCGGACTGAATGAAAATATTGCGGCAACTATACAAGCCCGCACGTTTCACTCGTTTTTTCTTAAAATCATACGAAAACATGGTGTAACACAAGACATTCTGAGCGAAACACGGTATAAGCATATCGTGCTGAAACGTATTTTGCGTGAGATGGGGCTCCAGGATGAATATCCGCCGGAAACGTTACTATCCTTGCTATCCTCTTATAAAATGCAGATGGTTAATGTGGACAGTTTACCGGAAACAACCGACGAGGAAAAAGAACTGAAACAGATTTTTGATGCATATGAGAAGTGGAAAACGGCTAACAACAAAATTGACTTCGACGATGTATTGCTGTTTGCTTATAATATGCTTCGACAAAAACCTTCGCTGTTGGCCGCGTTGCAGAAGCGGTTTCTATACATCATGGTCGATGAGTTTCAGGATACGAATATGGTGCAATACGAATTGATCAAGATGATCACCGAACCGCACCGCAACCTGATGATTGTCGGCGACGATGACCAAACAATTTACTCCTTCAACGGAGCAAGGAACGAATTCATACTGAACTTTGACAAGTTATACCCGGACGCCAAGACGATTACGCTCGATATCAACTACCGTTCTGCAAGCAGTATCGTCGGACTTGGCAATGAAGTGATCAGGCATAATAAGCGGCGGAAAAAGAAAACGCTGAAAGCAAAACGGCAAAGCCAAACTCAGCCTCAATACATTCGGCCTAAGAATACAGATGATGAAGCGGAGATTATTACAAAATATATTCTGCGTCAAGTTAAGCAGGGAAAACGAAGTTTCGGTGATTTTGCTATCTTGTATCGGACGGCGAGCAACAGCCGTGCAATCATCGAACAATTTGTCATAGATGACGTTCCCTTTGTCGATTACGGAAGTGAAGAATCGTTTTACGAACATTGGCTGGTTAAGCCACTTGTTGACCATATTCATCTTGCTCTGCATACGCAGGACTTTAAAGCTGTGGAAGGCATATTGCCGACATTGTACATCAACCGGGAGCAAGGCATGGAATTCATCCTCGATCAGGAAAAAGTACAAAAGAAAAAGTGGCCGCTGATTCATCTAATGTCGTTTCCTGATATCAAGGATTTTCAGAAAGAGAAACTCATGGAACGTCTCAAACTGATCAAGTCGTTAAGGCCAATGAAACCGGTTGATGCGATTCAATTGATGCGTCGAGAGTTTTACGATCAGTATCTGGAGACGAACAAACGGAATAAACTGACGCACCATAAAGAAATCTTGCGTGAAACGCTGGATGAGCTAGAATCGTCTGCGAAACGGTTTGCTTCCATTGAAGAGTTTGTTTCCTTTATCGGTGAAGTCGCGGAAAAACGGAAAGCGATGGATCGCCGCCATCACGATAACGGAAATGACGACAAGGTGTCGCTGATGACGATCCACAAGTCGAAAGGACTGGAGTTTCCGGTAGTCTGCCTGATTGGTGCATCTGAAGGCAACATGCCGCACAGATCTATCTTTGATGCGGAGAAAATGAACGACGTGTTCACCACGCATGCTGGCCGCGACAAAATTATTGCCGCAATGGAAGAAGAACGACGTCTCGCTTACGTGGCTGTTACCCGTGCCAAGGATGATTTAGTGATAAGCTCCCCAGCTTATCATCGAGGGAAGAAGACGGCAGTATCAAGGTTCATACTTGATGCATTCCCCAAACGGTTTGCAAATGATGCAGGAAACTGGAAGCATCATCCTGCGGGGGCAAGCAAATCTTCTTCCTCAAAAAGGACGCATTCCGAAACGGTTTATGCATGGATATGTACCAGTGATAAATGTAACGCATGGCAACGTATTAAAACCTTTGAAGAATCGGAATTAACATCGAAAGAATGTCCATTATGCAAATCGCGTATGTCAAAGGGAAGCAAAGAAGTGATCGTGACTACTTGAGTCATCACTTTAATCAATGTGGAGGAACTAGAATCAAAATGAGCAGAATTGATATTCCAGAACATCAATTTTCAACTCTGAATCAGAAGGATTTACTGAAAATAATCATTGAAACAAGCTACAATCTATTGCTTGGCCAGGTAGCAAAAGGACGGATTGTGATACAGAATGAAGCCTCCTTTCAGCTTCATTTTGCTTACATTCTAAAAACCATCGGTGAGCTAATGCAATTTTCAACCAACGATACATTTACCATCATGCTTGAGACTCCTTATTTTTCTTCAGGTACGTTAAACAAAAGCGGCTCTAAAAAGGCTAAAATAGACATTGTAATTGGATTGCAAAATTCTTCTGAAGCTTCTAGCTGTGCAATTGAGCTAAAGTTTTTCCAGAAAGACAACCATAGGGAGCCAAACAACCGCTATGACGTTTATAATGACTTGTACAATTTGGAGGACTATGTCAACTCAGGAAATTTTGATTTCGGCTTGTTTTTCGTATCAACCGATCATTTGCATTATGTGAACCAAGACAGTTATTCTTCAGATACTGCTGATTTTGATTTCCGTCACGGAACAACCTATGAAGCAGGGCGAGTATTGGAATATCGCACAGCCAAGCCATACGGAGTTCCACTCATCCTTCAAAACAACTATCATTTCTTATGGACCAAAGCAGGAGACAATTATTTTATGATGCATTTTGTTTAAATCTGAAATTGTTACTAGCGGATATTAAGAGGTATTTATAAAAGTTTGTCAAAATAATAGTATGAATCATCAGCAGGAGGAAAAAATCGTATGCATAGTTTAATTGAAGAATTACCGAAGATTGTTTCTGAAGGCAAGAAAGAAGTCGAGCGAATTCTGGAAAGACTTCAAAGCCCTAATAAAATAACACTTCAAACAAATGAGCTTGTCCTTCCGTCTAAAGATCAATCGGGGCTCTATAGAGGTCATGTTCCAGAATTAAATGACCAGAGCTGGTTGAACCGTCTAATTTACGGAGACAATTTATTAGTTATGCAAGCATTATTAGCTGGAGACCCAGAAACTGGCTTACCGTCAATGCGAGGAAAGATAGACCTTATCTACATTGATCCTCCATTTGATAGTAAGGCTGATTATAGGACACAAATTTCACTGCCAAGAGCAAATATTGAACAAAAGCCAACAGTTATTGAACAGTTTGCATATTCTGATACTTGGAAAGATGGAACTTATAGTTACTTGAAAATGATGTACCCAAGATTGGTTTTGATGAGGGAATTATTAAGTGAACGGGGCTCAATTTATGTTCATATAGATTGGCATGTTGGTCATTACTTAAAGATATTACTGGACGAAATTTTTGGAAAGCAAAATTTTAGAAATGAACTTATATGGCAAAGAACGTATTCATCAAAAGCACAGACAATTGGGTTCGGAAAAATCCATGAGACCATTTTGTTTTATTCGAAAAGTGAAACCCCATATTGGAACCAGCTTTATCTAAGTCCGGACAAGGAATATGTAGAAAAGTATTTTAACAAAATTGACGAAAACGGAAGGAGGTATCAATCACTAAGTTTAACTCAACGCGGAAGTGGGCCTGCTAGAAGATTTGGAGATAAAATCCTACCTCCACCTGATGGAATGCATTGGATATGGAGTCAGGAAAGAATAGATAAAGCAATGGAAGAAGGGAGAATCACATTTACAAGTAACGGATTCCCTAGGCTGAAAAGATATCTTGACGAATGGGATGGCAAGGGGAAGCCTATTCATGACCTATGGATTGATGAGGAGGTTAAGCCCTTAAATTCTTGGCATTCAGAGTCGCTGAACTATAATACACAAAAACCCGAATCATTACTGGAAAGAATTGTTAATGCATCATCTAATCCGGATAGTATTGTGGCTGACTTTTTCTCAGGCTCAGGTACCACAGCGTCGGTTGCGGAACGACTGGGACGTCGGTGGATTATCTGCGATATAGGAAAACCTGCAATCATGATATCTCGTAAACGACTCATTGATCAGGAAGCCAAGCCATTCTTATATCAATCCATTGGAGACTATCAAAAAGAAAGCTTTGCATCTGGAAAGTTGTTTAAACGTATTGGGGACTTGTCCCAAGTTGTCCTTAACTTATTTGGAGCTATACCCTTTACTCCCGAGCAAAACCCGTCCAGAAATCTAGGTTATATCAAGAATTCTCGGACTCTAGTGCTAGTCGATTCTCCTTCAAAGTTGACCGGTCTCAATACAATCAAAAAAGCACAAGAATTGAGAGAATCATTCTTGGGTGGATGGGAAAAAGTCATTATTTTAGGATGGAACTTTGTATTTGATATTGCAAATATCATCCAAAACATTGATGATGATAAGGTTGAGGTGTTAGTAATTCCTCCTGATTTATTGGATAAATTAAAAACGAAATCAAGTTACCAAAAGCTTATCAAGTCAGGAGAAATTAGATTTTCATCTCTACAGTACCTTTCAGTCAAAGAACCTATAATCAACGATTATTCAGATGAAATTATTCGAATAACCATTGAATTAGAGAACTATATCCTCTTATCGCCAGATGCATTACCACTGGATGATTCAAATAAAGAAAAGTTACAAGAAATTATTGATTCCGACCCTCTTGCCTTAATTGAATATTGGAGTATCGACCCTGATTATGACGGGGAAGTGTTCAGAAGTAAATGGCAAGACTATCGGGGTAACACTGCGAATGACAGTGATGAATACAGAGTTGTTACCAAAACTGAAATTTTCGTTCCGAAGAAGAAGGGAAAACGTACAATATGTGTGCGTGCTGTTGATGTATTTGGCTTTGAAAGCGTGTGGATGAAGGAGGTAGACTAATGCCGATCGGACGAAATACGGGCACAAAGAATGTACCATTAAAACTCGCCAGAGAGATTACCTTAAAAGCAAATGAAGCTTGGTCAGATGGCAGTTTTTTGGAGAGTATTACGCCTGTCACAAAAGACTTGTTAAGGTACTGGTTTTCACCAGTCTATACTGATACAAGAAAGATCAATTTTCATCAAGGTCAAAAGCAAGCGATATTAAACACCATTTATGTTCACGAAATTCTAAAAACAGATACGGTTTTTGATATGTACGCTTCAGTCAATGAAGCAATACTATCGGAACTAGATGTGAATATTTTGAACCAAGATAAGTATAAGTACCCTAAATATTGCATGAAAATGGCTACTGGAACCGGGAAAACGTGGGTTTTGGGTGCATTGTTAATTTGGCAATACTTAAATGCAAAGTATGAGGAAACCAAAAGTGGTCGCTATTCAAAAAATTTTTTGCTTGTAGCTCCAGGATTGATTGTATACGAGCGTCTGCTCGATTCGTATTTAGGTAAAGAAAATATAGACGGAAACAGGATTTTTGAAACGAGCGACTTTAAGAAATTTGAGCAATTATTTGTTCCGCCAGCATATAAAGAGGTTTTCTTTAGCTTTTTACAATCTAGTGTTGTCCAAAAACACGAAATTGGAAAGAAAATAACCGGAGACGGAATGATAGCCATCACTAACTGGCATTTACTTGCCGGTGTCGATGAAACACAAGATGAAGAGGACATTTCACCGTTGGAAGACCCAAGCTATGTGCTCAATGATCTTTTGCCAATTACACCTGGAACTACAGCGGGACATGTATTGGAATCGTTGGATAACCAATATTTCGCCGGAAGCGAACTTAACTTCTTAACAAACCTTTCCGACTTGGTCGTTTTTAATGATGAAGCCCATCATATCCACGAAATCAAAACAAAAGGCGAAATAACAGAGGTCGAATGGCAAAAGAGCTTGAATATGATTGCCAGCACAAAGGGCAAACATTTTATACAGATTGACTTCTCGGCTACTCCTTATGATGTGACTGGGAGCGGCCAAAATCGAACAAGGCATTATTTCCCTTATATTATTGTCGATTTTGATTTGAAGACAGCTATCAAACAAGGATTGGTAAAGACTATTACATTGGACAAACGTAAAGAAATTGCAACAACAGAATTGGATTACAAAGCCATACGTGATGGTCGTAATGTCATAGGATTATCTGAAGGCCAAAAACTAATGCTCCGGGCCGGCCTCCAAAAACTCAAAATTTTAGAGGAACAATTTGCTAAGTTTACGGAAGGACGAGACGCACTAAAAAATAAGCATCCCAAAATGCTCGTTATCTGCGAGGACACAAATGTAAGTCCCTATGTAACAGAATTTTTAACATCCTACGAAGGTATGAGTGAAGATGATGTACTTCAAATCGATTCTGACAAAAAAGGTTCAATACCAGCTAAAGAATGGAATGAAATCAAGCAACGTCTTTTTAATATCGACCAATTTCAGAAGCCACGTGTCATAGTTTCCGTGTTAATGTTGCGTGAAGGATTTGATGTTAATAACATTTGTGTGATTGTACCTTTAAGGTCATCTGAAGCCCCAATACTACTTGAGCAAATTATTGGTCGCGGGCTACGCTTAATGTGGCGTGAGCCTGAATTTCTTGATCTTAAAGAAGAAAATCGCATTAGGCTACTTGAAAGGAAGGAACAGCCTACTAACTACCTTGATATCCTGAGTATTATAGAACACCCTGCTTTCATGCAGTTTTATGATGATCTTATGAATGAAGGCCTAGTAGCAGAGACCAAAGATTTACCGGACAGAGACGGTGTGCTGGGTGATATAATTCATGTTGGTTTGAAAAATGACTATCATAGATACGATCTATTCTGGCCTGTTATATTAAGTGAAAGAGAAGAATATTTACGAACAGATCGTTTATCGGCGTCTCAGTTATCCAGCTTTGAACTGTTCACGTATGACCAATTAAGAAAGATGACTCTAAAAGAAGGAGAGACTTTTTACTCTGAGGAGTTAACTGTCAAGACTAGATTCGGTGAGTATCAAGTGACCGGTGAGATATTTAACGCCAAAAGCTATAATGACTTTTTATCGAAAATGATAAAAGTCGTAACAACTTCACTTGGAAGAATTGGCACCAGAAAAACGAAGAATTTCCCCACAATACAAATAAATCATGTTGAACTGGTGAGGTTACTTGATGAGTTTATTAGGACTAGACTGTTCAATCAGCCATTCGACCCGTTAAAAGACAATAACTGGAAAATTCTTATGGTTGCTCGTTCCGGAATTATACAACATATGATTAAAGAGGTCAGTAAAATAATATACGAAATGCAATCAAATGTTGAAGTCACGGAAGCAGTTATTTTGAAAAAATACTTCTCCGAGGTATCAGAACTTAGAATGCGGGAGAGTTATTCACTACCATTAGTGAAAACTATATATGAACGTACACAATACCCATCGAATAAGGGGGAGTTCGAAAAAAACTTCTTGTTATTCTGCGATAATGATTCTAATACTGAGGCTTTCATCAAAATCAGCGAGTACTATCATACATTCGCCGGATTAAACTATATCAGAACAGATGGTATGTTGGCTTCTTATTTTCCTGATTTTATGGTAAAGACAAGCGAACACATTTACCTGGTCGAAACCAAAGCCCAAGATCAGTTGGATCAGGCAAATGTAAAACAAAAACAACTTGGAGCAATTGATTGGGTTTCTAAAGTAAATGAATTAGAATCAGAAGATCGAATGAATCGGAATTGGCATTATGTTTTGCTAGGGGAAGAAACATTTTATAGTTTAAAAAATAACGGTGCGTCAATTATCGACATTTTTGAATATTGTAAACTAACGAAGGCTAGAATTGAAAACCAGTTGTTTTAATTTAAATTATTATTTGGAGAAGAGGAAGAACCTCTTCTCTATATTTATTTTATATTAAGAAAAAAGGTTTATTATTTACTAAACCAGAATAATGAGCTAGGATTGATATGGTAATATATTACTTCCGCTCAACATAAGTAATCGATTGTGTTAATAAACATAGGAGAGGATACAATGACTGAGAGTGGGAACAATGGTAAATGGGGAGACCACTTTCCTGTGTCTTGCCCTCCTGGTAATGCAAGACCAAAAAACATTGATCCTGTTTACCGATTAACATTACATATTCCACCGACAGATGAGGATTTTCTATCCCATAAGGAAGCAAATCGTCCTTATCAGCCAGAAAAAGAATGTGAAGCGTGTGCGATCTCGGTATTTACTGACTTAGATCAAATTCAAAAGATGAAGAAGAGAATCCCTATGTTTAGGAATAAGGGGTATATTGTAAAGGGTCAGATAACTAAAGAAACTGGTGTTGTTTCAGAACCGGATCATAAATCTCATATAAACTGGTGGGTTTATTCAGGCATTGATATTAAGAAATATTTTGAAGGTAATATTACAAGTTAGGGATGGTTTATGTGGATTTTACACTTCCATTTCCCATAGGGGCCATTACAATTATTAAAGTATTTGAATATTATGACGGACCCAAAGTATTCGCTTGTGAAAGCATAACAGGGCAAAAATACATTGTCAATTGGATCGATACCTCCCCTACATATGACGTATGGTTTTATGTGCCTGTTAGTGCTACGAGATACCTTCAAATTCTGAATGGAAAGATTTCTTTACGTGACTGTATTCTTCTATCTGAGATTGGTATGGTTTTGGAGGTTCGAACTCCAAAGGGAATAGGAGATGCTGTAGAGGTTGCGTATAGGGAAGTCAGTTCAATTGTTGAAGAAGAACTTCCTGATCCTGATTCATACTTAGAGCTTGGGAAACATGAACCCACGCTTCCCCCTAGAGAAGAATCAACAGTTCTTTCGGCGGTTCGTTCGGGAAGGGATGTATTAGATATATCCTTAAATATCAATGATCAGCATAGTAATGAGGTCGATGCAGAATTATTAGGTGAAGTACTAATTACAACGCAAAACTTAGCTTATCATATTGCATCTAATACGTTAAGTAGTAGAGGGCCAGTAACTAAAGATGTTATATTGACGAACAAACTAAAAGCAAGTGGTTTTTTTGCCGCATCATTTGGAATTCGACTCAAATCTGAAACACAGCAAGGACTCTTTGGTGACACTGATGCGTCAAGTACTTTAGAAAAATTGATGGAACTGTTTCAGTCAACATCTGAAGAAGACAAATTTAGAACAGTGATAAAAGGCTTAAGTATTAGGGCTATAAAAACATATTATGCATTGTTGAATAAGTTGGATAATGAGGATACAAAAATAAGAGTTGAATGGGCATCACCTAACCGAAAATATAAGGAGGCTTTACTTGATTCAGGAAGCATAAAAAAGGCAATTGATATCCTTATAAAGGAGACAAAAACCGAAATAAAACAGATAGAAGTAAAAGGTATATTGGTTGGTGTTAATACGGAATCTAATAAATTTAATCTTCTTATAGAAAATGATGAGCATATCAGTGGCATTATTGGTGAAACTTTGAGAGACCAGCAATTTACCGTCCCAGTTAAAGTAAAAGCGGTAGTTGAACAAAAGACAGAGGTTCATGTATTTACTGAAGAGGAAAAGACCACATATACTCTAATTTCACTTGAATGAGCAATCTTAAAGAAGCCCCCATTTCCTTCATTTAGGAAGTGGGGGTATATGCTTAGTTTACCATATCAATAGATACGGTGATCTGTATCTGTGGTCACAACAATGGTCACAAAACCCCCGAAAACAGCCGGAAACCTAGGGATACATAAAAACAGAGTGATGCCCGAAAACCCTTATAGGAGTAGGCTTCCGGGCATTTTGAGATACGCGAGGACAGTACATCTCCACACTGGCAGCGATGAGGTCAGGGGTTCGAACCCCCTATTCTCCACCAACATGCAACGCAAACGGCAGAGATGCCGTTTTTTTATTTCGTTTGATGTTGCCGCTGTACATAATGCGATGTTGCGCGTACACCTTTTAACCATCATGTGGACAAAAGCATTTGAAAAGTTCGGGGGAGATCGGATGACCAAAGCGGATCAAACGCTCGATATACTCGTTCTGCTCCGGGCGCGCAAAAGAATGACGGCCAAGCAGTTGG
>Ga0310827_101425_pt1 | contig 12534 bp, 9 predicted proteins | sample WT_ome_2_FD_201309 | JGI IMG/M metagenome (GOLD analysis project Ga0310827, IMG submission 201309) | Sorghum-adapted microbial communities enriched on wild type (WT) sorghum from Joint BioEnergy Institute, Emeryville, California, United... ... | reverse complement strand
TGCCGTCGTTCACGCCGACGAGCACGGTAGGTTCCAGCAAAGCGCCGGACCGTCCGCCGCCGACGACCGTCCGGGCACCGGCCTCGACGGCCTCGCGGATCCACGATTCGGCGCGGATCGCTTCCGCCTCGGAAATCATCGGCCCGACGACGGTTTCCGGATCGCGGGGATCGCCGTATTTGACTTGTTTCGCGTATTCGGCGGCCCGTTCCACGAACGCATCAAAAATGTCGCGGTGAACATAAACGCGCTGCACGGAAATGCAGGCCTGGCCGGCGTTGGCAAACCCGCGGGCGACGCAGAGCTGCGCGGCGCGGTCCAGATCCGGCGCGTCATGGTGCACGATGTTGGGGGAGTTGTTGCCGAGCTCGAGGGCCACTTTGCGGATGCCCGTTTTGCTCTTGATCCGGCGGCCGACTTCCGGGCTGCCGGTGAAGGTGTACATGCTGATGCGCTCGTCTTCCAGCAAATATTCGCCCGTCTCCCGGCCCGAACCGTTGACCACGTTCAGAAAACCGGCCGGCAGCCCGGCTTCGGCAAGAATGTCCGTCATGACGCAGGCGATGACGGGGGTTGCCGCCGCCGGCTTGAGCACGACCGTATTGCCCGCGGCAATGGCCGGACCCACCTTGTGGGCGGTCAGGTTGAACGGATAATTGAACGGCGTGATCGCCGCCACGACGCCGATCGGCACGCGGATCGTGAATGCGAGCCGGTTGTCTCCGCGGCCGAGCCCGAGCGGAATGACCTCGCCGCCGATGCGCTTCGCTTCCTCCGCGGAGGCCAGGAACGTCTGGATGCCCCGGTCCACTTCGGCGTACGCGTCTTTGACGACCTTGCCCGCTTCGCAGATCAATATTTCGGCCAGTTCGTCACGCCGCTTCCGGAACAGGTCCACTGCGCGCATCAATATCTCGTAACGCTCCTGCTCGCTCAAACGTTGTTTTTCGAACGTTTCCCGGGCACACGTGACCGCCCGGTTGACGATGTCTCTTGTTCCTTTGCCAACCCGGGCGTACTCCTCACCGGTAAACTTGTTGTACACCGGAATCGTGCCTTCGCTGTCCAGCCATTGTCCGCCAATGTAATGTCCGTATTGCATGGTAGATCACTCCCCAGAATAATCAGTCTGTGCAGCCTGCCTCAATCCGCGAGCGGATCGTACATGTGGTAGCGGTTGTAGTGCAGATCATCGGAAACGAGATACCGGTAGATTTCATCGGCGATCACGATGCCTTCCCGTTCGCTGATTTCCGCCCGCATCCGGCTTTGTTGCCCGGGATAATACACCTGGTCGAATCCTTCCGCCGGTTCCATTTCGTTCAGTTCCCGCATCATTTGGGAGATGCAGGCCTTAAAGATGTCCGTGTGCGTGAAGTAGGCGGGATTGATCACCACGTGCAGCTGGCCCAGGTCCCGGCCCTGCGTCATGTCGCCGTACAGCTCGGTGACATGTTTGCCGAAGGGCAGGCCGAGCAGCATGCCGGACAGGATGTCCACCATCATGGCGAGGCCGAACCCTTTTGGTCCCGCAAGAGGCAGAAGGCCGCGGACGCGGAACGGGTCCGTCGTCGGTTTTCCGTGCTCGCCAACCGCCCAGGTGTCGGGAATCGGTTCGTTCTTGACCCGCGCTTCCAAAATTTTGCCCCACGGTTTGACCGAGGTGGACATGTCGAACGTCACCATGTCGCCGTTCATCCCGCGCGCGGCGAAGGCGATCGGGTTGGTGCCGTAATAAGGTTTCGATCCGCCGTGGGGCACCACCATCGGATCGGCCTGGCAAACCGAAATGCCGATCAAATCCTCGTGCGCGGCCTGCTGGACGAAATAGCCGAGCGCCCCGCTGTGGGAAATGCTCCTCACCCCGACGGCCGCAATGCCGGACGCTTTGGCCATCTTGATCGCTTCATCCATGGCCAGTTTGGCGGCCAGTTGGCCGGGGCCGTTGTCGCCGTGAAAGATGCCCGTCGCGGGACCGGTCTTTTCGAACCGGAATTGCGGGCTTTTGTTGATGCCTCCCCGATCCAGGCGCTCGCAGTAATATTCCACCCGTATCGCGCCGTGGGAATGGGCGCCCCGCAAATCGGCGTACACCAGCACGTCGGCGACCTGGTCCGCGTGTTCTTCCGACAAACCCGCTTGCATCAATTTGTTGCGAATGAGTTCCGTCAACCGATCTTTCGTGACTTTCATATGCTTCCCCTTGTCACGGCGCGGGGAAGGGGATCCGGCAAGCCCTGCAGCAGGCGCTGCGCGACAAACAGGATATGGCTTGCGACCGCTTCCTCCGCCCGATAAATGTCCCTTGTTTTGATCGCTTCAATGATCTCCGTATGCTCGCTGGTTGCTTCCGCCTGGTCCACGGAACCGCGCACATGGTAAAAACGGGCGATGTGAAAATGGCAATGCATCCCGTTGTAGGCTTCCAGCAGGAAGGTGTTTCCTCCGTTTTCCATCAGCTTCAGGTGGAACTGCCGGTCATAATGCACGAACTTCAATATTTCCCGGTATGACGAAGTAGTGTCAAGCTGCTTCATGGCTTCGTTCAATTTCTGCAGCTGATCGATCACGTCAACGACGTTCTCGCGAATGAGGTTGCGTATGGCATGGAGCTCCATCAACGTCCTCGCTTCCGACATTTCCAGCATCTGCCGGCGGGTCAGGATGTCGCTCACGCGGTAGCCCTTGTTCGGTTCGAAAATGACCAGCTTTTCGGAATGCAGCCGGCTGAGCGCTTCCCGGCACGGGATGGCGCTGACGTTGATTTCGCGGGTCAGATGGCTGATGTTGATTTTTTGTCCCGGCGCCAGCTTCCAGCCGAAAATCATCTCTTTCAGCAGGTTGTAGACGTATTCGGTTTTTTCGCCGCGTTCATTTTCTCGCATGTTGAAATCACCGATCCCGATTCTTGAAATGGCAAATCGATCCCGTCGGCCGCCGGAGCTTTCATGATGCGTGCAGGCTGCGAGTGCGCGGACTGCCGCCAACACCAGGAACATGATGGTTTAGGTGCGCCTTATGTTTCATCTATCCCCCTGTTCGATTCCATGGTGTATGACCCAAAATCGTATATGATTGATCTTCCCGCATATGGAAATGGTAGCAGATTGGTAATGGATTGTATATAAAAAATTGAAAATGACGGGGTGAATGCCACAGTTCTTTTTTTACGTGAAATAAAAGGCGATATATTATATATAAAAATTTATGATACCAGTAATTGGTCGTATACAAATATTGCGAAATTGGCTTGAAGGTTTTCGGAAGTAAATAGGGCTTGCACCACAAAGGAGCAAAGCATTTTTCGTGAAGGTTCGTTTACAAGCCTATACGATCGGCACTTTATTAGGACAGGCATTTATTTGACCGACAGGGCGTATGATGATTTACATACAAGCGAAACAACGCTTTCGTAAATGCCATACAGACCTTATGAATTGAAATATGGATTGGTCAGATCAACATCAATCTGGATTACAGGATGATGTCCCTGATAAGGATTCGAAATCGAATTGAATGTTGGATCGGTCAAGATCGTATTGTACCTGTCCAGGATTAATTCCTTATCGAATAAGGAGGGCATTCCATGCAATATGAAGTTCATTTCATTTTTTTCTGTTTGATGATCGGATTAGTCGCAGCGATTTTTAGCATTGTTTTGCATGCGGCTCAAAAGATGGATTTCTTTTTAGTTTTCTTTGTATCCAAACGGAGGAAGTGATTTTGACGTCAGGTTTCCAAATGATTTGCTCAATTAAGGGATTGGCAGCGCATCAATCCCTTTTTTAAAGAAAAAACACACTTTTTGTTGAAGCATGAAGGAAAAAAGAAAATGATGGAGTATTAGTTACAAAAAAGGAAGGGCCTATGATATGAGAATTCTCCTACGATTGCAATCTGAACATCCCATGGAACTACCGATCAATTATCAAGAATTCCTGATCGGATTTATTTACAAAAACATTTATGATGAGAAGTATCGCTCATTTCTGCACAATCAAGGCTATTCCTATCAAAAGAAAACATTCAAGCATTTTGCTTACTCACGCATCCTTGGCAGACATCGATACAACAAAACCCGAAAGACCATCACCTTCTCACCATCCTTTTCGCTATTGATAACTTCTCCAGTTGATCGTTTTCTGCATGAGTTTGCTCAGTCCATGCTAGTTTCCGATGACTTGCACATCGGCCCCTATCGAATTCAGCTGGTTTCGTTTGAAACATTGTCCGAACCCGATCCTTTTCCCGGCAAAATTCGCATCCGCATGTTCAGCCCAATCGTCACTTACAGCACGCTGCAACACCCAAACGGAGTCAAATACACGTACTATTACTCACCCCACCAAGAGCAATTCTCACCGATGATCGAATCCAATCTCAAACGAAGGTACTTCAGTATGCACCCTGAAGACAGTGAATTGGCTAAGTCGCCATTCTCGATCACTCCTCATTACGTGGACAAAAGACACAAAGTGGTTACCCGGTTTCGAGGGATCATCATTGAAGGTTGGATGGGGGAGTATGAAGTCGCGGGGGATCCGAGATTGCTGCGCTGGGCATATCATTCCAACTTGGCCAACAAAGGCTCCCAAGGCTTTGGGGTATTTGAGTTGATTCAATAACGATCAATCCGTCTATAGACTTAAGAGGAGGGGTGTACTTGAACCTTCCGCAATTAACCGCATTGATTGGTGAACAAGCAAAGAAAAGCATGGGCAACAGCAATGAACTGGCAATGCTGGTCAAAACGATAGAGATCAAAGAAAAAGACAAAGAACCATACTTGATCTATTTGACTTTCGACTTGCCAAATCGTCAGATCCGCATTGAAGAACCCGTCTCATTCAAAGAAGAGCATGTTTATGAATTTAATTACTTCGGAAACAATTCGGCTGCAGGATTGCAATACTATGTGACGCGTGAAGTGACAGGCTCTTTGCATTATCTGTTGACCAGTACGTTAAATGATCTTGCAATCGCTCTTCAGCGCAACGGACTTGATCATGGTGAACTATATACACAATTACGATTGCTTGAAGACAACGGTCTGGCCGCATTTGGATCAAACAAAGGGAACGGATCGGTAGCTTTGGAACGTATCCCCAACATTAGTGGAAGCCCCGAAGTCAACGACAAAAAGAAATTTGTCATTGAAGGCAATGAGCTTTCCAATGAACAATTCGTTTTTCTTGCTCTCGGTTATGACGGGAAATCACCATATCAATTTGTATTGATCACACCGCGAATCATTACCTTGACAGGTGAGCACATCGTAATTGCCAAACACCCGGATTACATTGCTGTAACCAGGAAGGAGCAAAAACTCGAAGCTGGCTCGCCTTCTGGCAAAAAGTCAAAAAATAACTATTGCTACATCTGTCACGAATCCAGACCGGACGCATCCAGCGAGTTGACAGCGAAGTTCAGCCGTTCAGGCATCAACAAAATTTTTACCACGACAACAATCAACGCTTCGAAAGAAATCAATCCAAATCAATACGACGACAACTATGCCATCTGCACGGATTGCTTTCAAAACCTGCTATTTGGCGAGAAGGCAATCAATCGAGCGTTTCAAGGGCGAATTGCAGGTGAACGGACTTTCATCATCCCCGAAGGGCTGGAAGAACAGTTTGACTACAATCGACTTCATCAATTGAAGGAAAAAGTCGATCTGGCATTCTCGACACGTTTGGCTGAGAGTTGGCTGAGTGAATTGGATTCAGAGCAAGACGAAGCATTGTTTGGCTCTGAATATTTGGTGCATTTCCTTCTGTACAGAACGGATGGCAACTCTGTCACGATCATTGATGCGTTTGAGGATGTGCCGGTGTTGCATATCCGCGAAGTTATCGAAACGATGTCATTGCATGCCTTCCGGCTCCAGCCGCATCTTCGTGGAATGAAACTGGACGACATTTATCGGTTGATACCGGTGCATACCAACAAGAAAGGTGAACAGCTGGATGTACATCGTGTATTGGCCGTATATAAATCATTGCTGTGCAGATATCGAATCGATCCTAATGTCCTTTTTCAATATGCAACAGAAGCACTTGAGAAGGGCCTCAAACAACTGGCAAAAGAGAAATCGACCCAGTTTCCCAATATGCGTTTGGAAAGATTCCGGGACAAGACAGATTTCTATATCGTTCATGTCGTCATGAAGTATATTTGCCTGATACAAACGTTTCAGGCCTTGGGGTTGCTGGATCGCCCTCCATTTGATTATTTGGGATTCTATCCTTTGGGGGAGGTAGAAGATTTGGTGATGGAAACGGGCAAACGAGATTTGATTGCGGAAACCGAACAGTTCCTCGAGAATAACGGATTCAAGCGAGAGCAGAGGAGTCTGTTCTACCTGGGAGCATTGGTAAACAAGATTGGTCTGGCACAGTATCACAAAGATCATAAATCGAAACCTATTTTGAACAAGATTCAATTCCAGGGGATGAATGGCAAGGAAGTGTTGCGATTATACGGAGAGGTGTCGGAGAAAGTAACACAGTATGCACGAGGTGAAAACACCGGCTGGTCGCTGGATTGTGAGCGCTTGGCGGAACGCTTTCATTTCTATGCTGGCCAAGGAGATCCAAAGCAATGGCCGTCAGAGCAACAAAATGTTTTCTTCATCATGAGTGGTTACTCGTTCATGGTTCGTTTTTATGGAAAGAGTGATATGCCACAAACGGAATCTGACGAACAGGAGGAATCAATGGATGATTAAGCAAAATAGTGAATTTCTGTTTGCCTTCGAAGCGGTGATGACGAACCCCAATGGCGATCCGGACCAGGAAAACAAACCGAGAATGGACTACGACACAAATACTGCGTTGGTGAGTGATGCCAGAAGGAAACGGGATTGCCGGGAATTTTTCAAGCGCAAAGGATACCCGATCTTTGTTGACACCATTGACGAACAGAAAGTCCCCATGGATGTGATGTTCGAAAACATTGTGAAAAAGTGGATGAATGACGAGTCCAGGTTCGCGGAATTGTTGCACTCACACCCCATACTGCAAGAAAAGTGGAATGAACTGTCGTCAATCGCTAAGAGCAAGGGTGGCTATTTGGACATCTACAATGAAATCAAGAATAACTCGAAGAAGGGAGAGATCAAAAAGCATTTTTCACGATTCAACAACGAATTGATAACGGCAATTATCCAAGGCGAGTTGGTCGACATTCGCTTGTTTGGAAGCGCTATGGCCGTTGAAAATGTAACGCGAACGTTTACCGGGCCTGTGCAAATCTCATGGGCATACTCGTTGCACCCGGTTGAATTGGTCAAGTCCAATACCATTACTTCCATCATGAATGAAGATAACTCCACCTTCGGGAAAAAACACAAATTGTACTACGGTTTGTTCATGCACAGCGGAACCATCAACAAATATGCAGCCCAATTGACCGGAATGACCGATGAGGATCAGCATTTGTTCCGTAAAGCATTGGTTCAGGGCATGATGCAAAACCAGACGGACAGCAAACAGGGGCAAACGCCGTTGTTCTATTTGGAAATTCAATACATACCCGAGTTTGATGGTTTTATTGGAGACATCCGCAAGTACGTGGAGGTCACGTACGATGAAAATAAACCGATCCGGTCCTTGGCCGATTTGAACGTATCTTTTGATTCTCTGCAAAGTGTAATTCAAGAAATGAAGAACATGGGATACATCAACAAAGTCGTTGGATGGCATCATCCACTTGAGAACTATCGAGATCCCTTGCGTTTCGAATTCGACGAGTTGGTGGATTTGTGGCAACCGGTAACGGAGGTCTCCAAATGAACGTTCTTTCCTTCCATTTGAAAGGGAAGATGGCGCACTTTCGGCGGTATTACTCCAATTCCTCGGCTTTGTCGTACACGATCCCCCCAAGGACAACGATCATTGGGATTGTGGCCGGTTTATTGGGTTATCCGCGAGACAGCTACTATGAGGATTTTTCGACAGATCAATGCAAAGTTGCCGTGAGCGTACGCGCACCGATCAAAAAACAAATCCAAAAACTCAATCTGTTAATGGTTAAGTCACCAAATGATTTGAACGGCTCACAGGAATTTCATTCCCAAACGGCAACGGAGCTTGTTCTTCCCCAAAATATCCGGACTGGCTATATTGATTATCAGATCTGGTTGAGTCATCGGGACCAAACCATCATGGATAGTTTGGCTTCCTTCATCAAGGGGCCAGGCTATGTCTCCAAAGGAATTTCCATTGCCCTTGGGACCGCTCAACATTTGGGTTGGGTGGAGGATGGTCAAGTATTGGAAGGGAAAGAAGAGGAGGGGGTGGCCGAAATTTATTCGGTCATCCCTGCCAGTAAACTGGGCAAGCTTGACTTTACCAACCCTCCTTATGAGTATCGGCTATATAAAGAAGACATGCCCATTGATTTTGACAAGGAGCGCAAATTGAAAGACAAGGGAAACATGCTGATTAATGTTCTCTCGTCACCAATCCGTGCTCAGGTGAATAATTACGTCAGATTGAGCAACGGAGAAGCGATCACGTGGATGGAGTAGTGGAGCATGGAAACATGGAAAAATCTCGTATTGGCGCATTTGGACAAAAAAACAAATCATTATCAGCGACTGGATGTCCACTTAACCCAAACAGAAAACATGGCGCTTCAGTCATTATCCTCGGCCGTTCAATTTGATATCATCCAGGATCAAGAATTGAAAACCATCGTTGCAGCCATCGGTAAATTTCATGACCTCGGGAAATTTACCGATTTTTTTCAATCCTATATCAAGTACGACAAGAATCCAGGGGATTTGAAAAACCATGCTCATATCTCTGCGCTGGTTCTATACCGTTATTTGCAACTGTCAGCTCAATTTGATGGCAAACCCGAAGATCAAGAGGTTTTGCGATATTTGATCTATTTGGCCGTCCGGCTGCATCACAATCATTTGACAACGGAAGGTTTGTTTCTGCAGGCGCATATATTGCCAACGATTTCAGTGCTGAGACAACAGGTTGCACAATTGCTCAAGAAAGAAGGACCGATTACACAATTATATGGAATAGACAGGTCTGAACTGGCCCAAATGCTGGACGTCATTCCGACCTATCAAAGCAAAACGCTCACACGGATGAACCAAAAACTTCGCGACAGGCGCAAACATGAACGTTGGTACTTCATCCTGTTATACCTGTTTTCTTTGTTGATCGATTCAGACAAGCTGGATTCTGCCCAAATTGGCAAAAGAACGCTTGTGGAACTATCACCCGAATTGGTACCTGAATATCTGAAAAAGAAACACGAGCATGAATTGAAAAAAGTTTCAATCGGCGTCACTGATCAGCGTGAAGAAGCAAGGCGTACGCTTCTTTCCACAGTCCAATCCTTGACGGACCAACAAGTAAGGGATTATCGATTGTTCACCCTCACCGCGCCTACCGGGATCGGCAAAACTCTGTCATCCTTGCAAGCAGCACTCGTTTTGCGCGAAAGATTGAAATACTTGTTCGGAAGTTACCCGCGCATCATTACAGCCATCCCGTTTATCAACATCTTACAGGGTACGGAGAGTGATTACAGAGGCGTGCTCGGTGAGATCGCCCAACTGGTTGTCCATCATCAAAACACCGATTTTGTTACGATAAAGTCAACGGAACATGCACCCCTTGATAAAAAATTATTGGAAGTGGAAGCTTGGGAAGGCGATATCGTTCTGACAACATTCGTTCAGTTGTTTCAAAGCTTGCTTTCTGGAAACAATCGACGGCTAAAGAAGCTGAACAAATTGGCAGGCAGCATTGTCATTTTGGACGAGATTCAATCCATCCCCGATAAATACATGCCCTTGATAGGCGCCTGCCTCATCAAATTGGGGGAATATTACGGGACACGATTTATATTGATGACTGCCACCCAACCCAAAATCATCGACATGGGAATCGAGTTGTTGAGAAAATCCGAATCCTCCATGCCGAAGGATCATTTCTTGCAGAGAATCGAATTGCTTCCGGACTACCCAAAATACTTTCAATCCCTTCACCGTACAAAGATCATACCGCTACTTGATCGAAAGATGAACGTATCCGAATTTGTGGATTTCTTCCTCGAAACTTGGGAACAGCGTTCCAGTGTCATCGTAGTTAATACAATCAAGCAAAGCTTGGAACTCTATGAAGAGCTGACAGCCCGGAAACCTTTGAATACGGAAATACGGTATCTGTCCACCAACCTAATGCCAAAACATCGCAAGAAGATCATAAATGAAGTTAGAGAGCTCCTCAAAGACGAGAAAAGAGTTGTTCTGGTGTCCACCCAAACCATCGAGGCAGGAGTAGATTTGGATTTCGATGTCGGTTATCGTGCTCTTGCTCCTCTTGAATCCATTGTACAGACCGCCGGCCGTGTCAATCGCAAAGGAGAAAAGACGGATGAGCAAGGAGTATCCAGGATTTGTCCGGTTTATGTGGTGATGCTGGGCGAAACCCATCAACATGTATACGATTTACAGCATCTCGACCGGACCAAACACTTTTTGAACAAGTATTCCGGTAAAGAGATCGCGGAGCGGGATTATCAAGCATTGATTGAAAACTATTATGCCGAATTTTCCAAACAGATTGCCGATGAGTCAAAAGATATATGGGTCAACGGCATAATGAAACTAAATTTCGATAAAATTCAACAATTCCATTTGATAGAGCAAGTTGGCGATATAGCAGACATATTTGTGGAATGGGACGAAGAGGCCGCCCGCCTGGCCGATTGCTATTCTGAGTTGAAGGAAAACAAGAAGTTTTACGATCTGAATGTCTTCAAAGGTGTCATTCCCGATGAAGAGATCAGCAGACTTGATTCGGAACTGAGTTTCCATCAGCGCAAAGCCCTGCTGAAAGTCATTACAAACAAAATGGGAGAATATATGATCCAAATCAGATATAGACGACTCCGGAAGAATCGTCCTAATGAATTTGAAAAGAGACTGCCGTATTGTGTCGAAGCACCTTTCTACTGGATTCCAAAGACCGAAATGAAGATTTACTATAACCAGCAAACCGGATTCCAGGATGAAGCAGGTGAAGCATACATCATATAAACGGAAGGAGAGAAGACGTTGTCCGAATCCATCGATGACCAAAATGTCATGCCCGTTACCGGAACGCATATTTGGTACTACTTTATCTGCAAACGGGAAGTCTGGCTCATGATCCATCAAATTGCCCCGGATCAAGAAGATGAAAATGTGGATCTTGGTCGGTTTATCAACGAGCACACTTACCAGAGAAGCAAACAAGAAGTAACAATCGGCAGCATCAAGGTGGATCGGATTCGCCGGGAAGATGGGCAAATCGTTATTGGAGAAGTGAAGAAGTCGTCCAAATATCTCAAAAGTGCCCGATACCAGTTGCTTTATTATCTTCGTACTTTGAAAGAGATGGGAATTCAGGCGCGGGGAGAGCTGCTTTTTCCGGAAGAAAAGAAACGGGAAATTGTGGTTCTGACGGCTGAAGGAGAAGAAGAGCTGGACACTGCGATCAAGGAAATTCGAAGAATCGCCAGACTTCCTGTCGCGCCAACTCCCACAAAGATCGGGTTTTGCCGTAAATGTGCCTATCGGGAATATTGTTGGGCGGAGGATAACAAATGAAGAAAACGCTGTACATCTTCAAGAGCGGTGAATTGCGACGAAAAGACAATACGTTGTTCTTCGAGTCGGAAGAAGGCAAACGAGTCTTGCCCGTTGAAGACACGAACGATATCTACATATTCGGTGAAGTGGATGTAACCAAACGCTTTTTGGAGTTTGCAGCACAGAAAGAAGTTTGCATTCACTACTACAATCGTTACGGTTATTACGCGGGGACATTCTATCCTCGTGAACACTTGAACGCGGGTCATGTAGTAGTCAAGCAAGCAGAACACTACATTGACATGGAAAGAAGAGTTGATTTGGCCAGAAGGTTTGTGGAAGGCGCGATTGGTCAGATGAGACAAGTCATTCGTTATTACAGATCGAGGATTAAGGATGGTACCGAACAGTTTTCTGATATCTTAAGTCAGATTGAAAGTCATTCGGCACGATTAAATGATTCAACAACTGTAGAAGAATTGATGGCCGTTGAAGGACATGTACGTGAGACTTACTACAAGGCGTTCGATATCATCCTGAATAGCCCTGATTTTCCTTTTGAAAAAAGAAGCAAGCGCCCCCCATTAAATCGACTGAATGCATTAATTAGTTTTGGGAATTCAATTTGCTACACTATGGCATTGAGTGAAATATACAAAACGTATTTGGATCCTCGCATTGGTTATTTGCACTCTTCGAATTTTCGACGTTTTTCATTGAACTTGGATGTCGCAGAAGTGTTTAAGCCGATTGTTGTTGATCGTCTCATTTTCACTTTGATCAACAAGAGAATGATAACCAAGAAAGATTTCGATAAACATACTGATGGAATCATGTTGTCGGAATCCGGGCGTAAAACATTCATCAGCGAACTGGACAAGCGGATGCAAACTACTGTCAATCATCGACATTTGGGCAAATCCGTTTCT
>Ga0310827_101420_pt1 | contig 12588 bp, 10 predicted proteins | sample WT_ome_2_FD_201309 | JGI IMG/M metagenome (GOLD analysis project Ga0310827, IMG submission 201309) | Sorghum-adapted microbial communities enriched on wild type (WT) sorghum from Joint BioEnergy Institute, Emeryville, California, United... ... | reverse complement strand
TTTGTTGTTGAAAAAAGCCCTTGAACACGGCGCGAATCTGAAGAGGTTCGTGTACACCTCGACCGCTTCCGTGTACGGCGACTCTCCGATCCTGCCGACGCCGGAATCGCATTATGATACGTCGCTTCCCTATTCGGCGAGCAAACTGTCGATGGAGCATTATTGCCAGGTGTTTCACCGGATGTACGGACTGCCGGTGACGGTGCTCAGACTGTCCAATGTGTACGGTCCCGGTCAGGTGTCGACCAACCCGTATTGCGGCGTAGTGGCGAAATTTTTTGAAGCTCTTCAACGGAACATGCCCTTCACGATATACGGTGACGGGACTCAGACGAGGGATTTTACGTTTATCGACGACGCATTGGAGGCGATTCTGCTGGCGGCCGTCCATCAAGACGCGCCCGGCAAAGTGTTCAATGTCGGCACCGGCATCGAGACTTCGGTGAACGAACTGGCCGACATGATCGGGCAGCTGGCGGGCCGTCCGGATTATCCGAAAGTTCATGTGACGAAACGGCCGATCGATGTGGTGAACCGCAGGTGCCTGGATGCTTCCCTTTTGCGGAAGAAGCTCGGATGGCAGGCTGCGGTCAGATTGCCCGAAGGATTGAAGAAAACGCATCGGTGGCTGCAGGAGGAAGGTGGTGCGAAGTGAAGATTTTTCACGGTCAGGTTGAAATCGCGGGACAGATGGGCATTTTGTGCGGGGAATTGAAAAAACGCGGGTACGAGGCCAAGGCGTACAACAGTTTTCATTCGTATCTCGGTTATGAGGAGCATTTGGTCAATACGACGGAGGAAGAGATCGCGGCGCAATATGAGCGGCTGATCGACGAGTTTGACGTGTTTCATTTTCATTATGCCAGTTCGTTGTTGAAAGATTACAAGGACTTGCCCCTCATACGCGAGAAAGGAAAAAAAATCATCATGCATCATTGGGGCAACGACGTCCGTTTCCACGATGTCGCCAGGATCAACAACCCCTATGTGTACACGGGCGATTCGCCGCCCAATGAAGTGATTCATGAACGGCTCTCGGTGATTTCGCAATATGTGCATGAGGCGATCGTGCAGGACGAGGAAGTGGCTGCATATGTGAGACCTTATTATAAGAAGGTGCATATCGTGCCGATCGCGATCGATCTGTCCAAGTTTCCGCCCCGCCCGGCGCGGCCGGACGGAGAGAGACGAGAGAGGCTGCTCGTGATTCATGCACCGACCAATCCGGAGTTTAAAGGGACGAAACCGATCGAAGAGGCGGTCGCGGCGCTGCAGGCAAAATACGATTTTGACTACCGGCGCATCGAGAAGACGAATCATGAGGACGCGATCCGTCTGTATGCGGAGGCCGATTTGATCATCGACCAGATTTTGTGCGGTTCATATGGGTTGTTTTGCGTGGAGGGGATGGCGCTCGGGAAGCCGGTGATCACGTATATTCGCGACGATCTCGTATCCACGTTTCCGCCTGAACTGCCCGTGATGAACGCCAATCCGGACAATATCGAGGAGAAGCTGGAGGAACTGCTCGGCAACGCGGCGCTGCGCGAAGAGATCGGCGCGCGCGGAAGGGCGTACGCCGAAAAATACCACGCGAAAGAAGTGGTGGTGGATCAATTGGAACGCATTTATCGCGAACTGGATGCGCCGCATGCGGGTTGAATGGCGGGCATCGCCGTTCGCGGGACGAACGTGCGGAGAGATAAATGTGAAGCATAGCGGCTGAAAAAGCGGCCCGTCGGGTAATCAATGAAAGCGGTATGGATAACGAAGATAGAACGGACATTTGAAGCGGGGGGGGGGAGGAAGGGTATGTGTCGGCGATGCAGCTGGTGAGCAAGCTGTGATCGCTGACGCATGCTCTTTATGAGATGCGTGCCCATGATGAAACGCATAATCAGACGCATGCTTCTTATGATGGGCTAATGCTGTTTCATGAAGGCGGGGAAACGGTTCGCGCCGGGTTGGAAATGTTTTGGATACTGAAGGCGAAAGGCCTAAAAGATGCAGGGGGACAAGATCGGTACATACGGGGCTTCTGCATATTTTTATGGATAGAGCGGTCTGTTTCGAAAAAAATGCGCGGATAACCATCTTCATTTGCCGGGACAAGTCTTGTTTTCGCCTCATAAGGTGTAGAAGGTTTCATGCTCAGCATGGAACACTTTACAGCCAAAGGGGTGAATATTGTTGCCGATTGACAATCGCATCATTAATGGCAGCTTCGAAACGGGCTCGTTCAGTCCTTTCGTGCCGTTCAACGCGACGATTACCCGCGATTACAGCCACTTGGGGTATTTCAGCGTGCTGATGCCCGGCGGTCCGGTCAATTCGTATGTGTACCAGATCGCGCCGGTCAGTCCCGGTGAAAACTTCGAGTTGTTCGTATCGCTGGCCCGCCGCGGTCCGGCACCAAGCCCTGCCGTCAGCCTGAGCGTCGAATATTATGATGCTGCGTTCAATTTTATCGAGTACCAGCTGATCGACGTCATTGATGACGGCAGATTGCCGGATGTGGATACGGAAGGATGGACGGAGTTCTATTCGACTGCAGGACCGGCTCCGGCAAATGCGGCCTTTGTGTTCGTGCTCGTGAACAAACTGCCGCGTCCGGTCAGCTCGGATGTGCTGGTGGATGACATCGCGTTGCTGACAGCTCCCGGCACAGGCGTGACAGGACCAACCGGCCCGACGGGTCCGACAGGTCCGACCGGTCCCACAGGTGCGACGGGCAGCGGCGTGACGGGACCGACCGGCCCGACAGGTCCGACAGGCGCAACCGGTCCGACTGGAGCAACGGGTCCGACGGGTGCGACGGGACCGACGGGAGCAACCGGTCCGACGGGACCGACTGGAGCGACGGGACCGACAGGCGCAACCGGTCCGACAGGCGCGACAGGTCCGACAGGCGCGACAGGTCCGACAGGTGCGACAGGTCCGACAGGCGCGACAGGTCCGACAGGCGCAACGGGACCGACGGGCGCGACAGGCGCGACAGGCGCGACAGGTCCGACAGGAGCGACAGGTCCGACTGGCGCAACAGGTCCGACTGGTGCGACGGGACCGACGGGTGCAACGGGACCGACAGGAGCGACAGGTCCGACTGGCGCAACAGGCGCGACAGGTCCGACCGGCGCAACAGGTCCGACGGGTGCGACAGGTCCAACTGGCGCAACGGGACCGACGGGAGCAACCGGCCCGACTGGAGCAACAGGTCCGACTGGCGCAACGGGACCGACTGGAGCAACAGGTCCGACTGGAGCAACAGGTCCGACTGGCGCGACGGGCGCGACCGGCGCAACCGGTCCGACAGGAGCAACCGGTCCGACAGGCGCGACAGGTCCGACAGGTGCGACAGGTCCGACAGGCGCAACAGGTCCGACCGGCGCGACGGGACCGACTGGCGCGACAGGCGCGACAGGCGCGACAGGTCCGACAGGAGCAACTGGCGCGACAGGACCGACGGGCGCAACGGGACCGACGGGTGCGACAGGACCGACTGGCGCGACAGGACCGACTGGCGCAACGGGACCGACTGGAGCGACAGGTCCGACTGGCGCAACAGGTCCGACTGGTGCAACGGGACCGACAGGAGCAACCGGTCCGACAGGCGCGACAGGTCCGACGGGTGCAACAGGTCCGACGGGCCCGACAGGTCCGACAGGAGCAACTGGCGCGACAGGACCGACGGGCGCAACAGGTCCGACAGGTGCAACGGGACCGACAGGAGCAACCGGTCCGACAGGCGCGACAGGTCCGACGGGTGCGACAGGTCCGACGGGCGCAACAGGTCCGACAGGTGCGACAGGTCCGACGGGCGCAACGGGACCGACGGGCGCGACAGGTCCGACTGGAGCAACTGGCGCAACTGGCGCGACAGGACCGACCGGCGCAACAGGTCCGACGGGTGCGACGGGACCGACAGGCGCAACGGGTCCGACAGGTGCAACAGGTGCAACTGGACCGACCGGCGCGACAGGTCCGACTGGATTGTCCTTTACGGAAACGGCCGGTTTTGCCGCGAACACTTCCGGAGGGGGCATCTCAGTTATCCTGGAAGGTACGCCGGTTCCGCTGCCTGATGATCAGAACCTGAACAATGTCACCGCGGATGTCGCCAACGAAAACTTCACCGTCACGGTGCCTGGACGCTACTTTGTCAGCTACTTTGTCAACACAACCGAAACACTTTTGCTCGGAGCGCGCGTCCTGGTCAACGGTACGCCGGTTGATGCCTTGACTCGTTCGCCGGTGTTGTCCGTATCCTCGTTCTCTGCCCAAGCGATCCTGACTTTGAATGCCGGAGATACGCTCACTTTGGAACTGTTCGGCTTGTTGGGACTCGCAACGTTGCAAACCGGTGCGGGTGCCGGATTGACCATCATCCGGCTGGATGACTAAGGTTTCATCTTCATCCGAAAACCGTTTGCACTGTTGAGGAGACGGTTCGCCGAGTCATTCAAGGCAAGTGACGTCGACATGTCTTCCTGACTGTTGTCCATCGATCATCCGACAACCGTTTTCCGATTATTCGCCTCCCGGCCTTCATGCAAGGTTGGGAGGTTTTTGTATGACGGCACGGGTATAACGCGTGGTTTGAAGCGAAGGCGGCCAAATGGGAGAACCGGTGCGGATGGGGCTGCCCCGGCGATAAATTAGGCAAGGCAAGAACAGGTTTGTTGAAAAAAAGATGCTGTGGGCCCGCGGCCCACAGCATCATACGATAAACGGCATTTATGATGTATTTCGAGAAAGTTGATCCCGGATTGGTCAGTCATGTCATCATAGAGTTTCGCCGGCATGGAATGTTGATCTTCATCAGTCCAAAAGAGTTGGTTATAGACTCGCCGTTCAAGGATGTCGGTCTTGGATGATTTCCGTCAAGGTCAATACGGGATACCGGGATAATCCACGCGTTGATACAGTCCTTTGATGAACGTGTACAAACGGATGTAATCGACGAACCGTTCGCGGTAGATCGTCTCGAGCGACTGATTCGGGAATTGGTAGACGAGCATGGAGGAGGTCATATAGTTGTTTTTGTCCGGCAACCCGAGGTTGAAGTAGTCGAGATGATGCGTGTCGTTGTAGATAAGCCCCTTGCCGAAATTGATTTGAATGCCGGTGTGATAATACTTGGCAAATGCGCATGTGTTGTTGATCCACGTGTAATCATAGGACGTATTTCCATAATAGTTGCTGTTCAAAATCGCCATGTCGAATCCGTATTTTTGCCAGTCTATGACGCCTTTGGACCCGTAGTTGGGCAGCCACATGCTGAGATAATTGCGCCTGTGAATGAGGTTGTTCACTTTCTGAACCAGCGTCTCATCCTGTTCATCAATCGCTTCCCGCTGCCAGACGAAACCTCTGAACGTCAGTTTGTCATGCAATTTCGTTTCTTTGTTCCAGCGGGCAAGAAAACGATCCAGCCACCATCCGACCGCCTTGATGCGGTCTTCGTTTTTGCGGAAATTCAGGTCTACGTCCCTCACTTCTCCGAAGTCCGTCTGGAACGTGTGAGGATACGGGATCGACACCCATATGTCCAGTTTTTCGTTGCCGGCCACTTGATGGAGAGCGTGCAGATTGGCGTCTTTCGCAAACAGCGTATCGATCCATAAGAGCCAGTCTTTTTTGCGGGAAGGTTTGCCGAAGCCGACGAACAGCGGATGAATGTACGATTTTTCTCTCATCTGAATGCCGTTGAAAATGAATCCCCCGAACATTCGGTCGATCGGCTTATCTTCCAGAATGTAGGCGGCGTAATATCGCAACTGGTCTTTCGTCCAGTGAAGCGTGCTGTTTTCGGTCAAACCTCCGCATGGAATGACGCATAGATGATTTCTCACATCGTATGCATCCGGCGCCAGGTAACCGTCCGCAGATGTTTTCAACATACGAAGATTCACTCCTTTATCTTGATCCATCCTCGATCTGGTCTTTATATCATATGTTCAGCCTACTGTGTATGCGCCAAGGTTAGATAACCATTTCTTGTTCTCATACAGTCAAGCATTCGCGCGCCAGCATATTACATATAGGAGACGTGCAGGGGACACACAGGCAATGTTGCATGAAACCGCAACGGGCAGGTGTCGCTTGAGACTGCCGGGTAAAGAAGATGCCGGACCACGGGGATGCGCATCAGGAAGATGCGCGCTTTCGAAGACGGATGTTTCGGGGTGTTTTCTGTGCCGATCGGCATCAAGACCAATCCTGTATTTTTGGACAAAAACAACTTATGTAAAAGGAGGCGCTTAACGTTGCGCATTGTTCACGCACCAACCGAAATTGCCGGACAGATGGGCATCCTGATTGACGGATTGCGGCAAGCGGGACATGTGGCCATCGGGTACAACTGGTTTCATACCTATCTCGACTATCGAAACGACTATGTGATCAGAACGGAAGCTTACGAGTTGAAGAAAATCGTCGACCCCATCATTCATCATACGGATATTTTCCACTTCCATAACGGCAACAGCTTCCTCGTCAACAACGCGGACATTCCTCTTCTGTATCGCGCGGGCAAAAAAATGGTGATGCATCACTGGGGAAATGATGTGCGCACCGCCGAACGCTCCCGCACCCTGAACCCGTATCCTTTACCGAACAGTTACCTGATGGATGAACAGATCATCACCCGGCTCAAATTGCTTTCCACTTATATCAAACATGCGATCGTGCAAGATTACGAGCTGTATCCTTATGTGAGCGATTATTATGAGCACGTTCACATTCTTCCGTTGGCCTGCAGGACCGACCGCATTCCGTTCAAGTACCCGCGTGCGGACAATCGGGAGCCCGTCATTATCCATGCTCCGACAAACCGGGAATTCAAAGGTTCGGAATATGTGGAAAAGGCGGTCGCCGATCTGAAGGGAACGGTGCCGTTCACTTACCGGGTGATCGAGAAGATGAGCCACTCAGAGGCGATGAAGCAGTATCTGCAGGCGGATATCATCGTCGATCAGATTCTTTGCGGGACTTACGGCATGCTCAGCGTCGAAGCGATGGCGATGGGCAAGGTGGTGATCGCGTACATTCGGGATGACGTGAAGGCGCATCTGCCTTCGTCTCTGCCGATCGTGGTTGCCAATCCCGACACGATCCGCGACGTGCTGCATGATTTGTTGCGGAATCCGGAACGGATGCGGAAAATCGGGATGGCGGGACGCGAATATGTGAAAAAAGTTCACGATGTTGGAAGGGTGATTCCGAAGCTTCTCAAGATTTATGCGCAATTGCAGCCGGAGGGGAGTTGATGATGTTACAAAGCCTGAGTGTCGTCCACGCCCCGATGGAAATTGCCGGACAGGTGGGAACGATATGCCGCTTTTTGCGCAAAGCCGGCATACAGGCCGTCGGATACAATTACTTTCCGTCTTATCTGAACTACGAGGGAACGATCGTCACCGATTCCTATGAACTGATCAAGCTCGCTCAAAATATGATCGAACATTTCGATCTGTTTCATTTTCACAACGGGTATACGCTGTTCGACGATTTTCGCGATATCGAGATGATCAGGGAGGCGGGCAAACGGATTATCATGCATCATCGGGGCAACGATGTCCGTTTTCGGTCGCGTGCCAGAAAGATGCCGCATTATGAGAATCCGTATGTGTACGCGGAAAATTCTCTCCCCGATGAGAAGATCGACCGCAATCTGTGGTATTTCGCCGAACATGTGTCCGCGGCGATCGTGCAGGATCACGAGCTTTTGCCGTACGTGGAAGATTACTATGCGGCGAAGGGCAAGAAAGTATATGTGTTGCCGAGATTGTTCGATATCGGGCGCTGCAGCCCGAAGTATCCCGCACGCGGCAACCGGGAAGTGCTGATCGTGCATGCGCCGACGGATCGCGATTTTAAGGGGACGGAATATGTCAACCGCACGATCGAACGCCTGAAAGAAGAGTTGCCGGTCCGCTACCGTCTGATAGAGAAGATGAGCCATCAGGAGGCTTGGAAAATATTAGAGCAAGCGGATATTGTGATCGACCAAATCTTGTGCGGGGCCTACGGCAATCTCAGCGTGGAAGGGATGGCGCTAGGTAAACCGGTGGTCTGCTACATCAGGCCCGATCTGGTCGACAAATATCCTCCCGGGTTGCCGATCCAATCGGCCAACCCGGACACGTTGTACGACGTGCTGAAGGAACTCGTGCGGCAACCCGAACTGCGCGTGGAATTGGGCCGAAGAGGCAGACGTTATGTGGAGAACCATCATCATGCGGAGAAGGTGGTCAGATCATTAATTGCCATTTATCAAGAGGTAATGGGAGGAGAGTAGGGGATGAGCGGCAGCAGCAAAGGGAATGAGAAACAGATCGGTTCCAATGTGCGTCTCGGCACGGGAGTCGTGATCGAGCCGGGCGTCATGATCGGCGACGATGTGACGATCGGTCATTACGCCGTGATCAGGACGGGTACGTTCATCGGCAACGGCGTTCGGATCGGCGATCATACGGTGTTGGGACAAATGCCGATGAGCAACCGCAAGATGGCGCTTAAGCCCGAGGCAGTGTTGCCGCCATTGATGATCGCCGACGGCGTGAAGATCGGTTCGCATGTCGTGATTTATCGCGGCACCACGATCGACGGGGATGTGCTGATCGGCGATCTGGCCAGCATAAGAGAACGGGTCTCGATCGGCGAAAGCAGCATCATCGGCAGAAACGTCACGGTGGAACCGAAGACCGTCATCGGCCGCCGCGTGACGATTCAGACGGCTTCCTATGTGACAAGCGACATGATCATCGAGGATGAGGTGTTCATCGGACCGCGCTGTTCCACTTCCAACGACAAATACATGGGCATGGGCAATTACAAGCACCAGGGGCCGATCATCCGCCGCGGCGCGAGAATAGGCAACAACGCGTCGCTGTTGCCCGGCATAGTCATCGGTGAAGAAGCGGTCGTCGGCGCCGGCGCCGTCGTCACCAAGAATGTCCCGGACCGTCAGACCGTCGTCGGCAACCCGGCCAGACCGATCAAGCGGAAGGAGGGGGATGAACGATGAAAGTGCTTCACGCGCCCATCGAGATCGCCGGACAGATCGGGGTGCTGTGCGGCGCGCTCAGGGCGAAAGGAAATCTGGCGAGCGGATACAATTTTTTTTCGAATTATCTGGGTTATCGGGATTATTTGATGAATGCGGATATTTTCGAGATGAGCAAAATGTTCGAGGCGGCGTGCCGTTATTTTGATCTGTTTCATTATCATTATGGACTGTCGATTTTTCCGAACTTCAGAGATATCGAAATTGTGAGGTCGATCGGCAAACCCGTCGTCATGCATCATTGGGGAAGCGATGTGCGGACGCGGGAAAAGGCGAAGCTGAATAATCCGTACGTGTACACGGAAGACTGCCCGGACGCGGAGAAGGTGCACCGCGATCTGACGAAGCTCGGTCAATATGTTTCCGATGCGATCGTGCAGGACTATGAAGTCTACGACTATGTCGCGCCGTATTACAGGCGGGTTCACGTCATTCCGATCGCCATCAATCTGGATAAATTCAAACCCGTTTATCCCGACCTGAATGTGCAGTCTCCCGTCATCATTCACGCCCCGACGAACAGGGAATTCAAGGGCACGGCCGTTATCGAGGAAGCCATCGAGAAGTTGCGGAAGGAACGGGACATCCGCTATGTGCGCATCGAAAAAATGTCGCACAGCGAGGCCGTCAAGATATACAAGAATGCGGACATTATCGTCGATCAAATTTTGTGCGGTTCTTACGGACTGTTCAGCGTCGAAGGGATGGCGTTCGGGAAACCGGTCATCGCCTATCTGCGGGAGGACTTGGCGGCGAGAAAGGATGCGCCCCCGATTCACAACGCCAATCCGGAGACGATCTACGACGTGTTGAAACGTTTGGTCGACGATCCCGAACTGAGAAGATCGAGCGGCATCGCCGGACGAAAACATGTGAAGAAAATTCACAGCAGCGAAGTCGTCATTGAGCAGATTATGGACGTTTATAAAATCGCGATGGATGAGGCCGGTTGACGGCCGGTAAGGACAACTGTCCGGACCGGCATCTGCGTCTGCCTTTTCCCGTATCGGTCCGTCGGCAGGCATCGTTCTAACCCGATGATTATGCCGTTCCGCACCGCTTCCTCGTCGGATCATGTCCGTGTACACGCCATCCGGGCGGACAACATCCACGGTTCAAGACGGCGTTCCTCCCGTGATTTGCGCATCCGAATTTTGCGGGCGCGATGTTTTGACAGTTACGGGATAAATGCTCTGGTGCCGGTCCCCAATCTTGGCCGGATTGGACTAGTGGTTAGTCGGGTGAAGCCTTCCTCTAATACACTACCGTAGCTTGCAAGACAGTCATTCATGAGGAGGTAGTGTGAGATGAAGGAGGAAGGACGGACTGCCCCTGACGCAGCAGTGTCTGATGAGATACAGAAAGTTGCCGTAGTCGGACTGGGGTATGTCGGTCTGCCGTTGGCCCTGCTGTTCGTGAGCAAAGGATTCGAAGTGTACGGCATCGATATCGATCGCCGCAAGATTGAGATGTTGGAGGGCGGGAAAAGTTATTTGCCCGATGTGTCCGACGCGGAAGTGAAAAGCCGCATGGCATCGGGATTGTTTCATCCCACGGCGGACATGGCATTGGCCGGCGAGGCGAAGGCGGTGATCATTTGCGTTCCCACGCCATTGACGCCTTACCATACTCCCGATTTAAGTTTCTTGCAGGATGCGGCGAGAGCGGTGGGAGAGACGCTCGTTCAAGGTCAGACGGTCATCCTCGAAAGCTCGACCTATCCGGGCACGACGCGGGAAGTGCTGAAACCGATCCTGGAGAAAACAAGCGGTCTGAGGGCGGGCAAAGATTTTTACCTGGGCTATTCGCCGGAGCGGATCGATCCTGGTAATAAGGTTTTTACGGTCGAACGCATCCCGAAGCTGATCAGCGGTCTGACCGAACCGTGCTGCGATCGGGTGGAACGCTTGTACGGCCGGGTATTCGAACGGGTCGTCCGCGTATCCTCGCCTGAGATCGCGGAGATGGCCAAGATCGTGGAGAACAGCCAGCGTCTGGTGAACATCACGTTCATGAACGAACTTGCCCTGATCTGCGACGCGATGAACATCAATGTGTGGGAAGTGATCGACGCGGCGGCGACGAAGCCGTTTGGCTTTACGGCGTACTATCCCGGTCCGGGCATCGGCGGTCATTGCATTCCCGTCGATCCGCTGTATTTGCAGTGGAAATCGCGTGCGTTCGATGCGGAGAGCAAATTCATCGAACTGTCGGAGAAGATGAACCGGGCCATGCCGGAGATCGTGGCGAACAGGTTGTTCGAGCTTCTGGCGGAGCACTCGCGGCAAGACGAGGCGTTAAGCGCCGAGAATTCGCATGTTGAGAATCCGAACATTGTTGCGCCGTCAAACGCCCATGCGCCGGATTCCGGTCGGTCAGATTCCGATAGGTCGAACGCCGACGGGTTAAATGAAGAAGCGCGGAATGCTGAAGTGCCGCATGAAGAAGCTCCAAACGCCGAGGCGTTGAACAACGGTGAGTCGAGGCGAAAACCGTACATCCTGTTGTATGGGGTGGCGTACAAGAAGGATGTGAATGATGTGCGCGAATCCCCGGCTCTGGATCTGATTCCGATTCTTATCAGAAAAGGAGCGCGCGTCGATTACCACGATCCGTACATTGATGAAATCAAAGTGAACGACGTCGTCTACAGAAGTGTCGAGTTGACGGACGAAAAACTGGCGGAAGCCGATTGCGTCCTCATTCTGACGAATCACTCGCACATACCGGTGGAACGCATCGTGAAGCATGCTTCGCTTGTCTTTGATACGCGCAATGCGGCGTCTGCCTTCAAGCATGAGAAACACGTGCATATTTTCGGCGGAGGCCGTCATGGAGATCGCGCCTATGCTTCCGGAAATACGAGCAAAAAGCAATCTTAAGCCCGAAGAATCAGCCGGGACGGTCTTTCATGGACTGTTCCGGCGAACCGTTGTCATGCGGCATGAGGCGTTATCCGCTTTATTTCGTGATGCGTATGCGCTGATTGTTCCTAAGGTTATGGTTGCTCTTGCGGAACGATCCGATGCACGATGGATCATTTTCCCACTTGCGTTTGCTGATCAAATATGATAAATTTTATCTCTGCCGCCGATGAGGCGGATTCATTTTTGAGATCATGGCAAGTGTTCGCCGCAAAGCAACATTGCGAAGTGATCATGGTCCATTGGGCGGGCAGGTGATCCTCGCGGCCAGAAAGCTTTATTTATAAAGAAATTTTATGATGGCGATAATAACCACTTGCAATCGATCGACGAGATGTGATATATTAAAAAAGTCGCCTTGAGGCATCGGTGATAATCGCGGACGCCGATGACAGCGACGGTTGTTCCTTGAAAACTGCAGAACGATCCAATGCGATGTCCGGATTGCCGCAAGACCGGTTTAAGCCGGAATCTTGCGGACGTCAATTTCCGACCGATGATCATGGCGGTTTCGTCGTGAGAGGTCAACATCGACATGTTTATTCGAGCTTAGTCAAAAGCTCTGTAATATTCGGCTTATTGCCGAGTCTTTTACGG
>Ga0310827_101419_pt1 | contig 12595 bp, 7 predicted proteins | sample WT_ome_2_FD_201309 | JGI IMG/M metagenome (GOLD analysis project Ga0310827, IMG submission 201309) | Sorghum-adapted microbial communities enriched on wild type (WT) sorghum from Joint BioEnergy Institute, Emeryville, California, United... ... | reverse complement strand
CGTTACTTCATGCTGCCTGCTGATCCCGAGACGAGGTGGCCGCCATCGGTGCGGGAAGCGGTCCGGTATATGAACACCCATTACCACCAGCCGATCAGCCTCGAACAGATCGCCGCCCATGTCGGGCTGTCCAGGTACCATTTCAACCGCCTCTTCACCAGAACGACGGGACGCACGCCGCTGGCTCACCTGACGCAGATCAGGCTCAAGCGCGCGGTGGACCTCATCAGGTATTCCACATACACGCTGGAGGAAATCGCCTGGCAGGTCGGCTATACGAACGGCGGCTATCTGTCGAAGCTCTTCCGGCGCCACTTCGGCCTGAGTCCCCGGGACTTCCGACAAGGCCAGGGGAGCATCCCACCCGGATAAAGGGGAAGAAGAGAGCAATATTGGACCAATGAGCGCAACAACCTCATCTGGATCATACCGCATTCCGAAGCCTATAATGGAACTGGAAACCGCAACTTTGGACCAATGAGAACCTCGATCATGCCAGGATAAGGGGTGTGTATGAGATGAAGCATCATGTGTGGGCCGCAACTCCGCCGATGGGCTGGAACAGCTGGGATTGCTACGGTGCGGCAGTTCGCGAGGAAGAAGTCAGGGGCAATGCCGAGTACATGGCCAGGCATCTGAAGCAGTACGGCTGGGAATACGTCGTCGTCGATATCCAGTGGTACGAGCCGGGAGCCGTCTCTTCGTTGTACCGACCGTTCGTCCCTCTGGAGATGGACGAATATTCGCGGCTCATCCCGGCGGTCAATCGCTTCCCTTCAGCCGCGGGAGGCAAGGGCTTCAAGCCGCTCGCCGACTACGTCCACAGCCTGGGCCTGAAGTTCGGCATCCATATCATGCGCGGCATACCGCGCCAGGCGGTGCATGCCAACACGCCGATCAAGGGCACGACGGCCACCGCCCGGGACATCGCCCATCCCAACTCGATCTGTCCCTGGAACACGGACATGTATGGGGTCGATGCGAGCAAGGAAGGCGCGCAGGCCTATTACAACTCGCTGTTCGAGCTGTATGCGGAATGGGGCGTTGATTATGTCAAGGTGGACGACATCGCCGCCTCCAGACTGTACGGCATCCATGCGGAGGAGATCCGCCTGATCCGCCGCGCCATCGACAACTGCGGGCGGCAGATCGTGCTCAGCCTGTCGCCGGGACCGGCGCCGCTGGAATATGCCGGGCTGCTGGCAGACAACGCCAACCTGTGGCGGATGACCGATGACTTCTGGGACATCTGGCGGTTGCTCTACGAGATGTTCGAGCGCGCAGAGAAGTGGGCTCCGCATGTCGGACCAGGCCACTGGCCCGATTGTGACATGCTGCCGCTCGGCCATATCGGCATCCGCTCCGTCGACGGGGGCGCCAGCGACCGCTGGACAAGGTTCACGAAGGACGAGCAGGTGACGATGATGACCCTCTGGTGCATCTTCCGCTCCCCGCTCATGTTCGGCGGAGAGCTGAGGGACAATGACGAGTGGACGCTGTCCCTGCTTACGAACGAGGAGGTGCTGGCAGCGCACCGCTATGGCAGCCGACCGCAGATGGTGTACCGCATCGAGGATCGCACCGTCTGGCGATCGGTGCATGCGGAGACCGGGCAGCTATACGTCGCCCTGTTCAACCTGCGCGACGATGTCAGCGAAGTGTCCGTGACCCTGGAGCAGTTGGGCACAGACGGCATCTTCGCCGTGCGCGACCTGTGGAAACGCGAGGATCTCGGGACCGTATCCGATCGCATCTCCGTGACGCTTCCGCCCCATGCATCCGCCTTTTATGTGTTGACGAGAACCGGATAAACGAACACGAGGGTTAGGAATGAACCGTGCCTGTTGAGGGCATGGCACTGCCCAACCTTTTTTTCATGGACGGCAACCACATGAGATGGATGATGAGTTGGACAAGCGAGCCTGAACATGCCACAATAGGATAGATGGATCCGGCTGCGCCACACGTCATATCCGTATGACATGTGGCGCAAGTCATCCATCCGGGCAACTGACGCACCATCTGTATGAAGCACTGTAAGGAGCAACTGACATCATGAGAAGCTACCAAGTTACCCTGGGACTGCTGCTGATGAACATCTTCATCGCCTTCCTGGGCATCGGTCTCGTCATCCCCGTCCTGCCGACGCTGATGAACGAGCTGGGCCTCACAGGCACGATCGTCGGCAACCTGACGGCGGCGTTCGCCGTCGCGCAATTCCTGTTCTCCCCCTTGTCCGGCAGAGCGGTTGACCGGTTCGGACGCAAGCTCGTGCTCGTCACCGGGCTGTTCCTGTTCGGCATCTCCGAGCTTCTGTTCGGCGTCGGGACGACTATCGAGGTGCTGTTCCTCTCCCGTATCCTCGGCGGGATCAGCGCCGCCTGCATCATGCCGAGGATACGGCATTTATAGCGGACATTACCACCGAGGACACGCGGTCCAAAGCGATGGGCTACATGTCCGCGGCGATCAATACCGGCTTCATCATCGGTCCGGGCATCGGCGGCATGCTGGCTGACTTCGGTTCGCGCATTCCCTTCTTCTTCGCCGGAGGCTTGGGGACGCTGTCCGGGATCCTGTCGATCATCCTGCTGACCGAGCCGCAGCGCGCCAGCCTGCAGCATGGACGAAGGGCTGAGCAGGCGGATCAGGGCAGGCGAGGCTTACGACGAATCTTCGCGCCGCACTATTTCATCGTGTTCGTGCTTATCTTCATCGCCTCCTTCGGACTGGCTGCCTTCGAGTCCTTCTTCAGCCTGTTCGTCGATCACAAGTTCCGGTTCACGCCGAAGGACATCGCGATCATCATCACCGGCGGCGCGGCCTTCGGCGCCGTCGCCCAGGTGCTGCTGTTCGACCGGCTGATCCGGCTGTGGGGCGAGATCCGTCTGATCCGCTATTGCCTGATCATGGCCGCCGTGCTCGTCTTCCTGATGACGGTCGTCCATGCCTATCTGTGGATCCTGCTCGTCACCTTCCTCGTGTTCGTCGGCTTCGATCTGTTCCGGCCGGCGGCCACCACCTATCTGGCCAATCTGGCCGGGGATGAGCAGGGGTTCGTGGGCGGCATGAACTCGATGTTTACGAGCCTCGCCAACATCTTCGGACCGATCGTCGGCGGCATCCTGTTCGATGTCGATGTGAACTACCCGTATTATCTCGCGTCGATCACGCTTGTGCTGGGCATCGTGCTCACCCTGTTCTGGAGACGGCCAGCGCAGCAGACAGAGCGAAGGCCGGTCAGGGGCTGATGCCCTGCCGGCCTTCGTACTTTTGCTCATGCGTCCTCTTCCTGCGGGATCACGGTCAGGATCAGATGGACGGCCTCCGCCCTGCTGGTCGAGCTGTTCGGCGCGAAGCGGTTGTTGCCGACTCCCTTGACCCAGCCCCGTTCGGCAGCGGCCGCGATGTAGCCGCGCGCCCAGGCCGGGATGCTGTCCGCGTCGGCGAACTTCGGCGCGGCATTCGCATCGGGGACGATGCCCTGCGAACGGACGATGATCGCCGCCATCTCGGCGCGCGTGATCAGCCGATTCGGCTGGAAGGTCCCGTCCGGGAAGCCCTGGATCAGCCCGGCCTGCACGGCGGCTGCCACATAACCCCGCGCCCAGTTCGGGATGGTGCTCTCGTCCGCGAAGCCCAGACGGGGCTGGCTAGGGATGTCCAGCTTCATGGCGCGAACGAGCATCGCCGTGAACTCGACGCGCGTCACGGGCTGATTCGGCCGGAAAGCCTGGTCCGGATAGCCGTTCACCCAGCCCTGATCAGCCGCGCGGATGATGGACAGGAGCGCCCAATGGGCAGCGACATCGGTGAAGGGGATGACGAGCACGTCGACCAGCTGCACCTCCTGAGGCAGCTCCGTCAGGTCCAGCTCCGTGTCCACGAGCTTGGCCGCATACAGCCTGAACTCGGCATCCTTCGCCGTCAGCCGCTCGAACTTCAGGGTGGCGAGCAGCGCGTCACCGTTCGTTCCGGCTGCCTGTCCGATCTTCGTATGCGCGAACAGGATGCTCCCCCCGCTGTCCTTCGGTTCGACCGTGAAGCCGGAGAGCTCGCTTCTCCCCTCGACAAACTGCACTAGCTCGGGATCATAATCCAGGTTGAACTGGTATGCGTACAGGTCATCCAGGTTGACCCCCGAGACCCGGATCACGATGCTCGTCCCCTTGCTCACCGCATCCAGCCGTATCGCCTGACCGTCATCCGCAGCGAGGGAGTGGACCGGGCACATCGCCAGACACAGGACCACCGCCAGCAAGATGATGAAACTGTGTTTCGTTCTTCTCGTCATCCGTTTATCCTCCTTCGTCCGTATCCGTGAACAGGAAGGCGCATGAACGCAGCCTTCCTGTCACCTTCCCGGTTATCAGGTTCTGTGATTACGGAGTCCAATCCTCAAGGATCATCCGGGCGATCGCAGCCAATACGCGGATGTCGATCACGCCCTCATCGAACAGGTCGGCGACCTCGATCTCGCTCCAATCCGGATCCGAGCTGGTCGTGCCGAAGTATCTGGCAACGATCGACAGATCGCGGATCGTGATCTTCGTCTGCCCTTCGACCATGCTGATGAACTGCGAGCGATAATGGCTGATCGCAGCGTTCAGGTCGGCGGTCGCCTGATCCACCTCGCCCTGCGTTGCCGTCGCCCGATCATGGACAGCCCTGGCCGCATCGATCGCCGACTGCAGCTCCGCCTTGGAGCCGGTGCGGTATTGGCCGAGCTTGTTGCCTTCCTGCGTGCTGTTCAGCAGATTCTCCGCCTCGCTGATCGCCTGGGCCAGCGCGGTCTTGTCCGCCGGTTGCGGCGTCGGAATGTTGCTTGACACGTTGATCGTGTGGATGGACGCTCCGGTCAGGTCGACGGTTCCGGATATGCCGCCGCGCGAAACCTCGAACTGGAGGATCGACACCTGCGCATTCCCATCAGGGGCATCTGCCTTCACCTTGCCATGCAGGGTGATGAGGCTTCCATCCTCCTGGATGGCGTGCTCTTCTCCCGAGACGCCGGCGATCAGACGGATCTGGCCTTCTTCGGGACGAACCGCCGTCGCCAGCACTTCCAGATGGGCCCGGTTGGACGAATAGGAACCGTCCGCCAGCGACCACGTCGATCCATCCTGAACCAGGTCGTATTCGATCCGGGACGGGTCGAAGCTCACGACCACATCAAGCACTGTGAAGCCGTATACGACATCCGTCACACTCAGGTCCAGTGTGATGGATTGGCCTGGTTCAGCCTGGCTGGTCCCGCTGAGCTTCGCCTTGGCCCAATGGCCCTCTGGCTCCTCAGGCTGCTCCGGTTCTTCAGGCTCCTCCGGCGTGACGGGCTCACCCGGCCGGTCTTCTGCCGCATAAGCGTAAACGTTGAAGTTGTCGATCCAGGTCGTCCAGGAAGTCGTGACAGAGCTCGGCCTTACCAATACAAACTGGATTCGCGCGAAGTTGTCGGCATACGTCGTTCCCTCATCGAACGGGATGCCCTTGACCTCAGCCATCTGCTCGTTGGCCATATTGGTGATCTTCAGATCGATGGTTCTCAGGTCGAAATTCAGCGCTACCTGCACGCGATAGAGCGCATTGGCCCGGGTGAATCCGGTGCCGACCGGCGTACCCGTGATCGGGGTGTTCGAGGCCGTACCGCCCGTTGCATACGCCAGCTCATTGCCGTTCAGATGCTGGAGCGTCAGATACCTCATGCCATTCGAGTCCTCGAAGCTGAGCTGCGCACCGGTCGAGTTGACGGGCGAAACAACATTCCATTCGAGATCGATCAGGACGGTATCCGCAACTACCGGTTGGCTCAACTGCTTCTGCGTGCTGCGCACGCCTGTTCCGCCGCCGCTCAGCTGGAATACCTTGTTGCCGCCTACGGTCGCCACCTGGCTGCCGAGATAGCCTACGCCGCCGGCGGTGCCTGTGGACGAGCCCCAGGTGTCGCCTTCATTGCGGTTCTCGAAGCTCTCGCTGATGATCGGCACGTACACGCGGGCGCTGTCCTGATGCGAGCCTTCGACGGTCCTGGCCGTGATTCGCGCTGTGCCTGGGGAGAGCGCGGTCACACGGCCCAGCGAGTCGACCGTGGCAACCTCCGGATCATGGGACGACCACGTCACGTCGTTGTTGGTCGCCTGAAGCGGCTTCACCTCGGCGCTCAGACGAACAACCGGCGGATTCGGATCCGGATTCAGTTCGGAGAAATGATCCGAACGCACGTATACCGCTTTCGGCTCCACGTTGATGCCCGTTACCGCGACCGGTTCGCTCTGCACATTCACGATCACCGACTCCGTCAGTCCGCCGGACTCGGTGGTCGCCGTGATGACCGCTGTGCCGACCGACACGCCCGTCACCTGACCTTGCTCATCGACCGTGGCGATGTCCGGATCGGAGCTTTGCCAGATGATCCGCTTGTTGTAGGCATTATCCGGCAGGACGAGGGCGTCTATGCGCTTCGTCGTGCCGACGAGCAGGTTCAGCACGGATCGGTCGAGGATCAGCTCCTCTACGGCGATGGCATTCACCGTGATGAAGGCCGTTGCCTTGACATTCTGATCATCGATCGAATAGGCGGTGATCGTCACGGTCCCCTGTTGCTCGTGAGCCGTCACCACGCCGTTCTCATCAACGGAAGCGATCTCCGGATCGGAAGAGGTCCAGCCGATCTGATGCAGGCCCGCTTCTTCCGGAGCGAGGGTGACCGACAGCGACTGTGTCTCTCCCTGCAGCATCGTCGTCCGATAAGGCTTGAACTCGATCGACGTCACCGGACAGTAGAGATTGAAGTCGCGCTCCACAGAGCCATCGATGCCAAGCAACATCGTGGTCGGCCTGCAACCGTTCTTGGTGCCGTACAGTACCGCATAGTCCGCCTGCGGCAAGCCTTGGAGCATGAAGTATCCGTGAGCGTTGGTCTGCGTGGTATAGTCCTTTCCGCCGATCGTGACACGTACGGTGGCATCGCGGATTCGTTTGTCGCCGCCGTTGGTGACCCAGCCGCTGACAGACCCGGTGCCGCGCTTCGTCACGATATTCGGGATCGGCGGTTCCTCCATGCCAACGCCGATGAAGAAGCTCGGATGCGGCGGCTGATTGTACCCGACGTTCTGCCAGGCGATCGCCAGCCTGTACTGCGGATCATGCATCAGCGTATAGATCCGCGTATCGGTCAGATCCGTCGTCGTATACAGCCGGAGCGCATTGCTGTCCACAGTGCGCCAGATGACCTCCTCGCGCCAGTCGCCGAGCAGATCGGCCTGAAGCACGGGCGTGCCCTTCGTATGGTTGTTGGACAGCGTTCCTTCAGCCTTCAGCAGGTTGACCAGTCTCAGATTCTCATAATCCCACTTGTCGATCTTGCCAACCCCGGTCGCCTGCGCATCGTTCCACTCATGGTCGAGCAGCTCGCGCAGCAGGTCGCCATCCCACCAGATCGCGAAGTTCGTCGACGGGATCTGGTCAGCGATCTTCTCGCCTGTCGCCCGGTGCAAGCCGCCAACCGTGCTGTTCCACTCTCCGCGGATCGCCCAGGCCTCCGCTCCTTCGTATCGCGGGTCAATATCCGCCGTCAGGCCGCGCCCCGTGTCCTGACCCGTGGGATAGCCCCACAGGATCTCACCGGTGCGGGCATCGCGCATGTCGTAGCCGTATGGCGCCCCGGCGTTTTCCTGCACCGCGAAGATCTCCAGCCCCGGGCGGCTCGGGATGAAGTCGCCGACATGCAGCGCGTCGCCGTGTCCGAGTCCGGAGTTGTACAGCCCGCTGCCGTCGTGATCGATCGTGATCTGACCGTAGATGATCTCATCCTTGCCGTCCCCGTCCACATCCGCGATGCTGAGCGAATGATAGCCCTGACCAGTCCAGCTTCCATAGCCCGGATCATTGGTATCGAATCTCCAGAGCTTCCGGAGCTGGCCGTTCTCGAAGTTGTACGCCACGAGCACCGTCCTCGTGTAATACCCGCGAGCCATGATGATGCTCGGCCGTACGCCGTCCAGATAGGCCACACCGGCCAGGAAGCGGTCCACGCGGTTGCCGTAGTTGTCTCCCCAGTCAGACACATTGCCGCGCGGCGGATCGTAATCCACGGTGGTGATCGCCCGCCCGGTCCGTCCGTCGAACACCGTCAGGTATTCGGGGCCGTTCAGCACATAGCCGTTGGTATTGCGGTAATCGGCATTTGGATCTCCGATCACATGACCGCCGCCGTCCACCGTGCCGTCGGCTGTCTTGGCGACCACTTCCGCCCGTCCGTCCCCGTCCAGATCGTAGACGAGGAACTGGGTGTAGTGCGCGCCGGACCGGATGTTGATGCCGAGATTGATGCGCCACAGGAATGTTCCGTCCAGCTTGTACGCATCCAGGTAGGTTTCCCCCGTGTAGCCGCTCTGTGAATTGTCCTTGGCGTTGGAGGGCTGCCATTTGATCACGATCTCATATTGACCGTCTCCGTCCAGATCGCCGACGCTTCCGTCGTTGGCATGATACGTGTACGTCTCCCCGTTCGGTGTGGTGCCGTCAGCCGGCTTGCGGATCGGGATGTCCAGGTAGTTCCTGGCCCAGACGGTGGTGGTCGATGATTCGGGCTGCTCCTCCGACAAGATCACCGGACGTATCTCGTATACCGAGTCGATCGTCCCATCCGGATCCAGATAGTTGGTGCTTTCCGTCAGGGGTGTGCTGTTCAATTTCACGCCGTCCCGATACACGTTGAAGGCGATATCTGTCGGGTCTGTGCCGAGCAATCGCCAGCCTACATAAATTCCCTCCTCTGTCATGATTGCTACCGGAGCTCTGGTCAGATGCTCCATCTGACGGGGCGGAGCGGATTCGTCTGCCAGAGCGGTATAGGCTCCGCCCGCCGTCGCCACCCAGGCGGAGAGCGCTATCAACATTGCCAATACCAACCGGGCGGCAGCTGCGCTGTATTTCCTCACAGCCATCATCACATATCTGCCTCCTCCTTCTTTCGTGGTATAGTTGACTTCGCTTTCATTCTGTAAGAAATGCGTTCGTCACGAAATGCAAAAAGCAGACATCTATGATGACAAATCAGACATTTTAATAGATTTGTATTTTCTGGAAATATATGTTCGACAAATGATGATCATTTATATAAAAATGTTTGTTGAAAACCATGAGTGGCACGACAGATCGCTTGCTTCCCTGTCCTCATTCGCCATCTTCTGTCATGCAAGCGAACGGGATCCTGCAATCCGGACCGTTCAGGCAGAACCGCATCTCCATGTCATCATCTCTGTCGGCGTGAGCCCGGTCTGCTTCTTGAACACCCTGCTGAAATAATGGGGGTTGTTGCCATACCCCAGCATCTCCGCCAATTCCACCACCCTGACTTTATCCGACCTGACGATATGGTCGACGGCTCGCTGCACCCGCAGCCTGGTCACATATTGGGAGAACGTGAGCCCGGTCTCTCTCTTGAACTGCTTGCCGATGTAGTCCGCATTCATGAACAGCATCTCGCTTGCCACCCACTGCAGCGTCAGCCTGGGATTGCCGATGTTGTCCTCCACGATCTGCTTCATCCTGGCCGTGATCGTGCTGGGCTGTTTTCGCGCCGACGGCTTGAAGCCGCGCAGCCGCTCCTCGACCTTATCGAGCAGGAAGTCCCGGAGCGAGTTAAGCGTTTTCATTTTTTCCAATGCCGCAACGCCCAGAATATAATCCTGCAATCGCTCCCTCGTGACCTCCGCCACCAGTCTCACGTACAGAAAAATCACCCAGGCCCTCGCTGTCTGTACGTCCATCCGGCGCTCCTGAGCTCGGTCGAACCAGTTCTCGAGCATCGCCCGAACGTCCTGCCATCGCCCTGACCTCACCCATAGATCCAGCTGGACCGCATCCAGTCCCGGGTCCGGACAGAACCCGACCCCGTCGACCGACAACACCTGAACCATCGTATCCCCCCCTGGATTTCCGTTGGCCTGTTGGATCAGGCTGGCGAGAGTATCTCTTTCTTACATTAACATGATCGGACTGGCTGTGAAATTGTAGATAATGATCATCACCGTCAATTTTGACAGCGCATACAAGGAATGATCAAATCTAAAATGCAGGGTCAAGAATGATCAAAAACGAGATGTCCATGAAAGAAGGCGAGATGGACGTCATGACAACAAAAGAACGCGTCGGGCAAGAAGCGCTCGCGTTGCTTCCATAAGTGGGCTTCGCTGGGGAAGCGGTGCATGTGTGGTTTCCATTGTGGGGCTTTCTGGGGATGTGGTGACTTCATATTGAGCTTGCTGGGAATGGATTCGGAGGAAACGGCGGTCATCATGCTCATGTCCCGGGAAATAAAAAAGGGGGAACTCGTCCCCACCACAGTAGTTACTCCGACATAACGAAAAAAACGGTCGCCCAGGTGACCTGATCCTGAGCGACCGTTTTCCTTTGTCGGCTACTGGTTCGGCCACTTCAAGCAAACAGAGGCAATTGAAAACCACCCGAACTCCAGGCTTACCTTGGGCAAACCTCTGCTCTCACGCTGCTCCGAATACTTCTGCATGCCTGAGAGAAGATTTTTTCTGCTCTCAGGCTGCTCCGAAGACCACCCGCCTCCATGCTGCGGCCATTCATGCCAACACCAGCACCCCATACGGCTCCAGTTCCACTTCGCCCGACAGCGGCCGATCGCTCAGCAGGTCAACAGCTGGGCGGTGGAGACGCAGCCTGGCAACTCGGCCGGTATAATTGAGCACGAAGACGAAGGCTTCGCCAGTGGCCGGATGCCGTCTGACCACCAGCTCAACTTCAGCCGGTGCCTCCACCAGATCACCTGCCATCTTCGGCAAATCGAGCCTGGGCAGGAGCTTGCGCACCAAAGCTTCCGTGAAGGCTGCGCCATGGTAATATACCTGCCCCCGACCGACCGGATGTACGGTCAATGCCGGCTTGCCAGCATAGTAATCGGAGGCGTATGACGCGAGGACCTGCACGCGATCCGACTCCACGCGCAGGATGTCATTGAAGCCTGGCGCCCTGAGTTCCTCTTCCGCACCGGCTCCCTCAACACCGGCTCCGTCCCCAAGCCAATTCAGGATCGTCGCATCATCCTCCTTCAGGATTGCGTTGAAATCCTCGACGGTCACGCCGCATAGAGTCGCCGCATGGCCCGGCAACGGCATCATCCGGCAATGTCCATGCTCGTCCTTGTAACCGGTACGGGCGCCGAACAGCAGGATGCCCCCAGCCTCCGCATATGCTCGCAGCAAGTTGGCCGCAGACTCTGTCAGGATAGCCGGGTGCGGGTAGACCAGCACGCGATAGCGCTGCAGATCAGCCAGCGTCGTCCGTTCGGTCAACACGAGCCGATCAACGGCCACATGCTCCCGTTGCAACGCTTTGAACCAGGCTTGCTGGCTGCGTTCCCCAAGCGGCCCGTACCATTTGTCAAGCTCTCCGTCCCATTCATTATCATAGTCACTCATGATGGCGATGCTTGCCTCGCAGCGGCTCCCCGCAAGACGTGCCGCGATGCGCTCCAGTTCCTGCCCGACGCGCCGCGCTTCCTCCACCCGACGATTGGGCTGGTTGTGGTAATCATTGATCCCGTGCCAATAGATCTCTGTGCCAAACGTTGCCGTGCGCCAGCGGAAATACAGCACCATATCCGCACCATGAGCGATCGATTGATACGTCCACAGCCGCATCTGTCCCGGCTTCGGTGAAGACATCGAATAGCGGTTCGCCCAACCCCCCGGTCCGGACTGCTGCTCCATCACGCAGAAATTCGGCGAGATCGAGCGCACCGTGCTCAGATGCAGACTCCACATGCGATCGCGGAACGGCTCGGGGCCCTCATCGGGATGAAGGTACGCGAAGAGAGGATAGGAATCATACGAGTAGAAATCCAGCACCTCTTCCGTCAGCCGGTGGTTGTCGAGATGCCCGAACATGCCGTTCGTCGTGATGAAATGCCGGGAGCCGACGACCTCCCGCAGGATCTCCGCCTGCAAACGCGCGAACTCGATGGCGCTGTGTGAGATGAACCGCTTCTCGTCCAGCGCCTGGTGCGGATTGGTCGAGTTCTGAGGAGTCGGCAGAGTCAGATGCGCCTGCTCCCAGTCTGTATAGGTCTGGTTCCAGAAGACCGTACCCCACGCCTTGTTCAAGGCCTGCAACGTGCCATACCGCTGTCGGAGCCATCGGCGAAATGCCGCGTGATCCGCTTCCGAATAGAACACGTTGATCTCACAATTCAATTCATTGTCGATCTGCCAGCCGATCACCGCCGGATGGTCCCTGAAATGCCCGGCCATATGACGGACGATCCGGGCACAGAACCGCCTGTATACATCGCTGTTGTAGTTATAGTGCCGTCGCATGCCGTGCCGGTAGAGGACACCCTCTTGGGAGGCATTCAGTACCTCGGGATAACGAGTCGTTAGCCAGACAGGCGGTGTCGCGGTCGGTGTCCCCAGTATGACCTTCAGTCCATGACGGTGAGCGGCGTCAAGCGCCCGTTCGAACAGGTCAAATTGATAGACGCCCTCCTCCGGCTCCATGATCGTCCAGGCAAATTCCGCCATACGCACCACCGAGAATCCCAATTCCCGCATGCGTCGAAAATCAT
>Ga0310827_101418_pt1 | contig 12595 bp, 17 predicted proteins | sample WT_ome_2_FD_201309 | JGI IMG/M metagenome (GOLD analysis project Ga0310827, IMG submission 201309) | Sorghum-adapted microbial communities enriched on wild type (WT) sorghum from Joint BioEnergy Institute, Emeryville, California, United... ... | reverse complement strand
AAGGAGTCGTTTTTGCTCCGGTTACCGGCAAACAATGTGAGCGTGTAGAAGAGTTATTTGGCGATGATGCAAAGGATTTTTGGATTTTGGGTGACAGTGCAACTCGGATTAAGCATAATGGGAAATTTGTTTATGAATCGTTGCTTAGTAATAAATTAGGACTGGAATTGATTCGTTTGCTTGAAAAAATAAGTTTGGAACATACGATAATTGCATGTACAAGAAACGGAGCAGTCATAAAAGATAATATCCCGCAAGAAGAAGCGGCTATTGTCAGAAGATCCTATGCCAAAGTAAGGAAAGTGTCTGATTTCAATGAGGTGACTGAAGACTTTGTCAAGATTACTGTCCATGATCCGGCGCATAGATGTTTTGAAACTAGGGAAAAATTATCTTGTTTTTTTGAATCAGCTTATATTGTCGCATCAGAAGCAGCTTGGATTGACATAGCCAATGCGAATGTTCATAAGGGCACAACCGTTGCACATTTACAGCAACTATTAAATGTAACTCCGGAAGAGACAATGGCATTTGGTGATGGTTACAATGATATCGAGCTTATGGAGCAAGCCGCCTATAGCTTTGCTGTCCGAAATGCTGTTCCGGAATTAAAAGATGCTGCAAATTTTATTACCCGTTCCAACGAAGAAGATGCGGTCATGAGAACGATCATGCAAATTTTATCGTTACAGAAATGATAAAAATGGGGAAATGAAAAAAGGAGGGGACTTGACTTCCCCTCTTTGTCTCGTCGCCAATTTGGGAAGGGGAATGCTGTTTTTTGCCGACGAGGCCGAATCTCGTCACCACTTTTGAGCGAGGAGAGCACTTTTTTGTCGACGAGCCGCATTCTCGTCGCCATTTTGAGGCGATGAAAGCACTTTTTTGACGACGAGCCGCAATCTCGTCGCCATTTTGAGGCGATGAAATCCATTTTTTGCCGACGAGCCTCGTTCTTGTCACCATTTTGAGGTGAGGAGAGCACTATTTTGCCGACGAGCCGCAATCTCGTCGCCATTTTGAGGCGATGAAATCCGATTTTTGCCGACGAGGCCGAATCTCGTCCCCACTTTTGAGCGAGGAGAGCACTTTTTTGCCGACGAGCCGCATTCTCGTCGCCATTTTGAGGCGATGAAATCCGATTTTTACCGACGAAACCAAATCTCGTCCCCATTTTTGGGTGAGGAGAGCACTTTTTTGTCGACGAGCCTCGTTCTCGTCACCATTTTGAGGTGAGGAGAGCACTATTTTGCCGACGAGCCGCAATCTCGTCGCCATTTTGAGGCGATGAAATCCATTTTTTGTCGACGAGCCTCGTTCTCGTCACCACTTTTGAGCGAGGAGAGCACTTTTTTGCCGACGAACCTCGTTCTCGTCGCCATTTTGAGGAGATGAAATCCATTTTTTGTCGACGAGCCTCGTTCTCGTCACCATTTTTAGGTGAGGAGAGCACTATTTTGCCGACGAGCCTCGTTCTCGTCCCCACTTTTGAGCGAGGAGAGCACTTTTTTGTCGACGAGCCGCATTCTCGTCGCCATTTTGAGGCGATGAAATCCGATTTTTGACGACGAAACGCAATCTCGTCCCCATTTTTGGGTGATGAAAGCACTTTTTTGACGACGAAACGCATTCTCGTCGCCATTTTGAGGAGATGAACGCCCATTTTTGACGACGAGCCGCAATCTCGTCACCATTTCGAGACGAGGAACGCCCATTTTTGACGACGAGCCCTCATCTCCCCACCAACACCCACAAATCACTTCATCTTTTTAAACCCTTCCTGTTCCAAATAGTTCGTGGCGCCATTATAGGTTGGGAATGTACCGTCCAATCGTTCACCGGCAAATGTGTTCCAAAGGTCTAGTTCTGCGTCATACTGGAGTGTCAACGTGTTACCGTGGTCATCTTTCCATCTTTCTTCATCAAACGGTTTTGCCGATAGCGATTGTATTGATAAGCGAATGATGTTGCGCAGTTCTTCTTCGGTAAAGTCCCGAATATTGACCATTCCCTTGTCATCCATTGGATAATCATGAGGAAAAAGTCCTGCATAAACAAAACCATTACCGTTCGGATGCAAATGATAAACGACTGTCTTTTTTTCCTGCACACTATCTTCGTAATGGAAATTGACTCGTTTTAGCGAAATATCCTTCCTTGTAAGTTCCGGGAAAGATTCAATAATCGCAAGTTTTTCTTCAAATGTTAGCATAGGCCCTCCTGAATTTTTTAATCATTCCTGTAAAATATAGCACTTAAACATATATTTTAACAATAAGTGGAAAATTAACCTATTTTTTGCATTAAATTGTAATTTTTAAATCAGGCATAATTTTACCATAGAAAAATCCCTTTAAATTATTAACAGTGGCTGTCTTTATTATCAATAGTTAATCATTTATAATTATTGTAATAACCCCAAAGACCGTATCTGTGTAAAATCATTTTTGGGAACAATCATTGGATTAGGATCCATATTAGAGGTGAAGAATATGCCTTTTGAAAAGATGGTATCTTCATATTGAAACTTTAGAAGAAGTTATTCAAATATTTGATAAGTATGTTGGAAGGAAGTTTTTAGGTGATCGGCAAAAAATGTTTCTCAATTATGTTGGAAAGGATTTGAATAAGCCTTGGAGAGAATTTTCAATATAATTCATGCAGAAGATTTTAACCTTGCCCTAACTAATTTGCTCATTGACCTCTATTCAAGTAATTACGAAAAATATTTCGAGGAACTAATATTTAATGAGGAAGAGATAGAAAAATTAAATAAGGAAGAATTAGAGAAATTAACCAAGGTAGCGGCTATTATCGAATATATTGGAAACAGGCAACCAAAGGCAAAATTATATGATTGGATTTATTCGGATAAATTAAAACTGGAAGAACCATATACACCCGGATTGGAAAAAGAAACATTTGAAAGGGTTAGAAGGATTATTTCAGCACCGAAAGAATTTGCTTCAAGAAATGTCTTTTATGATGAGAAAACCTTGAAACCATTTTAAAACAGATGGCGCATTTCGCCCATTTAAGATGAGGAAATGCACCGGCTTATTCTGATACACAACTAAAATTCTCTGTTTTTATAGAAAGATAGCGATAACAGATAGGATAGTGCGAAAATCAATAAAGTTGGTAAAAGAATCACAAATATGGCCTCTATATTCGATAGGTTTAATAAGACAAACAGAGACTTCGGATTACTTTCGGTTATATAAGAAATCAATGCTGAACCGCCGAAAATCAGGAGAAAGAATAACAGTGAATTAATCATTCTTGATTTCAAAAAACCATATTTAAAAATTACCGGAAACGAAATAGAACAATATAAAACAGAAACGATAATTGAGCCTGCCATTCCGGAAAGTGAAAATGGAATAGGTTGTAGCGGTAACTTTAATAGATCAACGACTAGATAGATAAGTAAATTTATCAAGATGGCAAAGGCTGCAAATACAATGACAGATAAATATTTAGCCAATACAATTGTATTTCTTTTAATCGGTAAGCTAATTAACATTTTGTCGCTATTATTTTTATCATCTATGGCACTTGAACCTAAAGCCAACAAATAGGTTACACCAAGCACCCCGATTAAAAATCCGGGTGCACCTATATTAGAAAAGAAAAGTGAAAAAAATAGAATAAAGACAATGGAAAGGAAAACAGATTTTTTTTGAACAAGAAAATCCTTTTTAATAAGATGGAACATTTTGTGCACTCCCTTTCGTGGAAAATAATAAAATATTTTCTAATGTTGGTTTTTCAATCATCACCTGATTACCAAATCGGTCCAATAGTTCTTTTTTGTCGTTATATAGCGCTTTAAAGCCAAATTTATTTTGTTCGACTCCGATAAAGGAAAGGTTTGTCGCAGTTTCGAGAAATTCTTTACTCCCTTTGACAATCACATACTGTTCCAATAATTCATCCATTGGTTTGCTTAAGATTATTTCGCCATTATTTATAATGGTGATATAGTCGGCGATTTTTTCTAGATCGGATGTAATGTGTGTAGAGAAAAATATTGCTTTGTTTTCATCTTCCATTAAAGAGCGTAAGATGTGTAATAATTCACTTCTGATCAGAGGGTCGAGGCCGGATGTAGGCTCATCCATAATCAGCAGTTCTGCGTGATGGGACAAGGCGATGGCCAATGAAAACTTCATCTTCATCCCTTTTGATAATTGTTTAATCTGCTTTTTTAACGGTAAATGAAACCTGTTTACATATGATAAAAACGCATTTTCATCCCAATTTTTATAAAATGGACGAATGATATTTTTCATTTCTTGAACGGTTAAATCTTCGTAAAAATGATTTTCGTCATAAACAAAGCCGATTTTTTCTTTAATTTGCAGTTCATCCTTTATATGATCGAGCCCAAAAATTTTAATTTCACCGCTATCTTTTTTGATTAAGTTCATGATTAATTTAATGGTGGTACTTTTTCCTGCACCGTTCGGCCCGATAAACCCCATGACAAAACCTCGATTTAAAGAGAAATTTATCTTTTTTAATGAAAAGTCCTTGTAATGTTTGGAGACATTGTTTATTTCAAGAATCTTATTCAATTTGTTCACCCCTCGTATAATAGTTCTAAAATTTTTTTTAATTCTTCCAGCGACATCCCGATTAACTTTGCTTCAGTAATTGTCTCACTCAGTTTTTGTTCTATCATTTTCATTTTGTTTTCTTTCAAAATATCTGTATTGACGGGTGCGACATAAGAACCTTTTCCTGCAACCGTCACTATAAATCCATCTTTCTCTAATTCGTCATAAGCGCGTTTTGTCGTAATCACACTGATTTCCAGTTCTTTCGCCAAGCTTCTGATGGATGGTAAGGACTGGCCTTCTTTTAGGTCGCCGGTAAGAATTTGACTTTTGATTTGGTTGATAATTTGTAGATAGATGGGTTCGTTTGAGGAATTTGAGATAATAATATTCACAAAAGAGATCACTTCTTTCGTTATTACTGTATATGTACAGTATATACAGTTTAGAGTAGTATGTCAAACTTAAAATGATCGAACCGAATTTCGTTATTTTTTAAGCAGAAACTTGGAATCCGATATCAAACAGACCACTTTCCATAAAGCAATATTCAACTGTTATGGTACAATATAATAAAAGAATGTAATGGATTTCCAAGGGGGTTAAAATCGATGGAAGCAGTTAATCAAAACCCGAAAAAAATAACTTACAAAGAATATGCAACATGGGCGGAAGGAAAAAAATGTGAAGTTTTAGATGGGGTAATTATCAGTATGGCTCCATCCGCTTCACCAAAACATCAAGAAATATCCATGCAACTTTCAATTGAATTTGGTTCTTACCTTCGAGGAAAGCGTTGTAAAGTTTTTGCAGGAGATATTGATGTATACTTATTTGAAGACACGAAAGGGTGGCATAGCGAAAAAGTAAAGAATTGGGTCATACCTGATATGGTTATTGTATGTGACCCGGATAAAATAAAAAAGCACGGAATTGTTGGTGCCCCCGATTTTGCACTTGAAATTCTTTCCCCGTCTTCAGCAAAAATTGATCGTATGGACAAAAGATGGGCCTATTCAAAAGCGGGTGTGAAAGAATATTGGATTGTAGATCCGGCCAACCAACTGGTCGAAGTCTATCTATTAAAAGAAGGCGTTTTAGAATTAGAAAATGTCTATACAAAAGAGGACTCGGTCCATGTTCACGTCCTGGAAAATTTATATATTGATTTAGCCAATATTTTCCCCGAACCATAAAACTTCTTAATCATTATACTTGAAAATGAATCAAACCTTAGAAGAGAGACACCGCGAATGAAAAGGGGGTGTTTTTGACCCTCTTAAATGTACCGAAAATTGAAAATGATAAAAATGTAAAGATATAAAACAATTGGGAAAGAAAAGGGTATTTTAATATTTCTGATGTTTGGTATAATATGTATAACTTTGGAAGGAGGGGATTTAATGAAATACTTTATTATTTCAGCCGGATTTTTCATTTCAGCCGCAATATTATATTCCGCGCGATATATTACTTCCGGTTTGATCTCTCTAGTTATGAACGCTGTTGGAGATGATATCTTGACTCCTCATACACAACCACTTTTAATATGGAGTGTAATCTCGGTGATATTAGCGGTCTTATTTTTAATAATTGGTTTAATTAATAATGATTTGGAAGGCGGTAAAAAGGGAATTAAGGATTTTTTTAATTAATTAAAGTCTTACAGGATAAGAAATTATCATCTAGCCAAAATCATCCCGTAATTGTTGCAAATGAACACGGAAAACCCATTGCCACTTATTGTTTTTCCGTTAATAAAAGGGATGTGGCAAATGGGAATCTCTCGACGTTGGACTCAATACCAATTCTATTGCTCGTTTTCCTATGGACATAATTAAAAATGACAAATTTCGTCGATATGATGAGCCAATATCGAGATAATCCGCTCTTTTGTCAATCTTTCCGGGTTCAAGATGGCGTGAATTGCCAATCCGTCAATTAATGCACACAATCTCTCCGTTTCCAAATCTTTGTCAATCTCTTTTTTTAAAAACTGCGCCCGATCCAGTGAATCTAACAGTTTTTGAATCCCTTCCAAAATCCCATCATTTTGGCTTTCCCTGTTTCCTTTATTGCGGAAATATAATACAAATTCAAGCCAAACCTCCATTTCAGCTCTTGTCGTTTCATTTGTCGGAACAATTTCCAACAACATCTGTAAAACCATTTCCTTTGGCGGCAAGTTTTGTAAAGCAATTTTTTCAACCCGTTCAGTCACTCTCTCTTTCACCAGATCCATTGCGTAAATTAACAACTCTTCCTGGGTAGAGAAGTAGTGTCTGAGAGCACCTAATGATAAACCTGCTTTCCTGGCAATATTTCGTACTGTCGCTCCTTTCATTCCTTGCTCTAAAATAACTTGCCAAGTCGCTTCAGCAATTGCTTTTTTTCTGTCATCATGATCAACAATTTTTGGCATACTATCAGTTTACCATAAAAATTTAAATAATACACTTGTATCAAATAAAAATGTTTGTTATGATTTATTTAGCACGTTTGTATTAAAAAGGGGTAATGGTATTGAATTGGATAATTTGGTTAATAATTGCTTGTGAAATCGGCTTTTGGGTTTTTATTTTACTTGGGTTGAGTTTCCGCTATTTATTGAAAAAGGAGAAGCTTGGTTTCATCTTTTTGGCGCTAACACCTGTTGTAGACTTGATATTGATAATTGCTGCAACAATCGACCTTTATCGTGGAACGCCTGCAACAAAAGCTCATGCAATTGCAGCTATCTATATTGGTATTTCTGTTGGATTTGGAAAAAGCATGATTCGTTGGGCCGATGAGCATTTTCAGTACTATATCACAAAAACCGGACCAAAACCGGTTAAATTATATGGATTACAATTTGCCAAACAGAATTTGAAAAGCTGGGGGCGTCATCTTCTTTCCTACTTAATTGGGGCAAGTTTAATAGGAATTATTTACTATTTTATTAATGACCATGAGCGGACAAAGGCTCTTATTCAAGTATTGGGGGTTTGGTCGCTTGTTTTAATCATTGACTTGCTTATTTCCCTTTCCTATTTTATATTCCCAAGACAACCAGGAAAACCAACAATATAAAACTAATCCTATAACATTTTTAAAAAACAAGGAACCCCTCCTCGAGGACAGTTCCTTTTATTTTTGTAACCGTTCTGCCTGCAAATTGTCGGAATAATTTTACGGAACATAAAACTACAACATATGAATTACCAAATATATGCACCTTCACAAGTATTTGCCTGTGGTTCGTAATAACAATGTTGTTTATATTGTCCCGTAAATGGCTGATTGTACCACGTAGGCGGACATGGAGCATACGGATTAAAATACCAAAGGGCATATTTGGAAGGATGTTCTCGCCAATAGTCCAAGGTTAGTTTGGCTAATCTCCTTTCTGCACTTCTTGCCGGATTATAAAAAACATTTCCTTTTTGTACGGCTTCAAAAGAATAATTTCCACCTTGCACTTGAAATATCACTTGTCGTATTGTTCGCAAACCTCGAAAATCCAAACAATTTGCTTTTAACCGATTGACAATAACATTACCAACCATCAGCATCCCGAGTCGACCTTCCCCCTCTGCTTCCGCCCGCATCATTCTTGCCACTAAATTTACATCACTGCTTGTATACTGTACTCTTGGCACTCTGATCACCTCTAAAAAATTGTATGAAAAAAAACAACAAACATGCGGATTTTTATTTTTTCCACCCGCAAATTCTTTGTAATAAGCAATGCTGTTTATTTATGAAGATAATGTGATTTTCAATAAAAATACGATGAAATTTAATAAATATTTATTGAAAAACGATAAATATCATGCTAAAATCAAATTTGATAATCAATTTGTGAGGTGTTTTAAATGAATCGAGGATCAACACTCTTTTTAAAGATAGCGGTTATTCTTATTGGCGTTCCGGTTCTTGCTGTGTGTATATTTGGCTTGTCTTGGTTAATAAATCATCCGGTAAATCCGGATTATGACCATATCCTATATCCGATTATTACCGGCATATATGCATCTGTAATACCGTTTTTCATTGCTTTGTATCAGGCTTTTAAACTTTTAGGTTATATTGACAGGAATCAAGCTTTCTCTGAATTATCGGTAAGATCCCTTAAGAATATAAAGTTTTGTGCGATGACAATCAGTGGTTTGTATATGGTTGTCTTGCCATTCGTTTATCTTATAGCAGAGATAGATGATGCACCGGGTCTGATACTCATTGATATGGTCATTATTTTTGCTGCAATGGTGATTATGGTTTTTGCAGCAGTTCTCCAAAGACTTTTAAAAGAAGCAATTGATATAAAAACAGAAAATGATTTAACGGTCTAGGGGTGAAAACAATGGCAATTATTGTAAATATTGATGTGATGCTGGCGAAGAGGAAAATGAGTGTGACAGAACTTTCAGAGCGGGTTGGAATAACGATGGCAAATCTCTCTATTTTAAAAAATGGAAAAGCAAAGGCGATTCGGTTTTCAACTTTAGAAGCGATTTGTAAGGCTTTAGATTGTCAGCCCGGGGATATCCTCGAATACCGAAGTGATGAAGACACCCAAGATGAATGAAGAACAATTAGACAGCGAAAAACTTAAGAAGAAACCAGAAATTTGACTAGCCAATAGACTTACAATTGTTCGGAAGTAGCCAAAGGAGGCATTGATTATGAGAGCCCTAAAACAATTGATTCGTTTTGGTTGGGAACAGGCACTATCCTGCATATTTCCTGTTGTCATTTTTTCCTCTTTAGCGATTACCAAAATGCTGCCGCTACCGTTTTTACCGCGGTATGACTGGTTGCTGATTATCTGCCTCCTCATGCAATGGTGGATGGTACATTCCGGACTCGAAACGAAGGATGAACTAAAGGTAATTACCATGTTCCACTTAATTGGACTTGCGCTTGAGATTTTCAAGGTACATATGGGCTCGTGGTCTTATCCAGAAGAAGGCTATGTCAAAATTTTTGGTGTACCATTGTATAGCGGATTCATGTATGCCAGTGTAGCGAGTTATCTTTGTCAAGCGTGGCGGAGATTGAAGGTTGAACTGATTAAGTGGCCGCCGTTTTTAGTCGTTGTCCCTCTTGCGGTTGCGATTTATTTAAATTTTTTTACCCACCATTTTTGGGTTGATGTTCGGTGGTGGCTGTCCGGGCTTGTCCTAATCGTCTTTTGGCGGTCATGGGTTATGTTTCAAGTGAACCGAACCCGCTATCGTATGCCACTCACACTTTCTTTTATACTCATCGGATTTTTCATATGGATTGCTGAGAATATAGCTACGTTCTTTGGCGCTTGGCAATATCCAGACCAAAAAGATACTTGGAGTCTCGTTCACCTGGGAAAAATCAGTTCATGGCTGTTACTCGTAATTGTCAGCTTTCTAATTGTCGCAACGCTAAAGCAGGTGAAAGGAAAAAGTTCCTCAGGTATAGGTACAAATCAGTATTTTTAATAGAACAGAAAGTATAAAATACCAGAAAATAACATGGGATTAGTTTTATTGTCTGGCTCCGAGTTCCAGCGACTGAAAAACATGAAAGATCAGCTGTAAAATAATACCTAAGATTCCACTGATTATAAAATTCCATTCCATTGACAAATCGTTTTTTTAAAATAAAATAGAAAATATGTGGCTCTTGAAAGAGAGCGGGTCGGGCGAGGGAAAACTGAATAGAAGGAGTAAAATGTTTCAATTAAAACAACATGATACGACTGTTAAGCAGGAATTAGCAGCAGGAGTGACCGGCTTTTTTACCATTGTTTATATTATTGCTGTGAATTCGCTCATTTTATCAGAGGCTGGTATTCCACTGGAAGGGGCAATGTTGGGTACGATCCTGACCTCATTTGTAGGATGTTTAATTATGGGGATTTGGGCTAATGCACCGATATTAGTCGTTCCGGGCATGGGGATTAATGCCATGTTTACCTATACACTTGTACAATCCATGGGGCTAAGTTGGCAGGAAGCTCTTGGCGTAACGGTCATCTCTGGACTCATTTTTGCACTGATTTCATTCACTTCCTTAACGACGATTATTAGTAACGGAATTCCCGGAATATTGAAGGAAGCAATTAATATCGGAATCGGTCTTTTCCTCATGCTTATTGGACTGGAAAAAGGTCATTTAGTTGAACGTGGAGACCTGTCAATCATTTCTTTAGGAAACTTGAGTGATCCCAATGTTATTGCTACGATCTTAACATTAATCATTGCGTTAATTTTATTTATTCGCAATGTAAAAGGGAACTTTTTATGGACAATCCTTATTGGAACAGGCATCGCATTCTTATTTGGTATTTTGCCTTCAGGGACTAATGATTCTTTATCATTAGAAGGTTATAGTGAAGTGTTGGGATCATTTTCTTTAGAGCATTGGGCATCTTTTCCGTTTCTAATTGCCGTATTTTCTGTAACGATGGTTGTCATCTTTGAAAATATTGGCTTGATTTCCGGTCATATGAAACTGGCAAATCATCCGGAAAAATTTAAAAAGGCATTTCAGGCAAATGGTATTTCAGTAATGTTGTCTGGAATCTTTGGTTCAAGCCCAACTGTATCGACTGCTGAATCTACTGCAGCTATTGCAGCAGGTGGACGGACAGGTTTAACTGCGATTACAACCGGATTTTTATTTTTGGGAGTAACTTTTTTCATTCCGTACATGAATATGGTTCCTTCCAATGCGATTGCACCTGTATTAATTATCATTGGTGGTCTAATGGTGCAAAATATTCGTAACTTAGACCTTCATGATTTAACGGAGTCTTTTCCGGCAATTTTTATTATGATTATGATTCCTTTCACATACAGTATTGCAGATGGTATTGCCATTGGCTTTATTTTTTATGCGATTTTGAAATTAACTACAGGGAAGGCAAAACGAGTTTCAGTGACGCTTTATATAATAGCCGGTTTATTTCTTTTAAATTTTATCTTTCAATTTGTGAGTTAGACCTCCGAGATTTCGGAGGTTTTTTCTGGCGAATAGCGTACAATGTCAAATACTTTTTTCAAGTTTTTGGGTAACTCAAATACACTTACCTTGATTACAGGATTTTCGAAAAGTTAACAATTGCATTGTAAATTGGGAAAGATCCCCCATTTCACAGTAAATCTCGGCTGCGGTTATGTGGCCAATCCATGGTGCTGTTAGAAGAAGTAATCCATCTGTTTCTACAAAAATGCGTTCGATTTCTAATTCGTATGATTTAATCGTTTGCGTATGCCATTCGTAATTTTTTAGCTTTTGTTTTAATTGGAAAATTTGCCGCAGAGAGCCGTTCTCGAAGCCACATATCACTTTTTTATCGATAAATTTGTCGCAGAGAGTCGTTCTCGGAACCACATTTTCCTTTTTTATCGCTGAATTTGTCGCAGAGAGCCATTCTCGGAACCACATTTCACCTTTATATCGGAAAATTTGTCGCAGAGAGCCAGTCTCGAGACCACATTTCACATTTTTATCGCTGAATTTGTCACAGAGAGCCGGTCTCGGAACCATATTTTCCTTTTTTATTGAAAAATTTGTCGCAGAGAGCCATTCTCGGAACCACATTTTACATTTTTATCGGTGAATTTGTCGCAGAGAGTCGTTCTCGGAACCCCATTTTACAATTTTATCGCTGAATTTGTCGCAGAGAGCCATTCTCGGAACCACATATTACTTTTTTATTGGAAAATTTGTCGCAGAGAGCCATTCTCGGAACCACATATCACTATTTTATCGAAAAATTTGTCGCAGAGAGCGGGTCTCGGAACCACATTTCACTTTTTTATCGGAAAATTTGTCGCAGAGAGCCAGTCTCGAGACCACATTTCACATTTTTATCGATGAATTTGTCGCAGAGAGCCAGTCTCGAGACCACATTTCACATTTTTATCGCTGAATTTGTCGCAGAGAGCCGTTCTCGTAACCACATTTCACTTTTTTATTGATAAATTTGTCGCAGAGAGCCAGTCTCGAAGCCACATATCACTTTTTTATCGAAAAATTTGTCGCAGAGAGCCGATCTCGGAACCACA
>Ga0310827_101412_pt1 | contig 12633 bp, 10 predicted proteins | sample WT_ome_2_FD_201309 | JGI IMG/M metagenome (GOLD analysis project Ga0310827, IMG submission 201309) | Sorghum-adapted microbial communities enriched on wild type (WT) sorghum from Joint BioEnergy Institute, Emeryville, California, United... ... | reverse complement strand
TCGTTGTTCCCCAACTGGTTGACGGTGCTTCCCGTGACGGAGCCGTTTGCCCGCCAACCGCCGCCGCTTTCCTGCAGATAGACAAGCAGGTTGCCTTCGTTGTTGCCGATGACCAGATCGGCGCGGCCGTCTCCGTTCATGTCACGGGCCGAGGGAGCGGCGTACCGCGCCGGAATCCGCAGCAGCTCGCGGCCGGGCGCAAAACGCAGCCCCTTGCCGGAGGCGTCTGCAACGCCGCGGTACAGGAACACGCGGCCGTCCGCCGTGCCGACGATGAGGTCCGGCGTGCCGTCGCCGTCCACATCGCCGAAGGCGGGAGCGGCATGTGACGGCACACGGATGGCCGCGCCGGCGATATCGGCGAGCGGCACCGGCGCCGCGAAGCGCAGGCCGCCCGCGTTCACCGCGAGCCGCAGCGCGCCGTCCCCGCCGCCGAGCACAAGATCCGGGCGGCCGTCGCCGGTGACGTCGAGCGCGGCGGCCGCGGCGTAAGCTCCGGCGCTGAGCGGGGCGCCCGCGCTCGTGGCGAGCGGCGCGGCCTTCGCGAACGCGTTCGGCAGCTTTACGCCGGCGGGCGCCTGCTGCGGCGGATCGGCGGCCGGGGCCCCGGTATCGCGGAAGAAGTAGACGCGCCCGTCGGCGCTGCCCGCCAGGAGCTCCGGCGTGCCGTCCCCATCGAGATCGGCGATGGCCGGATAAGCGCGGTACGGCAGCTCCACCGGGTCGCCCAGCGACTTGTAGTCCGGATACGGGGCCAGCGTCAGCAGCGCTCCTCCGCTGATCAGATGCGTGCCGCTGGAATAGAACGAATTCGGAAATTCGCCCGTAAATTGCGGTTTCGCGGAGGTGCCCGCATTCAGCTGCACCGTTATGCTTTCCTTCCATTGGCCCCAGTCGTAAGTCGAACGGACCAGCGAGAAGGAAGGGATCTGGTTGTACCGCTTGAGCAGCTCGGCCCACTGAATACCCTCTCCGTCACGAATCGCAGACATCGCTTCAAAATGGTTCTGGTAGGCCATGGCCGGCCGCCCGTAGGGTCCGAAGATCTTCTTCATGCTGTAGCCCAGCTTTTCTTTGGACACGTAGGCAACGTATTCCGTACGGAACAGCGAGTTCGCGGAAGCGAACGTAAAACTGAAATAAGGCTCCAGCGGAATTCGATTGCGGTCGAAATACGCCGCGTTTCGCGTCGGATGGGCGTATGCTTCATGCTGCCGGGCGGCCAGTTCGGCAAATCCCTGCGAAGGGTCCATTCCGCTCTTCAGATCGAATCCGGTAATAAAATAACGGTTGGGAAGGAACGTACCGGCTACAAATACGCTTCCCCGGCCTACCCGGTTTACGGCATAGAGAGCCGTTCGGTCAAGCTCAACCAGCGGCTGGGCCGTTGCAGGGATCATCCCTTTGCCCCACTTGAAGCCCGGAAGGCTGTCCATCCCGGCGTGCTTCAGAAAGTTGTCGCTGAAGCGGTGAAAGACGGTCTGCAGTCCCTGGAGATTTCCCCCCACCTGCGGGTACGCAAATGCCGGATTGGAGCTGCCCTGTACATCGACGATCTGCGATGCGCCGAGAAAATCGGCCGGGAAATCATCCATGAAGGCATTTTCCAGGAACAGATGCCCGCCCTGCCTGACATAATCCAGAAGCATCGGCTTGTCCCTCTCCAGCTCCTTCGACCCGTGCAGGGCCGGGTCCAGATAAATGGCGTCAAAGGACGCCAGCCCCCGCTTGCCCAGGTCTTCCAGGCCGGCCCTGGTCACGTAAAGTCCGGCCAGAACCGACTGGCGGAAATCCTGGTAGGCCGCCTCGTCGTATTGATCTCCCCGGGTTGCGTACAGGAGCCGCACACTGTCTTCCCTGGGCAGAAAACAGAATACGGCGGCAGCCAGCGCGAACAGGACGCCCAGCCAGGCGAGAATCGGTTTCATATGCAGCATGCGTGCAAATCCCTCATTAATAAATATTCAATTTTACGGTATGCTTCTTTGCATCCTAGCAATTATAGCATTGTTCGACGGGTTTGTTAATTCTGGCGCCGGGGACGGAGGCAGGCGTGTCGGAAGCTGCGGGCGGTCGCTGCTGCCGGGCCCGGGCCTGGGCGGGATGTTCCCGGCAGCCGGCGGCTCGTCCGGGCTTGGGCACAATGGGGTCTTTCCGCGCAGATCGCATGGACGGTTCGGACCGCGGATGGAGGGGTCCCCCGACCCGGGTCCAGGAGAAAACCATGCCGGAGGCCATTCTGCTTCCCGCCCGCACATTATATGATAAGCAAAGACAATCGGACTGCGAACGAAGAGCGGGAAGGGGGGAGCGACCATGGAGCTGGCCTGGCTGCATGAGACGGGTTTTGTCTTGTGCGCGGTCTGGGTTCTGTTCGGAATCTGGCAGTTTGAGCGCAGCCGGCTGCTGCGCCGCTTCGGTTCGGAGCGGCGAACGCGTTCGGACCGGAAAGCGGATGCCAGGGCGGGGACGTCAGCTCCGATCGAACGGCGAATCCGCGCTTGAAGGAGGAAGGGGATCGGCACAATAAGGAAAATGGCCGATCCGGAAGCTCGCGGCTCCTGCCGGGTTTAACAAAATTTAAGCTGTCCGGGGGCTCGGGAGGCGAAAAAATTGCCCGCGGAATCGGCTATAATGGAAAGAGATCGACGACCCCCAGGGAGGAATGCCGCATGACCGCGAAGGAAAAGAAATACCCGGTTTATTACGACGGATCCGTGCCAGTCCGGTTTTCGCAGGAATGGGCGGAAAGCTTGAGAGCGAAGCGGGAAGAAGCGCCCGTGTCGGAGAAGGAAGAATGGCGCCGCTTTATCGGTGCAAACCCTTATTGGAAGCAAACGAAATCATAAGCAGCGAAAGAGGCCCGCAGCGCCGGTGACGCGACGGGCCTCTTGAATTTTTTTAGAAACGTTTGGCTGCTTCCCTTGCCCGGGCGAGAGCTTTTTCCTTGATTGCCCCGGCCTGGTCCGGCATAGCCGCCATTCCCTCCACGAAAATTCCTTCAAAAGAAGGAACGCCTTGAAGCATCATGATTTTTTTCAGATAGCTGTGGCCGCTTTCGAGTTCCGCCGCCGGCCCTTCCGAATAGATCCCGCCGCTGGCCTGGATATGCAGGGCTTTCTTGCCGGTGAGCAGACCGACAGGACCGTTCTCCGTATATTTGAAGGTTTTCCTGGCTACGCAAGTGGCATCAATGTATGCCTTCAATACCGGGGGGAAGGAAAAATTCCACATCGGGGACACAAAAACATATTTATCTGCGGCGACATATTGGTCGACAAGCTCATTCAGCCGGCTTACCTTCGCCTGCTGCACGGCGGTAAGCCCGGAGAACGGGGTTCCGGAGGCGAGCTTTCCCCAGGCGCCGAGGACATCGGAATCAATTTGCGGAATATCTTCTTTGAACAAATCCAGGTGAATGATTTCATCGTCCGGATTTGCCTCGCGGTATGCTTCGATAAATGCCTTGCCTGCGGCCATGCTGTAAGACTGGGTAGGGCCGTGCGGATGGGCTGTGATGTAAAGCAAAGTTGAAGCCATATCGAAAACTTCCTTTCTGTGTTGAATCAACAAGCCTTTCCATTATAACTTTTTTATAGTGGGTATAAAATAGTAACAATATTACCAAAAATATAGTTCTTAAGACCCAATTCCCGAGGTGGGAGGGTGTTGAAACCGGCGCCGCCGTCCTGCAGGAGAAAATCGTCTCTCGAAACAGGGCCGAAATAAACGCGCAAACACCCGGGAATCATCATCATGCCCGGGATCAGGCCGTCCATATCCAATCACTATCCCCGGCCAGTTCTTCCCTTCTTGAGTCTCCCTGCGAGGAACGGTATGATAGAATTCGAAGCTTGATTCCAATCTATTGGAGGATACCATCGCATGCGAACCTTGCGCAGAGAAGATATAGAGCTTCTGGCTCCCGCGGGAGACTGGGATTGCCTGAGGGCGGCGGTGGCCAACGGGGCCGATGCCGTCTATTTTGGCGCGGAGAAGTTCAACGCCCGGGCCCGGGCGCATAATTTCCGGATGGATGAGCTGCCGGATATTATGTCATTTTTGCATTTGTACGGGGTCAAAGGGTTCCTGACCTTCAACATACTCGTCTTCGAGGACGAGCTTGCGGAGGCGAAGGAATTGGTGGAGGCCTGCATCGATGCCGGCGTGGATGCGGTCATTGTGCAGGATCTGGGGCTCGTGAAGCTGATTCGGGACATCTCCCCGGATTTTCCGATTCACGGCTCGACCCAGATGACAATCACGTCTCCGGAAGCCGTCGAGTTCGCCAAGCCTTTCGGGCTGGAGCGGGTGGTGCTCGGCCGGGAAAATAACCTGAAGCAGATCCGAACGATCGGCGAGCAGGCTCGCCTCCCGATGGAGGTCTTCGTCCACGGGGCGCTGTGCGTGTCTTACTCGGGACAGTGTCTGACGTCCGAGATGTGGGGAGGACGCTCGGCGAACCGGGGGGAATGCGCCCAGGCGTGCCGGCTCCCGTACGATCTGATGGTGGACGGGGTGCAGAAGCCGATGGGGAATATCGCCTATCTGCTGTCTCCGAAGGATCTGGCGGCGATCGAGCTTGTTCCCGAGCTGATTGAAGCAGGCGTCACCTCGTTCAAAATCGAGGGCCGTCTTAAAAGCCCCGAATACGTAGCCAACGTCGTCGGCAAATACCGCGCGGCGATCGACCGGTATTTTAGCGGGCAGCCGGTCAAGCCGACGGCCGGGGAAATGAGGGAGCTGCAGCAGAGCTTCTCCCGCGGCTTCACGTACGGCTTCCTAAAAGGCACGAATAACAAGCAGCTGGTGGACGGATCGTATCCGAAAAGCCGCGGCGTCTACCTCGGCCGCGTGAAGCAGGTGCTGCGGGACGGCGTGCTCTGCGAGCTGGAGGCTCCTCTCAAGCGGGGGGACGGCATCGTGTTCGACGCCGGCGACCCGACGAAGGAGGAGGAAGGCGGGCGCGTCTACGACCTGCGCCGCAAAGGCCGCAAGCTCGAGGGCGAAGCGGAGGGCGGGCTCGTCGAGATCGTGCCGGGCCGCGAGGACGTGAACCTGAAGCGGGTTCAAGCCGGGGACCGCATCTGGAAGACGAACGACCCGCACCTCGACAAGCGCCTGCGGCAGACGTTCGAGACGGACCGGCCGTACCGCGTCTTCCCCGTCCGCGTGCGCGCCGCCGGCAAGGCCGGCGAGCCGCTCAGGACGTGGTGGACCGACGGGCAGAGCGGGACGACCGTGTCCGTCGCTTCCGGGCTGCCGCTCGAGCCGGCGCTGAAGCGCCCGCTGACCGCCGAACGGCTCGGGGAGCAGTTCGGGCGGCTTGGCGGCACCATCTTCCGGCTCGACGGCGTGGAGCTGCAGCTCGCGGGCGATCTGATTCTGCCCGTCCGCGAGCTGAATCAGATGCGCCGCCGCGCGGTGGAGCTGCTCGAGGCGGAGCGGCAGAAGCCGCGGAAATACTCGCTACGGAAAGGCGTCGGAGTCTACGACGACGTGCCGGAGCGGGATGCCTCCGCGGCGTCCCTTCCCGCCGCGCTGACCGCGCTGTGCCGGAGCCTCGGGCAGGTGCACGCGGTGCTCGAGGAGGGGAGCGTCGGCTTCATCTATGCCGATTTCGAATTTATCCGGCAGTTCCCGGAGGCGGTCCGCGCGGTGCGGGAAGCGGGCAAGCGGATTGCCCTGGCCACGCCGCGGATTCATATGCCGGGCGAGACAGGTTACTTCCGGAATATCCTGAAGCTGCGGCCGGACGCCGTCCTTGTGCGCAATACCGGCGCACTGCATTATTTCATGCGGCATCGGAAGGAGCGCCCGGAAGAATTCCAGCCGCAGCTGATCGGCGATTTTTCGCTGAACGCCGCCAACCACAAGGCGGTCCGTCTGTTCCTGGAATCCGGGTGTGACCGGGTAACCCCTTCGTACGATTTGAACATTCAACAGATGATGGATCTGCTGGCCCGCACGGATACTTCGAAGCTGGAGATCGTCATCCATCAGCACCTGCCGATGTTCCATACGGAGCACTGCGTATATTGCACCTTCCTGAGCGAAGGGACCGATTACACGAACTGCGGGCGTCCCTGTGAACAGCATCGCGTTTCGCTGCGCGACCGGATCGGCATGTCCCACCCTGTACGGGTGGACGAAGGCTGCCGGAATACGGTATACAACGCCATCGATCAGTCGGGGGCGGAATATGTAAGCCATTTTCTCGATGCGGGCGTGCGCTTCTTCCGGGTGGAATTCCTCGAGGAACCGGCGGAGCGGGTTCGGGAAGTGCTGGACTTGTACAACCGGGCATTGCGCGGGGAAATGAGCGGAACGCAGGTATGGCGGACCCTGAAGGCCACAAACCAGCTGGGCGTAACCAGGGGCCAGCTGGTGAAATAGCACTACGGCGGGGCGGGAAATTTCCCTGCTCCGCCGGACGGCCGGATGCTCCTTTAAGGGGCCCCGGCCGTTTTTTAACGGCCGGGGCGGCCGCCGGACCGTAAGGCGGGCAAAGCGTTGGGGGCAGGTTCCGTTCTAGCGGGCATCCGGCCGGTTCCGGTACTCCGTCGGAGTCAGTCCCTTGCGCTCGCGGAATACGCGGGCGAACGTGCGGTAGGAGCCGAAACCGACTTCCATGGCGATGGCGGAAACGCTCATGTCCGAGGAATCGAGCAGACTGCAGGCGTGCCGGAGGCGCACTTCGTGAAGAAAATCGGAGAAGTGAAGGCCGACCTGCTTGGGAAACATTTCGCTCAGATAGGTCATGTTCAGCCCGAACGCATTGGCTACGCCCGCCAGTGTCAGCTCGTCCCAATAATGGGTATGGATATAATGAAGGATCTTCCACCACTGCGTGCCCTGGCGGGATGCGGGGGCCCGTTCCGGAACGGGGGCGGAAGCGGCCCGCAGCCTTCGCTTGCGGTCGAAGCGGATAAGCGTCTCGGTCAGTTTGGCGCACAGGAGGGCCTGCTTCCATTCCCCGTCCGAACGGTATTCCGCGACCATCTCCGCAAACAGGCGCCGCATGGCGGCAAACTCCTCCCCTTCCCACTGCACATGGGCCGGCAGCCTTTCGTCAGGTGTCAGGATCATCCGGCTTATGCCCCAGTCGGCCCGTTGCCCGAGCAGCAGCTCCATGCCGAAATTGCCGTTGTACAATTTCAGCGGGTGTCCCGGTTCCGCACGAAGCTCGTGGATCTGGTAAGGCAGGACGAACGTGAACGTGCCGGGATTCATCGGATGGGCCCGGCCGTTGATTTTTTCCGCCCCGCGCCCTTCAATCACCAGGGAAAATTCGAGGAAATCGTGGCGGTGGGCGGGATAATGTTCGGCTATCGTGTGGACAGTCAGGTGAAAAGGGAACGAAGACTGCTGGGGATAGCGGGTCAAGTACTGGGGAATTTGCGTCATTTCGGTTCTCCTTCCGCAATATATCCGAAAATTTGGTATGCCCGGCCGAAAAAATGACATGCCGGAGTCTCCATTTCAGCTTATCATAGAAGCGGTTGCATATCCAGACGGGCAATCAGTAAACCGCCTGCAGAACAGATCGTTGGGAAATGGAGGGTTATGCCGTGATCAAAGGACTGACGGAAGCGGGAATCGGCCGTACGGGCGGATTGGAGCATTTTATTGAATTGGCGGCGAAATACGGGTTTGGTGCCGTCGATACGGGTGGAGGGGCCCTGGAAGCCCTGATCGCCGGCCGGGGTCTGGAAGGGGCCCGGGATTATTTGCGGGAGAAAGGGGTCCGGATCGGGGCCATCGGACTTCCGGTTCAATGGCGGACAACCGAGGAGGAATTCCGGAACGGGCTCGCCCGCCTGGCCAAGGATGCGGCAGCCGCAGCGGCACTGGGCTGCACAGCCTGCAACACCTATGTCCTTCCTTCCACGGACCATAACGCGGCCCATTTCATGGCGCTTGCGACCCGACGGCTGCGCACCTGTGCGCAAATTCTCGCAGCGTACGGGATTCGGTTGGGACTGGAATTTGTCGGTCCCCATCATTTGCGCACACAATGGAAGAATCCTTTCATCTGGGATCTGAAGAGCACCCTCGATTGGATCGACGCGATCAACGAACGAAACGTGGGCCTCTTGTTTGACGCTTTCCACTGGTATACGAACGAACTGGCGATAGACGACATTTTGCGGCTGACTCCGGAGCAGATTGTTCACGTGCATATCAATGATGCCCGTCCCGTTCCGGTCTCCGAGGTGCGGGACAATGACCGCCTGTATCCGGGTGAAGGCGTCATTGATCTCGCCGGTTTCCTGAGGGCCCTGAACCAGATCGGCTACAAAGGTGTAATCGCCCAGGAAATACTGACAACGAAACCGCCGGAAGGGGAACCCGAGGCTCTGGTGAAGAAATCGGCGGACGCTTACCGGAAGGTATATGCGGCCGCGGGGCTGGAATGAAGCATCATCAAAAATAAGGCTTGTGCAAAACGGGATCCGCCGCGAGGGCGGATCCCGTTTTGCGTTAAGCCCGGCATGGGCGTCATCCCTGCGGCGAAAGTCCGGAAGGGGGGCCGGCAGGCGCCCGCCATTCGCCAACGGCGGGGGGATCGGCCGCCGGGCCGAATCAGCAGGAAGCCGGCGCCGTTACCGGGCCGCCTTGGCATCCTGAATTTTTTTCGCTGATTGCTCGTCGATGCTGCGAAACGCCGAGTTCATATCCTGTTTGCCCAGAATAATATCCGAGGCGGCATGAACATAAGGCGACTCCACCAGACTGTCATATTCGGTTTTGGGGGAACTGGGGGCAAATTTGTTATAGAAGGCGGCGTGGAAATTTTTATTCTTGAATACACTCTCCTCCCCGAAGGCCTTCTCGATTGCCTCTTTTTGGACGATGGGCATCGTTCCCGTTTTCGACAAATGGGTTTGAACCTCGTCAGTGACCAGGTATTTGATGACTTCCATGGCTTCATCCTTGTGCTTGCTCATGGACGTGACGCTGAAGTAGGCCGGATAAGCCTGGGCCCCGATTCCCGGTTTTTCCTTCAGCGTGGGCAGGGAGACCATATCCCAGTTCATCTCTCCGAACTCCTTGGGGAAATAGAAGACGTACTGGGTCAGCCAGGCGAACATGGCCAGATCGCGGCTTACGAGAAATTCATTCCGGTAGGGCATTCCGTCTTTGTGCGCTTTCATGAAATCCTTGTAGCCGGGAGCCTGCGCAGGTTCGATGAAATATTTGTTATAAAGCGTCTTCCAGCCGTCGTTGTGCGTAACGGACGCCTGATCCGTCTTGGGATCCACGTAGGGAAGCGACAGCTGGTTCATCCGCAGCAGGTGAGTCGGGGAAGTGGACAGTCCGACATATTGCTTGTCCCCGTCCTGCCGGGTCACTTTGCTGCCAAGCGCGATGGCATCGTCCCAGGTCATGCCGTCCTTTGGATACGGAACGCCGAATTTGTCGAAGATGTCTTTGTTGTAAAAGAGCACCATGCTGGTATTGCTCACCGGCACCCCGTACATCTTGCCTCCGGAAATTTCCTTCATCGCGTCCACGGACGTTTTCTCCAGCGCATTGAGATCAAGGTTGTGCTTCTTGATCAGATCGGTCATGTCATACTGCAGATTGTAGTCGATCAGGCCGTTGATGACCAGCCCTACCGGCGCATAGAACAGGTCGATCTGTTCGCCCTGGGCCAAAATTTCTTTCAGGCCGATCTCCTTGGAATTTTGGATGTACTTGATGGTGTAATTGGGAAATTTCTGGCGAATCATGTCGCCGAACTGCTGGTTAAAGCTGTCCTCGGGGATTCCGTCCATCGAAAACACGGTCAAGGCGACGGGTTCTCCGCTCTGCGCGGGTTCCGATTCTCCAGCCTTACCGCAAGCGGTGACGGCTGTGGACAGGATCAGTGACAATGCGAGCAAGGCTGCCTTCTGTTTCGGCAAAGTCTTTTCCCCCTTCATCGAAAATAAATCGGTAAATGGATTGTCTGGCCTTCTATGATTTGCCCAAATTTTATAGAGAAGGGCATGCGGTTTCAATCGAAAAATCCGAAACCGATACCAATTTTTGAAACCGTTTGCTGGAAGGGAAACAATTCCCCGGTCTCCCGGGGCCCGACCGTATCGGCGCGATTGGGGTTTTTCTTTTTTCGTCAACAGGAAAGGGTTTTCGGATTTTGCGGCGAATACTAGTAAGCCGGGCGCGGGTCACAGTTTGTTCACAATTTGGACAAAAATTTTTAATCTTTTTTTCAGATTTCATTAAGGTTGTCTTATTGTTCACTGCTTATAGTTAAGGCTGGCTGCACCATGCCAATCAGCAGAAGAACGATCCTACTTTGATTGAAGCCAGGAAATGGAGGGTGCTTTGGGTGCTTGAGGTAAAAGAGGTCAGCAAATTGTACCAGAATCAAAGGGGCGTCCACAACATCGATTTTTCCATGAGCCGCGGGGAGATTGTCGGCTTTCTCGGGCCGAACGGGGCCGGAAAGACGACGACGATGCGGATGATTACGGGTTATCTGAACCCGACCAGAGGAAAAATAACGGTAGACGGAATGTCCATGTCCGACCATCCGAAGAAGGCGCGCCGGAAAATCGGCTATTTGCCGGAAACCCCGCCGTTGTACCCGGAAATGTCGGTGGAATCGTACCTGAAATTTATTGCCGATCTGAGGGATGTGCCGGCAAGAGAGAGAAAAACACGAATTGGCGAAGTGATCGAGAAATTGGGCCTCAGAGGGCGGGAACGGCAAATTATCCGCAGCCTGTCCAAAGGTTATCGGCAGCGCGTCGGATTGGCGCAGGCCATTCTTCACAAACCGGATCTGCTGATCATGGACGAACCGACGTCGGGCCTTGACCCCAATCAGATCATTGAGATCCGCCAGCTGATCAAGGAGCTGGGGGAGAACCATACGGTTCTCTTGTCCACGCATATTTTGCCCGAGGTCAGTACCTTGTGCAACCGAGTGCTCATCATTAATAACGGCAAAATTGTGCTCGACGGCAACCCCGACCAGCTTGATGGCACATTGGGCGAAAATTTCGAGGTCAGCCTCGAGGTGAGAGGACCCAAAGACGCCGTCATCCGCGAGCTGAAGCAGATTGAGGCGGTAAAGATCGTCCGTGAACTCCGCCATGATCTTCCGGACGGGGAAGACCGGCCGATCCGCCTGCAGGTAACCGCCCGCGACCGGTCGGACATCCGCGAAGCCATTTTCCACAAGATGGCCAATTCCGGATACCCCATTCTGGAGATGCGAAAGCGGAGCCTGAGTCTTGAAGACGTCTTCATTCGCTTGACGGCCAATGAGCCGTTGGCTGCCGACCCGGGTGCGGGCGAAACGGAAGAACTGAAGGAGGTGGGCCGGGATGCGTAGGGTTTGGGCGATCTGCCGCAAAGAACTGCAGATGTATTTTTATTCCCCGGTCGCTTATGTGGCATTTGCCTTTTTCTTTCTGATCACGGGATATTTCTTCAGTGTCGATTTCCTCAGCTCCCAGGTGGTGGATGTCCGTCCGCTGTACGGTAATATGATGCTCGTGTTTCTGTTCGTCATCCCCCTGCTGACCATGCGGCTGGTATCCGATGAGCTGCGCCAGGGAACGGACGAACTGCTGTTTACTTCTCCCGCCAGCATCGGGGAGATCATTATCGGCAAATATTTGGCGACAATCGTGGTCATGCTGCTCCTGACCGTCTGTACGCTGCTGTATCCGCTGATTCTGTCCAAATACGGCACGCTGGATCAGCCGGTGCTGTGGCTGTCGGTACTCAGCATCTTTTTGCTCGGGGCGGCGATGATGGCGGTCGGCCTGTTCGCCTCCTCTTTGACGGCGCACCAGATGGTTTCGGGGATCGTCGGGTTTGTCCTGATCCTGCTCCTGTGGCTGGTGGACTGGCTCGGCGAGAGCGTGTTCGGCAAGGCAAAAGAGTGGATTTCCCTCTTCTCCATTGTCTCGCGAACGAACAACTTCCAGAAGGGCATTTTCGATATTGCCGCACTGGTATTCTATATCACGTTCATTCTCATGTTCGTGGTTCTGAGCATAAATGTCCTAGAGAGAAAACGCTGGAGATAGGGGGAGCAGACACGTGAATAAATGGTTACGCGGAACGAATGCGACAATCCTGTCCCTGGCTGTGATCGGGATTTTCATTGTCGCCACGATCTTCCTGAATACAATCTCGAGTCTTCAGATCGATATGACGAAGGACAAGAAATTTTCGTTGTCCGAACAGACCATTAATGTGCTGAACAAGCTGGACAAGGATGTGCATATTATTGCTTTCACCGGCGGCCAGGCTGATCCGTTCCTGTCCCGCCAGGTTACGGATCTGGTCAAGGAATACCAGAAGCACAGCAAGAAAATTACGTACGACGAATACGATATGATGAAAAATCCTTCGATGGCCAAGCAGTACAATGTCGATCCGGGCGGCACCGTCGTGTTCGAGAGCGGAAGCCAAAAGAAGGACGTCCCTTTCTACCAGCTGTTCATTCCCGGCCAGAGCCAGACCAGCTACGCGTTCACCGGCGAGGAGAAATTCACCCAGGCCATCGTGACCTTGACCTCCAATGTCAAACATACGGTGTACTTCCTGTCCGGTCATAACGAAATTGATTCCACCAAGCTGAATACGCTGAAGAGCACGCTGGAA
>Ga0310827_101402_pt1 | contig 12723 bp, 10 predicted proteins | sample WT_ome_2_FD_201309 | JGI IMG/M metagenome (GOLD analysis project Ga0310827, IMG submission 201309) | Sorghum-adapted microbial communities enriched on wild type (WT) sorghum from Joint BioEnergy Institute, Emeryville, California, United... ... | reverse complement strand
ATGGTCTCATCGATATATGGATTCTCGTTGCTGATGAGTTCCTTGGCTTGTTTTTGATCACGGACAATGGCTTGATGAAATGTCTTTTTGATAAATTCGTAGTCATCCATATAGGTTGAAACATCATCGATATAATGTTCTTCTGCCAAACGGTAGATAACAGCTTTCAATGGCAATTCATAATGAATGGTCAGCCCGTAACACAGGATTACAACATCCGTCTTGTCAGCTTCCTTAAAAGCATTTTTATGAATAATCTCCAACCATCTTTCGATGCTCTTCCTCAGTGCCTCATCAGGCAATAAAAATTCAGCTGCGAATCGACTTGCTTTTTGTTCTTCTTTATCCTTCAGGTCAGCCAAGGAACACACATGGTGATCCCTGTGAATCAGATAGTGGTAATATTCATGTGCAGCGGCAAAAATCTGGTTGACCAAAGGTTGTTGACTATTCAACACAATGAATACATTTTCGTTATGATGTGGTGGAATAAATAAAAAGGCATCGAGACAGGGATTATCGAAATGCTGGCTTTCGAAAAAAACATGCTGTTCCTTCGATGCAATATAGCGAAATATATTCCTGCCCAAAGGGGCTTCTAATCCGTAAGCAGCTCTTTTTTCACGCGCCAGTTTCTTGATCTCCCTGATCTCCGTTCGATCAAATGCATCCATTTCAAAATCATACCGTATCTGAGAGTAAGCAGCCAGAAACGCTTCAAAATTCGAACCTGCAACGTCAATCATTTGGCACACCTTTTGTTAATCGCAAGATATTTCAGACGAATGCTGATTCTGTCCAGTACCTCCATCAGGTTGTCTTTGTCGGAACCCTGCATTTTTCCCATCATCAATAAGACAGGATCCAGTTCTTCACGCTGAAAATACCTGTCTGGAGGATAACCCGTTTTTTCACAAAAAACTCGCAGGGTTTCAAGTGTTGGAATTACCTTTTCATTTTCCAGTTGTGATAAGGTCGAGCGATGGACTCCAAGTTCATCTGCCATTTCCTGTTGAGTTCGATTTGCTCGGAACTTTTTCAGATCAATCGCAAACTGATTCACATTAAATTTGATTACAGACATATCCATTCTCCTTCATCTTTGTTGTTAATTTTAACATCGACGATAATATTATTCAATATATGTTATTCATGATAACAGTTATTGTTTCCAATTTGATCTTGAACATACAAATGCCAATGGCGAAAATGACAAAAAGACACCCGGAAGTGAGGTCCTCACTTCCAGGTGTCCTTTGAACTCATGATCGATCAGGCTCGATCAAGAGATTACATCATGTCCATGCCGCCGCCCATGTTCGGTCCGCCGGACTTGGTTTCCTCCGGCTTGTCGGCGATGACCGCTTCCGTCGTCAGGAACATGGCTGCAACGGATGCCGCGTTCTGCAGCGCGGAACGGGTAACCTTGGCCGGGTCAACGATGCCGGCTTCGAACATGTTCACCCATTCGCCGGTGGCAGCGTTGTAGCCGACTCCGAGCGGTTCCTTCTTCAGGCGCTCCACGATAACGGAGCCTTCTTCACCAGCGTTGCTTGCGATCGTGCGAACCGGAGCTTCGAGAGCCTTCAGCACGATGTTGACGCCGGTTCTTTCATCGTCGTCGGATACTTCAACTGCAGCAACGTCCTTGTATACGTTGATCAGAGCCGTACCGCCGCCGGATACGATACCTTCCTCGACAGCTGCGCGAGTCGAGTTCAGCGCGTCTTCGATGCGCAGCTTGCGTTCCTTCAGCTCGGTCTCCGTAGCAGCGCCAACCTTGATGACCGCTACGCCGCCGGACAGCTTCGCCAGACGCTCTTGCAGCTTCTCCTTGTCGAATTCGGAGGTTGTTTCTTCGATCTGAGCCTTGATCTGGTTGACGCGAGCCTGGATGTCTTCCTTGCTGCCTGCGCCGTCGACGATGATCGTATTTTCCTTCGTAACGCGAACTTGACGCGCGCGTCCGAGCTGATCGATCGTGGTCGATTTCAGCTCCAGACCGAGTTCTTCCGTGATCACCTGGCCGCCCGTCAGAGCAGCGATGTCGCCCAGCATAGCCTTGCGGCGGTCGCCGAAGCCAGGAGCCTTGACAGCCACGCAGGTGAAGGTGCCGCGCAGCTTGTTGAGCACCAGCGTAGCTTGCGCTTCGCCTTCAACATCTTCAGCGATGATCAGGAGCGGCTTGCCGGTTTGCACGATCTTCTCAAGAACCGGCAGGATCTCCTGGATGTTGCTGATCTTCTTGTCGGTGATCAGGATGTACGGATCTTCCAGAACAGCTTCCATCTTGTCCGTGTCAGTGACCATGTATGCGGAAGTATAGCCGCGGTCGAATTGCATACCTTCGACAACTTCCAGCTCGGTCTCGATGCCCTTGGACTCTTCGACCGTGATCACGCCGTCGTTGCCAACCTTCTCCATCGCTTCTGCGATCAGTTGGCCAACTTCCTCGTCAGCAGCGGAGATGGCTGCAACTTGCGCGATCGATTGCTTGCCTTCGATCGGCTTCGCGATCCTGGAGATGCCTTCTACAGCTGCCTTGACAGCCTTCTCGATACCCTTGCGGATCACCATCGGGTTAGCGCCGGCAGTTACGTTCTTCAGACCTTCACGGATCATGGCTTGCGCCAGCACCGTAGCCGTCGTCGTACCGTCACCGGCTACGTCGTTGGTCTTCGTAGCCACTTCCTTGACCAGTTGGGCGCCCATGTTCTCGAACGGATCTTCCAGCTCGATCTCCTTGGCGATCGTGACACCGTCATTGGTGATGAGCGGGCTGCCGAACTTCTTCTCGAGCACAACATTGCGACCCTTCGGGCCGAGAGTAACCTTAACAGCGTCTGCCAGTGCGTCCACACCGCGCAGCATCGCACGGCGCGCATCTTCGCTGAACTTGATTTGCTTTGCCATGGTTCTCTTACCTCCTGCAAATGATGATTCTCAGATTTGGAACGATTGAACGCTCTCTATGCGATACGGACTTCAAACAAGTCGGTCAGGCGCACGATTAGGAGAGAATCGCCAGAACGTCGCCTTCGCGCATGATCAGGTATTCCTTGCCCTCAATCTTCACTTCAGTACCTGCATACTTGGAGAAAATCACGCGGTCTCCCTCTTTCAGCTCGAGCGGGATGCGTTCTCCGTCTTTCAGATGGCCGCTGCCTACCGCTACTACCTTGCCTTCTTGCGGCTTCTCCTTGGCAGTCTCAGGCAGTACGATGCCGCTTGCAGTCGTTTCTTCTTTCGCGATTGGTTCGATGACTACGCGATCGCCGAGTGGTCTGATCATGTGAGAATAACCTCCTTGTTACTATGTTTTCATATGGAATGTTATGTGTAGAAATCAATTGTTAGCACTCGCCCAGACCAAGTGCTAACAACAATTACTATATTAATGACTTCGATTCTGATTTTCAAGTGGTTTTGCTCAAATTTCGCAAAAAAAATTCCATTCGTTGGCCGCTTCATCTCATGCAGCTTGTCGGGCACAACCTTTACTAGGATGTCCAACCGCTTCCGGTTTATTCCTGTTCCTCCAGACACAACGAGAACGCCTCGAGATTCAGGTCTCCTGAAGGCGTTCTTCCATCGCTTGCAGCTTCAGCTGTTGCTTCCTGTATACTTTCCTGGAGAAGAAAATGCTGAGTTCATACAACAGGATAAGCGGGAAATAGACGATCAGCGCGGATACGAGGTCGGGCGGCGTGATCAGGGTGCTGACGACAACTAACACAACATATGCGGCCTTGCGGGCTTTTATTAATACATGAGGCGTCAGGATATGTACGGTCGTCAGGAACAGCACCACCACGGGCAATTCAAACACCAGCGTCACCGGGATCAGGATGTTGAACATGAACGAGAAATATTGGGCGATCCCGTAAGTCTCCGTCAGTTCCATCGATTGCGCGAGGAACAGCGTAAAGGAGAACGCCAGCGGGAAAACGACGAAATACGCAAAGGCCAATCCGAACAAACCAAGCACAACGGCCACAGGGATGTAATACAGAGCCGCCCGGCGCTCCTTGTCGTGGAGTCCCGGACTGACGAACCGCCAGATCTGGAAGATCGCGAACGGGAGCGAGATCAGGATCGCCGCCAGCATCGCGACATTAATATAGATGCGGAGGGAGTCCCAGGGCGAGAACACATTGAGCTCGAACTCGGCCACCGGCGGCCTCTCGATCAGATACTGGATGATCGGTTGAGCCACGATGAATCCGACGACAAGCGCCAAAACAAAAACGATCACGATGCGTACCGCGCGCGTGCGCAGTTCGTCCAAGTGATCGACCAAAGTCATCTCCTTATCTGACTTCAACAGCTTCACCTGCCAGTCCGTTTACTCCGGCAATCTGCGATCCTGCGCCTGGGATGAACCGGTGTCCTGCGAACCGCTGATCTCGCGGCCTTCCACTTCCTTGCGCTGCGGCTGGGGCTCATCGTCGATGAGTTCCTTGGCACCCGCCTTGAATTCGCGAAGCGTTCTGCCAAACGCGCGGCCCAGTTCAGGCAGCTTGCTCGGCCCGAACAGGAGCAGCACGACGACCAGTATGAGGATCAAACCGCCCAATCCGATATTACCAAGACCCATATCTAAACATCCTCCTCAAGGGGTTCCTGCGAAACCAATCGCATTCGATGCCTGACACATCCGTCGATTCAATGTTCCAGGCTGAATAAATTGTACAATAAGGGATAACAGAAGTCCAATTCGCGAGGCTTTCGACATAAAATTGTCGGAATTGGAGCGACCGTCGACAGACCGCGTATGGGCACCCGTTCCTCCACGATCCAGGTGAGAAGGTGAGCGGGGATATGGATCGGAATGGTTACTTCGAGACCGCGGAATGGCCGGTGATGCTCTGCAGCGCTTGCGGCAGCACATCCAGCACAGCGGCGAGGCAGATATGCACCCACTTCGGATGGTCCGGCAGATTCAGGATCAGGGTGCGTCCGCGAACCCCGCAGATGCCGCGCCACAGCAGAGCCTGTCGGTTGTGTTGCAGGCCCGCCGCACGCATCGCCTCGGCCAGACCCGGCACTTCCCGGTCGATGACGCGAGACGTCGCCTCCGGCGTCACGTCACGCGCGCCAAGGCCCGTTCCCCCGGTCGTAATGATCAGATCGGCATGGTGGTAATCGGCCATCTCAATGAGCGCGGCCATGATCTCGTCCATCTCATCAGGCACCACGCGATAATCGACAACTTCTCCTTGCATGTCCTCTTCTACCAGTTCCCGGATGATCTGAGCGCTTGCGTCTTCCTTTTCCCCTCGTGCTCCCCTGTCACTGGCAGTCAGTATAGCTGCTTTCCAGCGCATATGAGCTCTCCTCCCGAACGATAACCGTATGGTTAGCCTCGATCTCGGACGACGATCTCTCTATGTTCCGTCAGGATCACATCCATCGAGATGTCATGCGGCTCAGCCGGAACGCTCGCCACGACCTGCAGATCGAAGCACGGAGCAACGAGCAGCGGCCGCTCTGCGGTGTCTGGCACAGTTGGATGTGCACCGCCTGCATATCCGATGTCTGGCGCGCACTCACGTGCCGGTTCGACCAGGCCAGCGAGATAGCGGTCATAGTATCCGCCGCCGTATCCGATGCGTCGACCCGCCGGATCGAACACCGCTCCAGGCACGAGGATCATCGCGGCCGACGAAGGATCATCCACCGCGGCGAGGCCGGGATGCGGCTCCCGGATGCCGTAAGGCGACGTTGTCTCCGTGTCTGCGAGACTCCCGATCCGATGGAAGATCATGCGGCGCTCATCAGGCAGCGTGCGGGGTACGGCGACCGCAATCCCTTCCGTCCAGCACCAATGAAGGAATGGCAGCACATCCACCTCGGAGCGGAAGGGGAGATAGGACAGCACCGTTGCCGGTTGGCCGTTATGTATGCGGAGCTTGTCCAGCTGCTGCTGCAACAACCTCCACAGCTTGTCGCAGATGATGGCGGACTTGCTCGCCCTCACTTCCGGAGGGAGCTTGTCCCGCTTCCCGATGATCTGCTTGCGCAGCGCGATCTTGCGCTGCTTCGCGTCCTGGCTGCTCATGCCGGGCTGCTTCGTCATCTCGCATACCTCGACCTTTCTTCATCCTCCACGCCGTGATCTGACTGCGATCTGATTACAGTGTGATCCGGCTTCGCCTGTAAGCCATGAACTGAATGCGATCTGCTTGCAGTGTGATCCGGCTTCACCTGTAAGCCATGATCTGAATGCGACCTGCTTACAGTATGATCCTGTTTCGCCTGTACGTCGTGACCAGGTTACGGCTTGCACGCCTTACGATCCAGCTGACCGGCGTCTCCCGACCTTTTTCTTCTTTAGTAATAGTTATGGTCAGGTGATCCTATATCGCCCGATTTCTGGCTTGTACTGCCAGTGTATCACAATCGCAAGCAACTAACTACTCCATAAGAGAGCCTGATGGCATCGATTGCTCAACTTGCAGGCTCGTTCAGGACTTTGACTCTGTCATCAGCGGGCTAGTTATCCATGGCGATCTTGAGCTCAGCGACGACCGGCATATGATCAGATGAGGTTGTTTTGATCGTCCAGGCGTTGATCGCGCTAACGAAGGGGCCAGTGAAGATATGATCGATCTCCGCTCCGAGATAGAATGTGCCGGAGTCATGGATCAGCTCGGCCTTGCGCCATGGTTCGTTGAGGCTCTGCAACAGATCGTGAGTCCCGTCCATATTCAGATCGCCCAGGAAGATCGCCGGGCCATCCACGGCATGCAGCTTGTCAAGAATGATCGGCATCTGCATCCGCCGCTCATCCTCCAGCACGCCCAGATGGGTCGTGAACAGCGTCAGCTCGTAGTCGCCGATCTGCACTTTGACAGACAGCAAGGCGCGATTTTCCTTGATGCCCGGAAGCGGTTCGACCTTCTGGTCAACAAGCGGGTACTTGCTCAGGATCGCATTGCCGTATTCAGCAATCCCATAATATTGAATGGAGGGAGAGAAAAAAGCATCCATATTAAGCGCTTTCTTTAAATATTTGACTTGATCGACAAACTTGCTCCGTATGTGGAATCTGTCAACTTCCTGGAGTGCGACGATATCCGGTTCACCATGCAGGATGTCGGCAACGATCCGGTTCAGATTGACGCGGCCATCCAGCCCTCTCGCATGACGAATGTTGAAGGTCATCACGCGCAGGTATTTCTCCGTTCCCACAGGAATCACCATGCTTTGCACATCGATATCTTCCGGAATCGCCTCTTCCGAAAGTGGAATAGCAGAAAACCATGCCCACGTCATCATGAAGACGACAGCAGCTAATTGAAGCAGAACAGGCCTGTTGACAACCGTCGTCCACCCCATGCTGGATGACCTCCCGTTTCCCTATTCCCCCTTTTTCTTTTATAATACTACAAGGGAAAACGGTGTGACACGTTCTAACTTCTGGAAATCGACATGGAACGCGTTGATTCGACATAAGGCTATCTGGGGTGGCTGACGCTGCCTTACATCGGTGCCAGGATCCGGTTGGCTTGAGGACGCATCAACAACCGGCTGACGTGAGGATGCAACCTGGCGCAAGTCTTTGGTGCGACGGCGATTTGTCACCGCATCCTGTGCGATCAGCCGTATCGACGACCGCCGACATCGACCGAGTTGTACGATGTTTCATACAAAACCTTCGACCTGGCGCCACTTCTCGGCCGTTTTGTACGATCTTTCGTACAAAACTTTCGACGTGGCGCCGCTTCCCGGCCGTTTTGTACGATCTTTCGTACAAAACCTTCGACCTGGCGCCGCTTCTCGGCCGTTTTGTACGATCTTTCGTACAAAACCTTCGACCTGGCGACACTTCCCGGCCGTTTTGTACGATCTTTCGTACAAAACCTTCGACCTGGCGCCGATTCCCGATCGTTTTGTACGATCTTTCGTACAAAACTTTCGACGCGACGCCGATTCCCGGCCGTTTTGTACGATCTTTCGTACAAAACCTTCGACGCGACGCTGCTTCTCGGCCGTTTTGTACGATCTTTCGTACAAAACTTTCGACGTGGCGCCGATTCCCGGCCGTTTTGTACGATCTTTCGTACAAAACCTTCGACGTGGCGCCGATTCCCGGCCGTTTTGTACGATCTTTCATACAAAACCTTCGACGCGACGCTGCTTCTCGGCCGTTTTGTACGATCTTTCATACAAAACCTTCGACGTGGCGCCGATTCCCGATCGTTTTGTACGATCTTTCGTACAAAACTTTCGACGCGACGCAACCACTGAAGCACCTATCCATATCGTATGCCGGGCGGCTTACGAACATGATTGCAGGAGGTCCATTATGCTACTTCAAGCAGTAGGTATACATAAATATTACGCGGCAACGCCGATCCTCACCGATATCACCATGCATGTCAACGAGGGAGAGAAGATCGGACTGGTCGGCGTCAACGGCGCCGGCAAATCCACTCTTCTCCGCATACTCGCCGGCGAGGAATCCTACGACAGCGGCACGATCCACAAGCAGAAAGACCTGCGGATCGGTTACCTGGCGCAGAATGGCGGACTGGACTCCAACCGGACGCTGCATGACGAGCTGCTCTCCGTATTCTCGGGGTTGCTCGACATGGAATCGGAGCTGCGTCAGCTGGAGTCAGAGATGGCGTCAGCCACAGGCAGCCGATTGGAGCAGGTGATGAAGCGCTACGCCGATCTGTCCGAGCAATTCCGCGAGCAGCGCGGCTATGAAACCGAGGCGAGAGTGCGAAGCATGCTCTCCGGCATGGGCTTCGGCGCCTACCATCCGGATACAAGAGTCAGCTCGCTGAGCGGCGGTCAGAAGACTCGCCTGGCGCTTGCCAAACTGCTGCTGCAGGAACCGGATATCCTCATGCTGGACGAACCGACCAACTATCTGGATATTCCCACCTTGACCTGGCTCGAGGACTATCTGCGCAGTTATCGCGGCGCGATCATCATCATCTCCCATGACCGGTACTTTCTCGACGCGGTGGTGTCTTCGATCATCGAGCTGGACAGGACGAAGCTCACTCGCTATACGGGCAACTACACGAAATTCGTCGAACAGAAAGCGGCGGACTATGAAAATCGCATGAAACGCTACGAACAGCAGCAGGAGGAGATCGCCAGACTGGAGGATTTCGTGCAGCGCAATCTGGCCCGTGCGTCCACATCCTCACGAGCCAAGAGCCGCCGCAAGGTGCTGGAGAAGATGGAACGCCTGGAACGGCCGGCAGGGGAGATCAAGCCGTTCCAGTTCACCTTCGCGATCGACCGGGTGACGGGGCATGACGTGCTGACAGTTTCCGGTCTGAGTTATGCCTACCAGGATGGCGAGCCGATCTTCCGCAATGTCAATCTTCGGCTGACACGAGGCGACAGCGCTGCGCTTGTCGGGCCGAACGGCATCGGCAAGTCCACTTTGCTAAAGGTGCTCGTCGGCGAACTGCAGGCTAGCGAGGGTACGGTACAATGGGGATCCAATGTGAAGATCGGTTACTACGATCAGGAACACGAGAGCCTGAACCCGGACAACACGGTGCTGGAAGAAGTGTGGAGCGCCTATCCGCATCTGGAGGAAGTGCGGATCCGAAGTGTGCTTGGCGGCTTCCTGTTCAGCGGCGAGGCGGTGGAGAAGAAGATCAGCACCTTGAGCGGCGGTGAGCGCGCCAGAGTCTCGCTTGCCAAGCTGATGCTGAAGAACGCCAATGTGCTGATCTTCGACGAGCCCACGAACCATCTCGATCTGTACAGCAAGGAAGCGCTCGAAGCCGCGCTGATCGATTATGAAGGCACCCTGCTGTTCGTCTCCCACGACCGTTATTTCCTGAACAAGATGGCCGACCGGGTGCTCGAGATGAGCCGTGACGGTATTCAGTATTTCCTGGGAAATTATGATGATTATTTGGAAAAGAAAAACGAACTTGTCGAACTGCAACAACTGACGGACGCCAATCCAGCCGCAAGCAACAGCAAGGCTAGTCCTACTCCATCGCGGCAGGCGAATGCTGCTCATACGCCCGGTGGTCCCGAGCCATCAGTCAAGCCGGCGGCGCTCTCCTACGAGGAAGAGAAGCGGGCGAAGCGCGAAGAGCGCGCTCGGCAGCGCCGATTGGAGCAGCTTGAGGAGGAGATTGCCCGCTTCGAGGAACAAATCGCGGCTGCCGAGAAGCAGTTGCTGGATCCGGCGAATTTCAACGATTATATCAAGCTGCAACAGTTGAACGAATCATTGGAGAAAGACCGGCAAAGGCTGGAGGAGCTTGTCGAGGAGTGGGGATCTCTGCTCGAATAGATGACCGGTGTGCTGTAAGCAGATTTACTGGGCTTACGTTAGCTTCTACTGCCTCGGTTTCCGCTGTCAGCAAGATTGTTCCGGCTTATTCGCGCCTTGACAGATGCGCTTGCTCCTCTTCGGAGACCAGGAGCAGAATCGGCGCAGCCGCATAGACGATCATCGTGCCGGCTGCCACGATGCCGGAATCATTCAGCGCCAGAGCCACGATCGCCCCGATGATAATCGCCGTGAATCCTCCCATCCAGACGGGGCGCGTCTCCTGCCAGGCACTGAACACTCCTTTCGGCTTGAACAGCAACACCGACAGAACGAATATGCCCGTCAGCAGCACCTTTCCCCAGGCGGACACGCGGATCAGATTTAGATTCATCTGCAACTTGCGTACGATGATGCCGATGATCAGATCGATTCGTCCCGCCGTCAACAGATCCATCGCCCTCCCGATATGGCTCTTGCCCTCTGCCCCGCTTATGTTCAGCCACTGGTTCATCGCCCAGAGCAGCAGCAGGCCAACCAACAGAAGCCCAGCCACGATCCACAGGAGATGGATCGTCCTCAGCCTCCTCAACCTCTCACGTCCATATATGCCCAACCAGGCAACGCCAAATGCCGCACATGCCGTCAGCGCGCCACCCGCATTGGTGCCCCCGTTCGGCGCGGCCATGTACAAGGTGATCCCCAGCAACATTGCACCACATACGGCCGCCAGGAGTCCCGGATGGATGCGCTCGAGACCAGCCCCCCGGGTATGCCTGCTCTGTCTCGGCGGCAGCATCCGGGCTGACATCTCTGCGACCCCAGGTTCATGGCTGCCCGACAGCTTCTTGTCCGCTTCGCCCATGCCGACGATTCTCGCTTCCTGCACGATCATCGTCATGGCCAATATCGCACTGCCCACGAGCACGCCCATATACTCATTGCCAAGCCCGTAATACCGGGCGCCGATCATCGGATCATAGCCCATGATCGAATACTTCAGAAGTCTCGATCCCGCAAGTCCGTCTGTAAGCAGGACGATCACATTGGCCACGGCGATGAGGAAGATGCTCACCCGATCGGGCAGCATCACGCAGCACAGACTGAGGAGCAGCACCACGACGACGAGAACCGCCGCCTGGATGAGCGGCTTGTATCCCGGGATCAGGCCAAGCAGCAGGATCCCGAGGGGCGCCGTCAGCACCGACACAATCGGCAGACGCATCCACTTCAGTTGCCTGTGCCAGCGCATCAGCACCATCAGCAAGCCAAACAACAACACCAGCACCTCATACCCGACAAATATCGCCACGATATTCGTCCGCAGCTCATACACATGCTGCATCCTGGTCACATCCTCAAGCAACCAGGTCAGCGCATCCGGCCTGTCGGTTCGCTCCGCCGCAAACCCCAGCCAGTCCCCTTCGACCGGAATCCCGACAGCAGCAAGCAACGTCGGTCCCAGATCATGCAGGGAGATGAGCCCCGGCCTTTTCGTCGTCGGCGACGTCAGCAAGCCCGGACCACCAGCCTGCTGATCGGCCCGATGCTCGTACAGGACGAATGGCGTGACATGCAGCTTGGCGCGGGCAGCAGCAGCATGCGGCTGCGGCGACATGATCCACAGCTGGGCATGGCCCTGCGTCTCGATCAGGTCCGTCAGCTGACCGATCAGCTCATCGAGCTTCCGCAGCTCCCTCCACCTTACCTGGTCTCCATGCTCCGACGTGTAGTTGCGCCGCTCCTGATCCAGCGAATACCAATCTCCATATTCGATCAGGATGACAGCAGGAGATGCTGGATCAGCGCCTTCCTTGGCAGACAGGGCGCTTGCGGCGGCCAGCAAGCTCCCGGCGTCCGTCCTGTAGCCATATGGGCTGTCCGGGTCCTGCACCAGCCAATCATCCGAGATATTCCCGCCAGGCACCTTGCCTGTCGAGCTCAAGAGCATCAGGGGCGCATCGCTTCTCACGCCCTCGCCATCATATCGATGGCCATATACAGCCACCCGAACCCCATGCTCGTACAGCGCATCGCCCAACTTCCCGATGCTCGCGCCGTACGTCTGCGACTCGTTGACCTTCACCAGATACCCGAGCTCGGGCACGACGATCTCGCCAGTGAACGCCCTGAGCCCGGTGAAACGCTCGTAACGTTCACGAATGTCCGAAGAGCGGCCATGGGCCATCGCCCCCTCCTCATCCGCCACCCGATAAGCCTGTATCCCCGACGGGACGATGGCCGGAGCTCCGGCGTTGATGGACATATACACATCCTCGATCCCGCGTTCCGGCGTCCTGATGTTCAGCGCCGCGACCCAGCCCTGTTCCGCAAGCCGCTTCATATGCGGCATCTGCTTCAGGACAAGCGGGGTCCATTCCTGGAATGACAGACCCGGCACAGAGACGATGAGGACCATGTCCGGATGATCCCCCGGAACAGTTGTGGATAATGAGGTT
>Ga0310827_101400_pt1 | contig 12746 bp, 11 predicted proteins | sample WT_ome_2_FD_201309 | JGI IMG/M metagenome (GOLD analysis project Ga0310827, IMG submission 201309) | Sorghum-adapted microbial communities enriched on wild type (WT) sorghum from Joint BioEnergy Institute, Emeryville, California, United... ... | reverse complement strand
GCATCTGGTTGAGGGCTTGTCCGTAGTCACCCTCAAGGGTGGTGTAGTTGGGGATCGGTGGGCGGGCCACCTTGCCGTCGCCCTTTTCCAGGACGCTGAGCTGGGTCGGCAGATAGTCGTAGACCTTGAGTAGCTCCGGGTCGGAGTAGAGAGACCGGCGGGCGAAGTCGGCGAACTGGTGACCTGGCAGCAAGGCCATCTTCTTTTGGGTCTCGGCGCTCGATGCCCACTTGACGAACGTCCAGGCCGCGGCCTTCTTCTCCGAGTAGCTGCTGATGCCGAAGGCATACCCTCCGACGTTGCTCACTTGCTCCTTGCCTGGCTCCTGCGGGAGTGCGGCGACGGCATACTTACCGACCACCGCGGAGTCCTTCGTTCCCATGTAGCTGGACTTACGCACGAGATAGGCGTACGGCGTCCACCAGTAGAACATTCCGACCTTCCCCGTAGAAAAGGCGGTACCGGCATCGAACCACAGGTAGTTGATACTCTCCGGCGGTGAGTGTCGATACAGCTCGCGGAAGTACGTGAGAGCTTCGAGGTTCTCCGGTGAGTCCAGCTGCGGGGTGAAATCCCACCGTTGAGAGTCGGGAAAGCTGGCAAACCAGCGGACGCCCTTGCTCGCAGCCACCTGGCTGTACATGTGCAAAACGGGCTGCGGACCGGAGCCAGCGACAACAGTCCCGTACATCCGCTGGCCATTGACCGTCTTGCCGTCAATGGCTTTGATCGTCTCGAGGTAGGCGTCCCATGTCCATTCAGGGGATGGCTTGGCCGGCGGCATCGGGAGCCCTAGCTCGTTGAAGACATCCGGCCGGTAGAGGACGACCGTGCCGTACGCCGCCACGGGAAGCGTGTAGATGCCGCCCTTCCATTCGCTCAGGCTGTGGACCGCGCCTGGGATGAAGTCGTCGGGGCGCACTTCGTGGCGATCCCGGCGAATGAGCGGGGTCAGGTCTTCGAGCCACCCGCTGTTCACGAAACGGGAGAGCCACATCGAGTCTGGGCTAATGACGTCGATGTCGCTTTGACGGGTCAGGAAGGAGTTCGTCGACCGTGCGTTGAGCGTGTTGTAGTCGACGCCTTCAAGCCTGACCCGGATACCTGTTTCCTTCTCGAATTCGGGAAGGAGCTTTTGAAGACCGTAGAAGAACGGGTCCTGGACAGCCAGCACGGTGATCGTGTTGGGGTCGTTACCACCGCGCAGTCCGCACGCCGAAAGCCCTGCGCACAGGAAGACGATCATCGCAAGGGCGAGTCGTCGTCGAAGCGGGTGACATGAGGTCATGCGATCAGTCCTTCGTCCTGGCGTGGACCTGGGCCTAATCACGCGACATCGCTGTCGACGCCGCTGAGTCTGGCGGCGAGATTGACAAAACGTCAAGGTGGTGGATAGAAATTCTTTCGACCTCACCACGACGGATCATCTGTCTCATCCGGCCAGCCACTCCTGTGGCCGCTCCGCATGGGGAGACTGTGTCGCCACGCAAGGATCAGCGCCCCGCCGCGCGCCCAGCCAGCAAGACGGGCCCTAGGCCTGCGGCATCATCGGGGCCCGTGTCCGAAACCGGTCAGAACGCTGACGACGCCCCAGTATTTGACGTGACCAAGGTCGATGAACTCCGACAACTTCTCGAACCTGTGATGAAAGCGATCGCCGCGTCCGTCGGCCCGCACTGTGAGGTTGTCCTCCACGACCTATCGAAACGAGAGCTTGACCACACCTTGGTGGCCATCGAGAACGGTCACGTCACCGGCCGTAAAGTGGGCGGCCCCTCGACTAACCTCGGCCTGGAATTGCTCCGGGAGGAAGACCGCGACCATAACGAGTTCGGTTACCTCGCCCGGACCGCCGATGGCAGGGAGCTGCGGTGCTCGGTCGTCTACCTCCGCGGCCATGACGGTCAAGTGGCTGCGGCGTTCGCTGTGAACGTCGATCTGACACCCCTACAAGCGGCCAGGTCGGCCCTTGACACCCTGTTGCCGGCCCCTGAAACACGACGAATCCACGAGGTCTTCGCGACCGACATCAACGAGGTCCTCGATGAACTCATCGAGACGGCAATCGCGCAGTCGGGCAAGTCGGTAGCGCTGATGGATCGGGAAGACAAGATCGAGGTCTTACGCTTCCTCGACAGCAAAGGAGCCTTCTTCGTCAAGCGGGCCGTTGATCGGGTCTCGCGGCGCCTCGGAATATCCCGAGTCACCGCTTACAACTATCTCGACCAGATCCGCAACGGCTGACTTTGCTGCTGGGGAGCGCCATGATCTCCAACAGCAGTTACTCGACGCGCAGGTGGTAGCCGGGCTTGGAGAGTTCCGGGACTACCAGCACTCGTGGTTCCGTGCCAAAGAGACGGGTTGCTTCGGCGAGCGCCTCGTCTACGGTGGCGGTCGGAATGGCTCCCATCCCAGTCGCGTGTTCGGGACTTTGTGCCCCCGCGATATATATGGCCTGTGCCACGTCGCGGGCCACCGCGCCCATGTAGATCATCGAGAACGCATGGAACGGGTGGTATCCGAACTCGTGCCGATACGCATTGATCCACTTCGGCTGCGTGCAGAATGTCTCCTCATAATTGACCATCGCATGCGGGTGGTCGCAGGACTGCAGCAGCTGGTAGGCCGCGGCGTAGGGCGGGAACTCCTCGGCGTTGAACCAACCGTCGCAGGCTGACGCGGCGATCACGACCGGATCCTTCCGCAAGGCCCCGCGTGCCCGCACCACAGACGCCCCGATCGCCTGCATCATCAGGATGGGGTTGGTGCCCATGCCTCGGCCGTAGTGGAAGTCACGCGGCATGCCCACCAGAAGCACGTCCGCTGGTGGGCCCGGGATCGTCACCTCTGTGCGACATCGCGCCAGTCCCCATGTCGCCTCCTCGACATCCCTGATCCGACCTGCCCGGATACCCAGTTGCCGAGACTGACTGTCCAAGACCGCATCCACTGTGAAAAAGGGTTGTGGCATGGCGGCCTCTATGCGCTCTCGGATCGAGGCCAGCTGCGACCGGAAATGGCTCCCTGTCGTCGGCGGCGCGAAGTCGGGGCGGGCCATGGTCGCCGGCGTGTGATGACACCGGATGGACCGCCAGCCGGTGAGTCCGGTGGACGGCATCTTCGAGCCACCGCTGAAGCCGCCGTAGGGATTCCCTGCGGCATGGCTGACGAGGATCGTGAGGTCCGACTCCACGACCCGACGGTTCACGGTGACCACGTCACCGAGGTGGGACGGTTCCAGCGTGACCATGCCGTCGGGATCCTCGGCATCGTGGTTGACCACTCGGTCTGGGCCGACACGTCGGATGACGTCCTCACCCAGCAGCTCCGCCATCTCCGTCACGGTGTTCTTCCGATGCAGGCCGATGGCGTTGACCAGCGTGACGTTTTCGAGTCGTACACCGGCACGTTCCAACTCGTCCAGCAGCAGGGGAACCGCGACTTTACGGTGTGCCGTGGCGCGGGTACCGCCTTTGACCCGATCCGGAAAGGCGATGGTCACGCGCGACTTGGGCCCGACGAGTTCACGGATCGGCGGGCAGCCCAGCGGGTTGGCGAGCGCTTCGCGGGTCGCTGCCACCGGATCAGCCAGCGGCGGCGGCTCCACGTGCGACTCGCCGGCACGTACGACCACAGCGTTCTCCGGTAGGTCCACGTCCATGTGCCCGACGCCATACTCGAGCCTTACGCGCACGTCGTGATCGCCCTCTCCGTCGTCGTCGTTTCGTTCAGCGAGCGACCGAGACGGTCTGCTCCTCGGTGAACTCGTACAAGCCCGACATGCCACCTTCGCGGCCGATTCCGCTGCTGCCGAATCCGCCGAAGGGCACCTCAGGTGTGTTCGGCGCACCGTTGTTGACTCCGACGATGCCGATCCGCAGTCGCTCCGCCAGCCGCGCGCCTCGCTCGCTGTCAGAGGAGACGACGTAGCCGCCGAGACCGCAGCCCCAAGTGTTCACCTCATTGACCACGGCGTCTTCGTTCGCGAACGGCCGGACGGCACAGACCGGGCCGAAGATCTCACCGTTCCACAACGTCAGGTCCGTGAGCGTCTCCACCAGGGTCGGCTCCATGAAGTTTCCCTGGGCCGGCACAGGTCCACCACTCCACACGCGGCAACCGGACTCGCGAGCCTGTTCGACGAGGTTCCTTAGGCGTTCGACATGTGCTGGCTGGATCAGCGGACCCAGCTCCGTCTCCTCGTCTCGGGGATCACCGACTCGAAGCGATCGAACCCGATCTACCAGCAGGTCGAGCACGTCCGTGTAGCGCGACTGATGCACGAAGACGTTGTTGGCAGCGATGCAGGAGGCGCCGTTGTTGCGAAACTTCGCGACCAAGAGGATCTCTACCGCCCGCTCGAGGTCGGCGTCCTCGCAGACGATGAATGGCGCCTTGCCGCCCAGCTCGAGCGTCACACGCGTGAAGCTGGTCGCGGCCCGTGCCGCGACGAGAGCACCGACTCGGGTCGAGCCGGTGAACGTCACACAGGCCACGTCGCGATGGTCCACCAGCGCGTTGCTCACGACCTCGCCGTCACCGAGGACGAATCCGACCACGCCTGACGGCAGATGCCGCTCGCAGATCCGCACCAGTTCATACGCCGCCAGCGGCGTCAGCTCCGACGGCTTCAGAACGACCGGGCAGCCAGCCGCGAGCGCTGGTGCCAGCTTGCGAGCTGGGATGGACAGTGGGAAGTTCCACGGAGTGAGCGCCGCTACCACACCGACCGGCTGTCGGTTGACGAGGAACCGCCGGTTCGGGGTGACGCGTTGATCGGCGGTGGCGGCGGTCGCGGCAGCTTCGGCGAACCAGTCGAAGTAGTCGGCAGAGAAGGCGACCTCTGCACGTGCTTCCGCCAGTCGCTTTCCGGACTCCGCGGTGATCAGCTGAGCAAGCCGGTCTGTCGCGTCGCGCAGATCACCTGCAATCCGGCGCAGCGCCTCTCCGCGTTGACGCGCCGACTTCTCCGCCCAACCCGGCCACGAGGCGACGGCCACCTCGACAGCTTCGTCGACCAGCTCAGGCCCAGCCCATCCGACCTGAGCGACCTCTTTTCCCGATGCCGGGTCGACGATGGTGTGCCCTGCCTCACCGGCATGGTCGCTGCCCGCGACCCTGGTCGCGGGGCACGTACCGTCCGGCGTCGACAGGAGAGTCTCGGAGAACTGCGATGTAGCACTCATGGTCGCTTCCGATCTGCTTGATAGACCTGGTACTGGCGGACAACGTCCGGATCCAGCTCGCCAGCGAGTCCAGCGTGTGTTGGCACCTGGACAACGCCGTCGCGCACCACCAGTGGTGAGCTCAGCAGGTCCGACCGCAAAGGGTTGTCGCGTACGTCGAGCTCGACCCAATCGACCTGGTCGAAGGCTCCACCCAAATGGACACTGGCCGCGAGACACAGCGCACCGCCGTAGCAGTGCGGGCTCACACCCACGCCTGCTTCGGCAGCGAGGTCGGCGACCGCTGCTGCGACTGCGAGACCACCAGTCTTCGACACGTCAGGCTGGACCTGCCGGACGGCCGGTGACTGGACGTACTCAGCGAAGGTGTCCAGTCCATACACGTTCTCTCCAGTCGCGACAGGGAGGCCGGTTCGTTCAGCGAACTCCTCGAGGTCGGCAACCGCGTTACCGGCGAGAGGTTCCTCGATCCACTCCACCCGATGCGCCTTCAACACGGTGGACATGTCGATGGCCGTGGCGAGGTCCCATGCCTGGTTGGCGTCGGCAAGCAGCCGGATGTCGTCCCCACAAACGTCACGCGCGGTGCGCAGCGTCTCCGCATCGGTCTCATAACCGAAGCCGAGCTTGACCTTTATCGCACCGAGGCCGAGGGAGAGTGCCCTCTCACACAACACTTCGACATCGGTAGGACCAACACCAGACGCGTACGCCGGCACCGTGGAGCGCGGTGTACCGTTGGCAAGCAACTCCGCGACGGCGCGGGACGTCACCTTGCCCGCGAGGTCCCAGAGAGCAAGTTCTACTCCGCTGATCGCCTGCCAGATCGGTCCTGGTGCTCCCCACTGGCGACCCAACGGAAGCAGCGCCGCTGACAATCGCCTCAGTGAGGCCGAAGGGTCACGTACGTCGCTGCCGAGGAGCACGCCGGCGACGCCCTCGGAGAGGGTCGCGATGCGTTCACTGACCACCCAGTCGGGGTAGTTGATCCAGCTTTCCCCCACGCCGACGGCACCGTCCGCGTGGACCTCCACGAGACAGACCCGGCGGGCTCGCAGCGAGGAGAAGGACATCGGGACTACCGAGGTGAGCGGTGCCTCCAGGATCCTGACCCGAAGGAGCTCCGCGACCAACGGTTGCTCGATACCCGCTGATCGATCCGGCATCATTGCCGCTCCGCGCTGCCGGACAACGACCTGTAGAGCTCCTGGACAGCTCCGGCATCGTGGCTGGCATAACCCAGGTTTGCGGCGAGTGTGTTCACCTGGTCCACGCACGTTGCCACGAACGTCGGCGCACCGACCTGATCCGCCAGCTGCAGGGCGAGGCGGTTGTCCTTCTGCAGCAGGGACAACGCGAACGCAGGCTTGTAGTCGTTAGCAAGCAGACGTGGAGCCATCTCGCGAAAGAGATTCGACACTGTTGCGGCGCCGGAGTCCGCCACAGTAGACACGAACACGGCGGGGTCGACGCCGGCGAGCCGGCAGGCATTCAAGGCCTCGGCGGTGACGGCGTTGATCGCGCCGAACATCAGGTTGTTCAGCACCTTGACGACCGACCCTGCTCCGACGTCACCCACCCGGACGACCGAGGTAGCGATCGTTCCTTCGAGGACGGCGCGAACCTGACTGATGGCCATTTCGCTTCCTCCAACCGCCAGCGTCCAGTGGCCACACCGATCCGGACGGCCGAGCACGGGCGCGTCGACGTAGCTGATGCCGTGTCCACCCAGGACTTCGGCGCAGGAACGTGCGGTGCCGGGGTCGATGGTCGACAGATCGGCGACGATCGTGCCCTCGGCCGCCGCGGTGAGCGGCCCGTTCGCCGCAGCGAGGACGTGCTCAGGCCGCGGAAGGGAGAGGACGACGAGCGACGCCGATCTCACCGCCTCGTCTGCGCTGTTGCGCACGTGGACGCCGGCACCTGCGGCCGCTTCGCTCGCGCTGGCCGCCGGATCGTAGCCGTGGACTTCATGACCGTGGCTCACCAACCGGGCGGCGGCTCTGCCACCCATGGTTCCGAGCCCGAGCACCGCGACGCTACTCACTCGTTCCCACCTCGTTCCTTGGCAGCCTCGGTGAGGATGGTGGGGTCGAAGAACTCCTTCGGATCCCTGTACGTGGGTAGCCCGCCGATCTCGATGAAGGTCCTCTCGACCTTGTCGATCCACTCGATGACCTCACCATTGCCGTACATCTCCACCCACTCGTCGTTGGTGAAGGCCTTCTCGAAGGAGAACTGTCGCTCGGTGTCCTCGAGCTCCTGCGTGTCCGCGTAGGCCTTGTCGTGGACCTTCTTCAGCGCGGTCTTCGTGTCACCGACCAGCTGCTCGTTGACTTCCAACCAGCCCGCCGCGATCTTCTTGAGGACGTCGCGTCGCTCCTTGTGGAACTTGTCGCTGGTGATCCAGCCACCAAGGATCGCCGCATCCGGGTAGTAGGACTTGGCGGAGTCGATCATCTTCGCCGTCGGTGCGTTCTTCTTCACGTTGGCGTCGAAGGGAACCCACAGGGCCACAGCTGGTGCCGCTTTTGAGATGAAGGCGCTGACCGCAGCCGGCATCGCGGCGTCGACCACTTGAACGCTCGTGGGATCCACGCCGTTTTCCTTCAATGCGTTGTGCAGGAAGACGTGCGCCGTGGTGCCCTGCGTGGTGAGGACCTTCTTGCCGGCGAGATCCTTGACCGACGTGATGCCCGACTCCGGGTGCACCCAGAGTTGTGCGGTGTCGTACTCCACGTCGTTGAGAAGGAAGATCTTGCTTCCGCCGCGGGCGGGGAAGTTGGAGATGACCGCGCCCATGATGGCGACGTCGACGGAACCGCCGGAGAGGGCCTGGCTGAGCGCGATACCGGTGTCGAACCTCACCGGCTCGACCTTGATGCCGTGCTTCTCCCAGGTACCGTCGACGATTCCGAGCCACAGATGCGCGTCGACGGCAACCGTGTGCAGGTAGCCCACCTTGACGGTGGTCATCTCGTCGGTGTCGTCCTTGGGACTTGCCGTGTCGGGTCCGCTGCCCTCCAGTGCACAGCCAGCAAGCATCAGCGAGAGTGTCGCGAGTAGTACGCCGACGATCGTCCGTGCCCGTGACAACGAGTGGATCATGCGACTCTCCTTGTGTTGGTGGCCTCCTCGCGAAGGAGGTGCTCGAGGTGCCGACGTAGTTCGACGAACTCGCTGGTGAGTCTGGTGTCGGCCTGCCGTGGCATCGGGATAGGTATCTCGACGATCTCCCGCACGCGTGTGGGCCGATTCGTGAGAACGACGACGCGGTGAGACAGGAAGATGGCTTCCTCCACGCTGTGCGTGATGAACATCACGCTGCGCCGCTCACGAAGCTGGATCTCGTGCAACAGCTCCTGCATCTGCTCCCGCGTCTGGGCGTCCAATGCGGCGAAGGGCTCGTCCATCAACAGCACGTGCGGATCGGTCGCGTAGGCACGTGCAATCGCCACTCGCTGCCGCATGCCACCCGACAACTCCTTGGGATAGGAGTCTTCGAAGCCGCGCAAGCCCATCAGATCGATGTACTGCTCGGTGACCTTTTCCCGGGACTCCTTGGACCGCCGAGACGCGCGCAGGGTGAGTCCGAACGCGATGTTCTGCCGTACGGTGAGCCAGGGGAAGATCGCATACTGTTGGAAGACGACACCCCGCCTGGCATCGGGCCCGCGGACTGTCTCGCCTTCGATCAGAACGCGTCCACGGTCGGCTTGGTCGAACCCTGCGGCGAGATTGAGCAGTGTGCTCTTGCCGCACCCGGATGGACCGATGACGGAGACGAACTCACCGCGGGGGATGGAGAACCGGCAGCCGTCGAGGACCCGAAGCGTGTCGCGGCCACGCTTGAACTGGCGAACGACGTCGTCGAAGACGATCACGTTCTCGTGCGTCATCGCTGGGTCCTTTCCTGCCACTTCGTCGCACGCGCTTGGATGACCTTGAGCAGATAGTCCATGACGAGCGCGCAGCAGCCGATCAGAATGATGCCGACGTAGATGTCGGGGATCTGGAAGAAGTTGCCCGCAGTCTGGATGACAGCACCGAGCCCTCGCGACGCAGCGATCAGTTCGGCTGCCACGAGGGTTGCCCACGACACGCCAAGTGCAACCCGTAAAGCGGTGAAGAGGTGGGGTACCGAGGCCGGTGCGACACACCGGCTGAACACCTCCCAGGACGTGGCGCCGAGCGCCCGCGCGGCCCGGACGTAGATCGGATCGAGGGATGAGATCCCCTCGTACAAGACAACGACGGCTGCGAAGAACGACGCGTAGACGAGGATCGAGATACGAGCCAGCTCGCCGATGCCGAAGTACACGATCACCAACGGAATCAAGGCGATCGGAGGAAGGGCGCGGAAGAAGTTGACGAGCGGTTCGAAGACTGCTCGGATCCGCGGATACCAGGCGAGCAAGAAGCCGACCGGAAGCGCGATCAGGCAGCCAACAGCGACCCCGATCAGCACCCTGGTGACACTCACTCGCAGGTCAAACAGCAACCCCGAGTGGGCGAACCGTTGCCACATCGCCACAGCCACCTCGTCCGGCCTCGGCACCAACCCATTGCCCACAACACCGGTCACGGCGATGAGGAACCACAGCACGACCACGAGTAGAGCGCCGAACAGTCCATATCCAACCTTGCCGACTGCCGCTCGAGTTGCGCCGCCGTTGAGACGCCCGCCCTTCGGCGCGGTTTCGGTCGAGGTCGAGCTGGTAGCGCTGGTCACCTGACCTCCTCGCGGTCGACGGATTCGCGTATGTGCGCGCGTAGTCTCCGGATGTGCGCTCGCGCAGTGTTCTCTGCTACATCCGGGTCGCCACTGCGGAGCGCAGCAGCAATGGCGCGATGCTCAGCCAACGCCTGCTTCATCCCGCCTGGAGAGTGACGCGTGGTGTACATCGCGACTCGGATCTGTCCCTGGAGCCGATCGAGCGCCTCGATCAACCGACGGTTCTTGGAGATCTGCCGGATCCGCTGGTGAAACATGGCGTCAAGGTCCATGTGGCGTTCGACATCGTTGGCGGACACAGCTTCCTCGTGCTCAGCGATGATTCGCTCGAGCTCCTCGACGACGTCGGCAGTGAGATGCTGGGTAGCCAATCTGCAGGCGAGTCCTTCGAGCACCTCACGTAGGTCGTAGATCTCGACCAGCTCTGCAGCGTCGATCTTGGCGACGACGGCTCCCTTGTTCGGTACGAAGGTCGCAAGCCCTTCATGCGTGATGCGTGCGATCGCCTCGCGCGCCGGGCTGCGGCTGATCTGCAATTGGCGGGCAACCTCCGGCACAGACAACCGAGTGCCCGGACGGAGTCGGTGGGTAAGGATCGCGTCACGCAGTGCTACATAGGCCTGGTCGGCCAAGGCCACGCCACGACTGATGGCGGAGGCGTCCAGATGGACTTCCGACATACCCCTCCTTTGGGCCACGTGGCGAGCATGTTACATGCAATATTCACCATGCAGAAGTCCTTGTCCGTGGAGAACGTCGACGACTCAGAAGCGCGGCGCGGGACGGACGCCCGCCTTGCCGTGGGGCGGTGTCACGGCAGCCTTGCCGCTGGTGGACGTCCACACCGGCCGTGCGACGTTCTGCCCAGCGACGATCCTTCGGACGCCATCTGCTACCTGGTCCCGGCCGGCACCTATCGCTGGACGCCACCCTGAACCTGGGCGGTGCCGTTGACCTCACCTGGCGACGGACGGTGGAGAACGGCCTGACCGCCAGCGACAGCCTCTTCAACCCTCCCGACGCTCAGGCGGAGGAGCGTTTCGTCGCGCAGCCGATGACCCCGGCGAAGGTCGGCTGGGTGGGGATGATCTCGCACTGGCGGCGGGAGGCACCGGAGATCATCCGCCGCCTCAGCGCTTCGATCGAAGGGGACGGTGAGGGCAGTCTCGCGTCCGGCGATGGCTAGAGCTCTGGCAGGCCTTCGACGAACATGAGACGGCGCTCCAACGCGGTCGCACGGAACCTGAGCCCCTCCGCGTAGGCCGCGAGGTGTACCACTCGCGCAGGCGTTCCATCGACGGAAACTCGACAATCACGATCCGTCGTGATGTGCCCTCGCCTTCGACCACGTCAGGGGCGGCGCCGCGGACCAGGTACCGTCCGCCGTACTGCTCGATCGAAGCCGCCGCTCGTGCCCGATACTCGTCGGCACCGCGCTCGTCGAGGATCTCTACTTCCGAGATGACGTACGCCGGCACAGCGGGCGAGTCTATCGACGCGATTGCCGAGCGCCTTCCTCACGCGTGCGATCGGCTGCGGACGAAGCGAGCGCTGACGAGCGATAGGTCGCGCGGTCGTCTCAGCGTCCGTCAACGGTGGAACGCTCCGCCCATCGCTGCCGTTCCCCTTGCCTCTTGTAGGTCGGGTGGATCTGAATTCTGCAACGAAGATCCGGCCCGGACGACCCGGAACCTGCCCACGGGAACGCCCCAGATCGATGACGAGAGGACGCTCTCCGGGCCGTCGGCACGAGCGGAGGCATACCAGGCGATGGACCGGATCGAGTGGGCCAATCTCCTTGCAGTGTCATAGCGCGGCGGGAGAGCGAGGGCAGCCGAGCAAGAGCGCAGCAGACAGCCGAATGGACCCGGTGTGATCTGGATCAATCCGCGGCTCACCCGGATCAGGCTGCGCCCTCAGGCCAACTCTGAGCGCCGTTGATCCTGACGCAACGCTCGAGGGCAGCGCCGGCCATGTAGGGGCCGAGAGGGGGAGCTCATGTCTTGAGAGATGACTGACGCAGAGTTGGACCGATGGAAGGAGCTGTTACTCGACTGCGCCCCGGTGCGGAAACGGCGGCGCGCGAGTTGGCGGTCCTGGCCAGGACGGCTGTCGCCGTAACCCCCGGCACTCCGCGCCGCCGCCTGTGGCGAGTCGCAGCTGCGGTAGCTGCGGCCGTCGTGCTCAGCGGCGCCGGAACTGTAACGGCGTACCAGCTGTCCATCCCGCCCTTCCAGGGCCTGCCGCAAGGGATTGCGCGCATCCGGCCCTCGATCGTCGTCGAGTACGACGGTGTGGACCGGCTGCGACACCGCTGCCAGGTCTTTCCGGAGTTCAAGAACCTGAGCCACGCCCAGGAACGGACCGCTCGTGACTGGGCTCGTAGGCAGGATTGGACCGGCTACGGAGATCGGCTGACCCGTGCAGTGGAGGCGTCAACGGCCGAGGACCAGGAGAAGCGAATCCTTGCTGCTGTCGACCGTGACGTGCGGCGGCGCTTCGCCGAGCAGATGGTGCCGGGCGTCATCCTGGATCCGCGACGAAGAAGAGCTGCGTGTCACCCAGGGACGATGTCTCGACGTCGGTACGTCAGAAAGCCCACGAAGCCCAGCAAGACCGCAAGGCCGCTCATGGTGAGCAGGGGAGTGGCCTCGACGTCGACGCTCGGCACCAGCGGTGTGTGCGCCATCGGCGACAGGTCCATCGCCCACGAGGGCAGGTCCAGCAACGTGCCGAGGAAGAGTACGAAGGCCACCCAGATGACGAGCACCCAGCTCACCGTGGCCCACCGCGGCAGGAGTCCGTAGAGGGCGACCGCGACCGCG
>Ga0310827_101397_pt1 | contig 12758 bp, 9 predicted proteins | sample WT_ome_2_FD_201309 | JGI IMG/M metagenome (GOLD analysis project Ga0310827, IMG submission 201309) | Sorghum-adapted microbial communities enriched on wild type (WT) sorghum from Joint BioEnergy Institute, Emeryville, California, United... ... | reverse complement strand
AAAGAGCATACCGGTTACTCTCCCAGCGCTTACCGGGAAATGGTGCGTGCTGCCCGAAGCCCGCAACACCGGATCGATTCGCGGAAAAAAGAGGACCCCTTGTGAAGGTCCTCTTTCGGCGCTGCTCACGGATAGAATGTGCTGGCCGGTGTCGTATTGGTGCACCAGCGCGACAAGAACAGCGAACGGATCAGAATGTCCTTGGCCTGTTCCGTGCCAATGTAGCGCAAGGCTTCAGCCGCATGGGCGCGGACATAGCGGTTCTCGTCATCCAGGGCAATTTCCAGCTGCGGAACGGCGGCGGCGGCCGCGGAACCGATCCGGCTGAGGGCCAGGCCGGCCGTAAACTTCACCTGGACATCCTCGTCCTGCAGGCAGCGGATCAGGCTGGAAGTGCAGGCTTCCACAGGCGTTGCAATCATGCCGAGGGCTTCGGCCACCGCCACCCGGACGGTCTTCTCCGGGTGATCCAGCAATCCGGCCAGCCGCGGTACCGCCTCCGCTGCCAGCCCCCTCAGCTCGCCAAGGGCGAAAACGGCGTGGACGACCGTTTCCGGCCGGTCTTCGCCGAGGGCGGCAATCAGCCCCGGGACGGCTTGCTTGCCGGCCACCGATAAACCGTACGCAGCCGTGCGGGATACGGCGATGTTCGCGTGGCGCAGCGCCTTCAGCAGCGCCTCGATCCCGGGAGCCCCGCGCCGGGCCAGGTCGTAAGTCGCGTTCAGGGCGGCCGGTTCGAAGGCATCCTCCAGCTGGACAGCCAGCTTCCGAACGGCTTCCGGGTCTTCCGCCGCGGTTCCCGCAATGCTGCCAGTTTCTCCGCACAGCCAATTCCAGGTCTCTTCCCACATCGTCTCGTGCCTGGCGATCGGCGCATTCAGTTCCGCCGGCTCTCTCCACCCGGGCTCGAGATGGTTCCAGCTCGGCTTCACGGGCGCAGCCGTTCTCATAAATTCAAATTTCAGCATATACCTCGGCTGACCGAGCACATTCGGCGTCGACCGATGCCAGATATCGTAATGGATCAGAGCGAAGGTCCCCGCCGGGCCGCTGGCCAGAGCCTCACCCGGAGCGTCCGGCTCGAAGGTGCGGGTCTGGTAATTTTGTGTGCCGGGCATGACGCCGGTCGGTCCAAGCTCCTTCGGAGTATCCTGCGGGAAATACATGACCATCGCCCACCAGGGATGATGGTGGCGCATTTTCGAATAGCCCCAGTAGCTGTCTTTATGCCATCCGCCTGGAGTATTTACTGCGTTGTAGTGGCCGTGTCTGTGCGCATGCATCATATAGTTCGGGCCAAGTACGCTGGTCAGCGCTCCGGTAATGACCGGGTGATCGAACACTTTCTGCAGCTCGCGGATGCGGGGCAGCAGATTATTGCCGGGATTGCCCTCTTTTTCATACACATACTTCAATTGTTCGTTCAGCTTCTCATGAAATTCCGGGGGAAAATCCGTCTTCAGAATCAGGAACCCCTGGGTTATGAACTGCCTCATTTGTTCGTCGGACAGCAACAAAGGCGCTTTCAGACTCATGGAATTGTTCTTCCTCCTTATTCAAAGCGGCGTTGCCCCCATTATAAGGAACCCGGATTCCCGGCAACATAGCGAAAATTACTTTGTATTTGAACAATTCTAAGATTTTCCGCGGATCCAAGCGGCCGATTTTACACCCTGGAAAATGATAAAACATGGCCCGATTGCCCATATTATTCCTAAGAATCATTCACTGCAAAGTTCGGAGGGGATGAAGATCCCGAATATGATCCCTTACCTCATTCTTGCCCTGCTTGGCATCCTGCTCTCGGTCATCACCTGGCTCAAGGGAGCGAAAGTGAAGTATGTTCCGCTCCATCTCTGCATTGCCGGACTTATTTACGTATTTGAATTTGTCGTGCTTGTCCTGTTTGCGAGCTACGAGTATGATCCGGGAATATTCGCCGGCCCATATTTTGATAACGTGCTTGGCTCCAGCATTTCCAACGGACTGTTTCTCCCGTCTCTTGTCGCATGGGCCGCCGTATCGGATCTGGGAATCGGCGGGATCGCTCTCCTGACGGTTCTGCTGGTCGGAACAGAGGAAATGTTCATATTTCTCGGGGTCTACCGCCACTATTGGTGGAAAACGATGTATACCGGGGCTTTGCTGCCAGTCGTCCTTCTCATCGGCCAATCGGTCTGGTACAAAATGCGGGCGGGGATCCACCGTCTTCCCATGCTTTATGCGCTGCTTGGCATCATCGATTTTGCTGCCCGGTGTACGGCTTCGTTCTACCTGACCGCATTCTTCCACGCGATGTTTTACCGTGTCGCCTGGTATGCTGAGCCGGCAAGAGGCCATATCGCTTTCTCCACCCTGTACATTGCCGCCGTCTCGCTGATCGTCAGTCTTCTGGTTACCCTCCGGGCGCACTGGCTGTGGTATGCCTTGTGTCTGGCGGGAATCGGCATTTTCCATGGGATTCTGTATACTCTGGGCATTCTGCAAATCCCCGGATGGTGGGGTTTCGGGCTGTTGATCGGTTCCAATGCGGTCATTATGCCTGGACTAGTCTATGTGCGAACGGTTCTGGTCAAAAGCGGGGTGCCGGGGTAACCCCCTGCTCATCCGTGCCTTCGGGCCGGCGGCGGGACGAAGGGATGCCGTTTCCCGGCATGACCCCCTTTATGCCCTTTCGGGGTCATGCGACGGACGGGCAATCTGCTGCTCCGGAGATTTGTTATTGACCCGTTTGCCCGGAATGGGGGAAAATGTTGGAAAGCGCCCCATTGGAGCGAAATCGGGAAAAGACAGGAGGATTCCCATGATACCGGAAGGCAACAACATGAATAATGTGGAACGGTTCTCAGGCTTCCAGGATTGTTACGATGAACATCGTCCGGCGGCCCCGATTCGGGCGATTCGGATCCTTCAGACCTACCTGGGGAGAAGGCCGGAGCTCGTAGTTGATCTGGGCTGCGGCACAGGATTATCCACGTTCGTCTGGGAAGAACACGCCGATCGCGTTATCGGCATTGAGCCCAATGAGGATATGCGGGGCAAAGCCGAAGAGAAGCGAAGGGCCCGGGGCGATTCCCGCCGAATCTCCTTCATGAAGGGCTATTCGAATCAGCTGGAGCTAGAGCCGGAGTCCGTAGACGTTGTGACCTGTTCCCAATCGTTCCATTGGATGGAGCCGGTCAGCACCCTGCGCGAAGTTTCCCGGGTTCTTCGCGACGGCGGAATATTTGCCGCCTATGACTGCGACTGGCCGCCAACCGTAAACTGGGCCGTCGAGGACGAATACAACCGGCTGATCGGGCTGGCTGATGCGATCATCGAACACAGCTTCCCTGAAGGCGGCAGAGCGCGGAAACGGAACAAGGAAGAACATTTGCAAAACATCCGGGAGAGCGGCCGCTTCCGCTACGTCAAAGAAGTTGTCTTTCACAACCTGGAGCAATGCAGCGCGGAACGTTATGTCGGCCTGGCACTGAGCCAGGGCGGAGTACAGACCGTGTTCAAGTCCGGCTCCCATGCACTGGACGAGGCTGTCGAATCGTTTCGGAAAAAGGTAATCGATTATTTCGGGACAAGGTCGCTGGAGGTCCTGTTCAGCTACCGGATGCGGCTCGGGATTAAATAAGCGGACGGCAGCCGGCAGGCATGTCTCACGCTAACAGATCCCACAGCTGTTTGCCGATCAGCACGATGCTGACTGCAATAAACAGGGGCCGGACATAGGTTGTGCCTTTGCGGATGGCAGTGCGCGAGCCGAGCAGCGAACCGGCGATCATCGCCAGCCCCATCGGGATTCCGGCGCCAAACTGAACCGAACCGGTCGCCAGAAACGCTGCCAGGCTCGCGGCATTGCTTCCGAAATTCAAGACTTTGGCATTTCCCGCAGCCTTCACAAAATCGCAGCCCAGCAGAAGAAATCCGAAGATCAGGAACGAACCCGTTCCCGGACCGAAGAACCCGTCGTAAAAGCCAAGCCCGAAGGCCGCCCCTCCCATGGTCCGGACGGCCCCGGCCGTAAGCCGCCGGCGGGCGGAATGATCCCCCCAATCTTTGCGGATCAATGTATAGGCGGTCATTCCAATCAGCAAGACAACAACGAGCGGCTTCAGAAATCCGGAAGGCAGGCTGCGCAGCACCAGGGTGCCGCATACCGCCCCGGACAGGGACAGCGGAAACAGTCTCCACACCAGAGCGGAATCCACCTGCCCCGCCCGCATAAACGAAATCGTACTTGTCAGCGAAGACATGGTGCCGGCCAGCTTGTTCGTCCCCAGGGCTACAGCCGGCGGCAATCCCGCGGCAAGCAGCACCGGTACGGAGATCAGACCCCCTCCTCCGACGGCGGAATCGATAAACGCGGCGATAAATCCCCCGGCAATGACAAAAACCAGCAGTTCCCAGCCCCATGGCGTCACGATTGACTTCCCTTTCTTGTCTGTTTTTTGGCTTTTCCGGCAAACGTCCCCTTCCCATCATATCCCATGATGCGTCCCGGATACAGGGTTAATTTGCGGGGCCCTCTGCCGGTTGCCCCCCATCCCCGCTTAACCGCCCGTCCATTTTTATCCCGGAGCGTGCCGGGATATGACCAAATCAGACGTCCGGGAATCATGGAACGTAAAAAAAGCAAGGCCTTATTCGCAAGGGCCTTGCCTGGCGGGTTCCCGGTGCGTCATTCCGGTTTCATCTCGGCTCGCCGGGGGCTTTCGTCCGCCTTCTGCTCTGCCGGTTTTCGGCGGGAAGGCAGGAAGCTGATCGCCGCGAGATTCGCCAGCGCGACGATGAAAAGCGTGACGAAGATCATATGCATGCCGTGCGCCAATTGGGCCGGCGCTTTCTCCGCTACGGCGTGGTTGAACAGCATGCCGTAAACGGCAATACTGACCGTCTGGCCCAGCGCATTCATCAGGGAATTGGTCGAGGTGGCAACCCCGCGTTTCTCCCAGCCCACGGAATTTTGGATCGTGACCATCGCCGGCGTGGTCATGCAGCCCATGCCGAAACCGATGACAAGGAGAATGAAGACGATATAAACGTAAGGCGAATTCACCTGAAGCAAGGACAGCCAGAGGGCGCCCGCGGAGACAATAGCCGCTCCGGTCAGCATGAAGGCTTTGGTGCCGACCTTGAACATCAATCTCCCGGACAGATTGGCGGCAATCGGCCAGGCGATAGACATCGGCATCAGCGCAAACCCGGAACTGGTGGCGCTGTGGCCGAGCAGTGTCTGAATCCACATCGGCGTATATACCGAGACCCCGGCGGTCACGCTGAAGCCCAGGAAAGCCATGGCGTAGGGAATCGCCATGCTTCTTTGGCGGAACAAGGACAGCGGCAGCATGGGTTCCTTCGCGCGGGCCTCCACCAGCAGAAAACCAACAAGGAAAACAGCGGCCAAGGCAAACAGAACGTAGATTACCGGCGAGTTCCAGGGCAGGGTTTCCCCCCCGGACAACAGGGCGAACAGCAGGCTGGCAACGCCGACCGTAAACGTCAGGGCGCCAGTGTAATCAATGCGCTTGGCCGTCCTGGTGAATCTTTCGTGCAAAAATCCGTAAACCAGGATGAAGGAGACAACCCCCACCGGCACATTGATATAAAAAATCCATCGCCAGGAAATCTGATCGACGAAATAACCGCCGATCAGCGGACCGAGCAGGCCGGCAACAGACCAGACCGAAGCGAACAGGCCCTGCACCTTGCCCCGCTGCTCTCCCGGATAAATGTCTCCGATAATGGTAAAGGTGACCGGTGTAAGCGCCCCCGCACCGATTCCCTGCAGAGCCCGGAACCCGATCAGCTGTGTCATGGTGTGCGCGGTCCCGCACAAAATCGAACCGAGGACGAACAACACCAGTCCGAAGGTAAAGATCGATTTGCGGCCGAACAAATCGGACAGCTTCCCAAAAATCGGCGTCGTCACGCAAGTGGTCAGCGTGTAGATGGAAAAAATCCAGCTGATCAGACTCAGACCGCTGAGCTCCGATACGATGCGCGGCATGGCCGTTCCCACGACGGTGGCATCCAGCGCCCCGATAAACAGCGATAAAAGCAGTCCCATCGTTACAATCGGACGATTTGTAGCCTTGGGCATCACGGGTTCTCCCCTCTCTCCAAACAAGGATCATCTCCGGCCTGTCCGGCATATGCGAAACAAGGCCTTATGTCGGAATGGTATACATCGATCGCCACTTTGTCAACCTCATAATCCCTGCCGGATGAATGAGCCAACCGGCAAGGAGGCTTGATTCCCGGTCCGGTAAGAAAAAGAGCGGGCTGAGGCAGGAATCTGACTGCCACAGCCCGCTCAGGGAAGAACGACTTCTTTTATGCATTGCGATACGCTGTCGGCGCCAAATTCGAGACGCCGGCCTCTTCACCGTAACGCTCCTCTTCAATTTGTTTGAGCGTCTTGCCCTGCGTATTCGGCGCACAGGCGATTCCAATGACCGCCGAAATAACCAGGAAGGCGATCATGATCGCACCGGCTACGGCAAATCCGAGCGTGGAGATAATCGTCGGCATAAGCACGCTCCATACAGCCACGGCAAACCGGGCGATAAAGAACATAATCCCCTGCGCCCTCGCCCGGTAACGGGTGGGGAACAGTTCGCCGGCCCACAGGCCGTAGAACGCCTGAGCCCCGAACCCGGCGGCAACCCCCCACAGAAACACGAACGCCAGAAGCACCGGAAGGCTCATATGCATGTACACCAGCAGCAGCCAGGCGACGATGCCCATGATGGCGGAGATGGCGAAAATCCCTCGGCGGCTTTTCTTGTCGCCCATTTTCATAAACACGACATAGGTTGAAACAACGGTAAAGATCCAAAGTACCGCCTGCAGCAGGTTGGCTTTGGCCGCCGAAATTCCGCCGACCGTCTCGTAAATATAGGGCATGAAGAAGCCCATGGCCCCGGCCGTCAAATTCCAGAACAGGTAAATGCCGATGAGCAGGAACAACGCTTTGCGGTTCGCCTTGTGGCTGAGCAGGGCGGTCAGGGAAAGCCGCGCGCTCTTCTCTTCCGCTTTCAGCCTGGCCTCATTCTCCTTCTCTTCTTTCCAAATCGTGGATTCGGACAAGCCTTGGCGGATGTACCAGGTGATGAAGGCGATGACAAAGAGATGTGCGAAAATCAGACGGCTCCCCAGAAGTCCCAGCGGAGCCAACGCGACCGACAGCAGCAGAGCGATCACCGGCCCCATCGACCAGGCCAGCTGGGCCGTGCCGGTATGCGCCGCGCGTTTTTCCGGAGGCGCTTCTTCCGCGATGTACGTCCATGATGCCGGAACACCCGCGCCGACGGCCAAACCGGTGATGATGTAGCCGATCAGCAGCATGGGAAAGTTCACAGAGAACATGATAAGCAGCATGCCGAGCATGTACACGAGCAAATCGTAAGTATAAATGAATTTGCGCCCGAACTTGTCGCACAAATGTCCGCCGATCAGCGCTCCAATGGCTGCGCCCAGGGCGTTCGCGCTGACGGCGCCCAGCAGCCCGACTTTGAAATCATTCAAATGCAAATAATTCACCCATAGCGAGAGACCGCCGGCGCCGGCTACAATGGAACCCGCTTCAATATAATTCGACATTGCTACCGAAATGGTAGCCTTCATGCCGGTTGTCTTCTTGCTTCCCAAACGGTTCGCCATGATATTCCCCTCCTTGTGATAGACCTGGCCAGGCAACCTTCTCTGGTTTGTCGTACTTCTACTATAAGAGAATCGGCCTTCACGAAGTAGGGGATAAAATTCAGGTTGGGTAGACATTATTCGGCGGATTTCGAAAGGGCCGCTTCCCTGAATTTCGAGGGGGATTGTCCGATCCACTGCTTGAACAGCCGGCTGAAATATTTGGGATCCTGGTATCCGACCTTCCGGGCCACTTCCTGTACCGTCAGATCCGGGTCGCCGAGAAGTTCTTTTGCCCACTCCATTCTGGACTTCGTCACGTAATCGAGGATGGTCTCCCCGGTCTGCATTTTGAACACCTGGCAAAAATACGTCGGGTTCATATAGATGTGATCGGCGATTTTCTTGATCGTGATTTCTCCGCCGAGATTTTCCCGGATCCAGGCTTTGGCCTTTTCAATCGGCTGCAGGCTGTTCTGTTTGCGGGCCGACTCCATGCGGGAAATGGTTGTTCGAATCAACACCTGAACCTCGGCTTTCAGCTGCTGCAGATTGACCGCCCGGCGGACCGTCTGCAGCGCCTTCTCAATCGGGAAGGGAGGATGGCCGCCTCCGGCCGTCTGCAATCCGGCGGAATGAATGAGCAGCAGCATTTGCTGCACGGCACGCTGGATCCGGGAAGGAGACTGTAATGTTTCCAGCGTGTCGAAAAACTGCCGGGACGCGGTGAAAGCCTCTTCTATTTTTCCCTGCTCCACGGCCTGCTTCAGCCGTTCGGCAGTTTGGCGCAGCACCGCCGCAACCGGCCCCGGAATATCCTCTTCCTCGCTGGTACGGACCGAAGGGCCAAAGACCCGGTTGCCTCCGTGCAAAAGCCGGTAATTCAAGAGAGACAACGCCTCCAGTTTGGCCTCCGGAAGCAGGTACAAATCCTCAATCCAGCTGCCGTAAGCGACGGATACGGTAAACGGAGTAAAAGTGTGAACCGCCGTTCGGATCCGCTCGGCCAGCCCTTCGGACCCGGCTTCCCCGCGGGCTTGGTTCTCTTCGCTATCCGGCCGGTAGATCAGCGCCCAGAAATCGGCATTGCCGCCCCGCCAGTTCCAGCCCTGACTCCGCTCCCCGGCAGGTCTGTCGGCGACAATCTCGGCGATAATATTCTCCAGCGCGTAGAAATACGCCTCCCAGTCCTTGCTGCTGTAGTCCCTCGCCTTGACCGGCAGCGCATCCAGGCTGATGTAGATCAAGCGGTACAGACCGCGCGGAAATTCTTCCACCCAATAGCCCAGATGGGATAAATCGCTCCCGGCGGTAGTAATGTAGCTGAGCACCTGTGTCTGGCTGACCTGCTTCAGCTTCTCCGCCTTCTTCTCCATCTCCCTCCATTTCATGTGCTGAAGCCGCTCCTTCACGATTCTCGCCCGAATCTCTCCCAGCCGCCTGCGAAACTGCTCCCGGTCGAGAGGCTTGAGAAGGTAGTCGACGGCTCCCTCCCGCAGAGCGGTTCTCAAGTACTCAAAATCATCATACCCCGTCAGAACCAGGGCGAGGAATGAACTGTAGGCTCTGGCCTCCCTGATCAGCGTGAGACCGTCCATTTCCGGCATTTTGATATCCGTGATCAGGAGGTCGATTCCCTCTTCCGATTCGCGAATGTATTCGAGCGCCTCCCGGCCGTCGCTCAGGGTGCCGGCCACTTTCCATTCCTCTCCGCACGAGAGGACCAGCCGCTCCACTCCCCGGCGGATTCTCGGCTCGTCATCCACGATCAGTACCTGAATGGGATTCATCCCCGGTTTTCCCCCCCTCTGGCCTTTGTCGGACCACCCGGGCTGGTCAGCTCGGGAATCCGCAGCTCGACTTCAGTACCTTCGCCGGGCCGGCTGTGCAGCTGAAGCCCGTAATCACGGCCCAGCATAATCCGGATCCGGGCGTTTACGTTTTTCAATCCGAGTCCGGAATCCCTTCGGTCCAACTCATCCGTCTGCAGTTGTGCTTCCAGTTCCCGCATCCGCTCCGGGGAAATTCCGGGGCCGTTATCCCGTACCCGGAAGACGATGTCCCATTCTCCGGAATCCCGGACTTCACGGTCGGCGGATATGTCCAGATGCAGACTTCTGCGCGCTTCCAGTCCATGTTTAACCGCATTCTCGACAACGGGCTGAAGAATAAATTTCGGCGTATAGCGCGGTTCTCCGGCACAAACGGCATTGTTGCCGATGGCAAAGGTCAGCCGGTCCTCGAAACGAAATTTCTGAATGGCAAGATAATCCCTGGTGTGCTGCAATTCTTCCCCGATTGTGACATATTTCGACTTGTTCCCCACGGAAAAACGCAGCATTCGTCCCAGCAGCGTCACCATCTCGACAACCGTTTCCTTCTCCCCTTCTTCTACGGCCATGCCGATCGATTCCAGCGTGTTGTACAGAAAATGGGGCTGAATCTGCGACTGCAGCGCGTACAATTCCGCTTCCTTGTGGCTGATTTCGATGCGGTAGTTTTTGTCGATCAGGTCGCGAATGGTCGAAACCATGGAATTAAAGCTCTGTGCCAGCATTCCCGCCTCATCCCGTCTTTCGACAGGAAGATCGACCCGGAAGTTGCCGGTTTCGACTTCTTTCATCAGTATGCTCAATTTGTGGAGCGGCCGGGTCACCCGCAGCGAGAACAGAACCGAGAACAGAGCGGTAATCGTGACGAAAACAATAAAGATGAGAATGGTCACATTGCGCACAAGATCAGTCCGCCGGGTCAAATCGGCCAGCGGAATGCTGTACGCAAGCGACCAGCCGTAGACCTCGGACGGACTTAGGCTGATCAGCCTGGAAGGGCCCGCGCCCCTGCGGATAAAGCTGCCGCTCTTCAGCGGATAATATGCGGTTTCCTGGTCGCGGGCGCCGATTTTCCCGCGGTCCGTATGATAGATGATCTCCCCCTGGGCATTCATCATCCACAACTGTGCGTTTGCGGTTCTTTCAAGATTTCGCAGCACATGATCGATATACGACAGCTGAATGGCAACCAGCATGGTCCCGAGAATTTTCCGGTTATCGGTATCGTTGATCTGCCTCATCAGCAGCAAGTAGGGCTCCCCGTTTGCAAACCGCAGGCCGGCTTCTCCCGGCAGCAAAATCCGGGCCTGTCCTCCAAGCTCCGGGTCCTCGCCATACGGGTTCGGCACCCGATTCCAATCCATACCGGAAACCTTCCACTTTGAGCTTTCGAATACCCGGTGTTTCGATAAAATAAAGACGCCGACCACATCCTGGTAACCGCCCTCGATATAGGTGCGGGACAGGTAGCTGTTCATGGCATATTGATCCCGGTTCAAATCCGCGCGGCTTTGGTAAGAGTCCCGCCGGAGGATGGAGAGCGCCTCTTCCGAGTTGAATAATAAATCCGGAAGGGCGGCCAGATCACTCAGATGCTTGTCAATATTGGCGTTCGCCTGATCCAGAAACTCCGGCATATCTTCCCCGGCCTGCTGAATGATCGATTTCGCGTACTGGGCGTAGGAAATGTAGCCAAGCAGCGACATCGGCAGCACAGTGAGCAGCAGATAAGCGATCATCAGCTTGGTGCTGAGCCGAAAATCGCGAAACCGGATTAGGCGCGGCTTAAAAATCATACTGGTTCACATTCTCCCGGGTAAAATCCAGCGGTTCCCCCATAATCACCTGATCTTTGTTCACCCGGATTTTGCCCACATTGCGGATCTCCTCGCCATTCTGCGGAAATCGTCCGTTCAAATCGTTCACGGCCAGCGCCACCGTTAAATACCCGAGCTTCTTCGGACTCCAGAGCGTAGCTGTCTGAGCGGAGCCTTCTTCGAGGTAGCTCCGCATGGCGAGCGGGGTGGACAACCCGACCACCTTGATTTTCCCGCTCTGGCCAGAATCCTTGACCGCCTGAGCCGCTGCCGGAGCCGCTATTGAGGAATTGCCGATAATGCCGCCGAGCCGGGGATGGTCGGCAAGAAGCTTTTGGGCGGCCGCATAGGCCTTTCGCGGATTGTCATCGGTCGGGACGATCTCCGTCAGCTTCATATCCGGATAATTTTCTTTTTGCTGCACCTGGATCCAATGAATCCATTCGTTCAGATTGGCTGCGGACAGCGACCCGGTCATAATCGCAAATTCACCCTTTTCCCCCATGCTGAGGGCGAGCGTATCCATCAAATGGCGCCCAAGCGTCTCCGGATCGACCATATTGACGAAAAAATCCCGGGCTTCCGGGCGCGTATCGGAATCCCAGGTGATCACCTTGATTCCTTCCTGTCTGGCCTCCTGCAAAACCGGCACCAGCCGTTCCGGATCGTTGGCAGAGACGGCCAGCAAATGGACTTTCTGTTCGATCAGACTGCGGATGACCTTGATCTGCTGCCCGGCATCGGCGATTGCTGGCCCCCGGTAGATCACCTCAACTCCCAAATCCTTGGCCGCTTCCTGTGCGCCGTCGTTGGCGGCCCGGAAATAGGGAATTTCCATAGCCTTCGGCACGATCGCCATGGTATAGGTACGGGGACTCGGTTTCGGCTCCGTCCGGGAAACCGGTTCGTTGTCCGGAGAGTAAATGACTTCGTATCGCGGAGCGGAGGAGCCGGCACCGCAGGACGCGGCAAGTCCGACGATCAGCAGCGCAATGATCATTCGAATCATCCATATCCCTCTTTCTCAGAAAATACGTCAGACCTTCGGCAGCCTTCCATCAGGAATAATATTCCCCCAAATCGGGTGAAGATTCAAGGCGTGTCCGGCCCGGATTCAATGGTTAGCGCGATGGATCCGGCACCCGGGAGAGGACAAATATGGTATTCTATGATCAGGCGTTTTGGTATCGGCGGAGCAGCCAGGACCACGCCGGGATATGTCTTGGCAAACCGTGCAACAATAGCAGGGTTAGAGACGATCACGTTACTCAAGGAGAGATCGATCATGACAGATTTTCAGGAATCCCTGGAGCGGTACGCCGCTCTGGCGGTGCAAATCGGCGTCAATGTTCAGCCGGGCCAAACCCTGGTGGTGATGGCTCCCTTATCTTCGGCTCCGTTCGTGCGGATGGTCGCCCGGAAAGCGTATGAAGCCGGGGCCAGGAACGTTCATGTCGAGTGGAACGATGACGAC
>Ga0310827_101393_pt1 | contig 12780 bp, 15 predicted proteins | sample WT_ome_2_FD_201309 | JGI IMG/M metagenome (GOLD analysis project Ga0310827, IMG submission 201309) | Sorghum-adapted microbial communities enriched on wild type (WT) sorghum from Joint BioEnergy Institute, Emeryville, California, United... ... | reverse complement strand
GCCTCGATACTGGAAGATTCGACGACGAAAGTGGAAAGCTCGTGAATTTTTTCCAGGCTGGAGATGACGGGAGCGAGGGAAGAGGCGGTTTTTTGCGCCACTTTGTCCACAACCCACAGTTCGATCATGAGGCGGGTATCCATAATTTCCAGCACATCGTCCGCCGTGATGGCGGTGACGAACGTTCCCACTTTCGACACCGTTTTCACCAGCCCGTCTTTCTCGAGCAAGTTCAGGGCTTCTCGGACGGGAGTGCGGCTGACGCCGAGCTGACTGGAAACGTCCGGAATGGAGAGCTTGTGGTTCGGCGGAAATTTTCGTTTAATGATCATGTCTTTCAAAATGGAGTACGTTTTGTCCACCAGATTGGAGTTGTCGAGTTTCGGCAATTGAGCCATCGTCATCACATCATCCTCACTGTTTGATCGATCGCTGCACCGAAAAGAAAACGAATCCGTTTTGGATGGATGCCGCATTTTCATATATACAACATTCAAAAAAACTGCCTCAAATGCCCCTTTTTCGTCCTTTTTTTAAGAAGGGACGACTTTGATGCGCCTAAAACGCGTGTTTCCATGAATCGTTTCCCGTTCCGTTTCGTGGAAAAGCGGATCAACCATAGCACTAATAAAACATTCCTTGTCCGCTTTGTCAAACCATATTTGAGATGTGAGACAATAAAAATGGCCGGCGTCGAAACGGAAAATTCAAAAAGGATTGACAGCGGGAAAAAGGCAAAGGTATAATAGCGGCATATAACTAAGTAAACATGTCGGAATATATGATATTATCCAAGAGCGAGAAAAATACGGCAATCACAACGATTACAATGAATGATGTATACAACATACAAATTGTGAAAAGCGTCCACCGTACAAACGGAGACCTGTGTTGCGAGGAAACGCATGCGGGTCTTTTTTTGATGTTTGCGCATCTTCGAGAGAGGAGGGGGAACGTTGCGACACGGCTGGAGCGATCGGATCGCCGGTCTCATGGCGGTTGCGGCGGGCGGCGTATTTATCCGGGAAGCGTGGAAGCTGTACCGGTACCGTACCGATCTTTGGATCGGCGACCATGTCTTTCCCGGTCTGGTCGGGATCGGACTTCTGCTGTCGGGAGCGATGATTCTGCTCAGCCCGACGGACTCCCGGGGGGAAGAAGCGCCCGGGCGGGCGGAAGGCTTCCGCCGGCGCGTGGCCGCGGTACCGGCGGTATTGTTCGGCTATACGCTGGTTTTGCCTTGGGCCGGATACGTGATCAGCACGCTGGCGGCCGCGCTGTTGTTGTTCCGCACGATCGGCGGATACCGATGGCGAACGTGCATTTGGATGGCTGCGGTGGCCGCGGTGTGCATGGAGCTGTTGTTTGTGGAATGGCTCCATACGCCGCTTCCGACTGGAAAAATCTTGGAACTGAAGGGAGTGATGGCACGATGAGTCCGCTCGCCATGCTGATGGACGGCTTCGGACATGCGCTGGCGCCGATGAATCTGATGATGGCAGCCCTCGGCGTGCTGGTCGGCACGCTCGTCGGCATCCTTCCCGGCCTCGGTCCGACGTCTTCCATCGCCATTTTGCTGCCGGTCACGGCGGCGCTCGAACCGACGCAGGCCATTATTATGCTGGCGGGCATTTATTACGGCGCCATGTATGGCGGTTCGACGACGGCGATCTTGTTGAACATTCCCGGCGAAGTTTCTTCGGTCCCCACCTGTCTGGACGGTTATCCGCTCGCCCAGCAGGGACGCGGCGGGCCGGCGCTCGGCATCGCGGCGATCGCTTCGTTCGTTGCGGGAGTGCTCGGCGTCATCGGCCTCGTGTTTTTTGCGCCGGCGCTGGCCGACCGGGCGCTCCGCTTCGGACCGCCGGAAATGCTGGCGATGATGCTGTTCGCGTTCACGCTCTTGTTCGGGCTGTCGGGCGGATCCTTCATCAAAGCGTTGATGATGGGGGTGGCCGGCGTCGGGTTGTCGCTCATCGGACTGGCTCCCGTCTCCGGCACGTTCCGGTTGACGTTCGGCTCGCCGAAGTTGGCGGGCGGGTTGGATATGGTCAGCATTCTGATCGGACTGTTTGCAATTGCGGAAGTATTGAAAGGAATGAAGGAGAAAAAAACGGCGATTGCCGGCGAGCGAATCGGCAGCGTATTTCCGGGAAAGCGCGATCTGATCCAAAGCGCGCCGGCCATGGCGACCGGCAGCGTCGTCGGCTTTTTGCTCGGGCTGTTGCCGGGTTGTTCCGCCGCCATTACCGCCTTTTTATCTTACGATTTCGCCAAAAAATTGTCCCGCAAGCGCAAACATCTATTCGGCAAGGGAGCGATCGAAGGGGTGGCGGCGCCGGAAGCGGCCAACAACGCGACCAGCTCGGCGGGCTTCATCCCGCTCTTTGCGCTCGGGATTCCCGCATCGCCGCCGCTCGCCGTGCTGCTGGCCGGGCTGATGATTTACGGTTTGGCGCCGGGACCGCTGCTGTTCGAGCAGAAGGGCAGCTTCGTGTGGACGGTCATCGCCAGCATGTTCATCGGGAATGTGCTGCTCTTGATCTTGAATTTGCCGCTCGTCGGCATGTGGGCGAGGCTGACCCGGATTCCGTTCGGCATCTTGGCCCCGGTCATCCTTCTGCTCAGCCTGATCGGCGCCTATACGGTCCGCAACAACTTGTTCGACGTGCAAGTGGCTTGCTTGTTCGGTATCGTCGGCTACTTGCTGCAAAAGTACCATTGGCCGGTCATGCCCTTTATTCTCGGTTTTATTCTCGGTCCCTTGCTGGAAATGTCCTTTATGCAAACGATGACGATTGCGGCGGGAGATTACGCCCGACTGTTCCAGCGGCCGATCTTCTTCGCTTTCCTCGCGCTCACCGTCATCATGCTGGCCCTTTCCGTCTGGATGGTCCGCAGAACGAAACGGAGAGTGATGGAGGAGGTGGGGAAGCCGGAAAGTCTCGTCGGGTAACGCATTTACGCATTGTCGTTTGCCATCCGGTTTGCGCAGATTCCGCAGATTTCAATTGGAGGTCGAATTCACTTGGTCAAGAAACGTTTGAAGTTCTTGTTGCCGCTCGCCGCGATTTCCGTTCTTTTTGCAGGATGCGGGTCGGCAAACACTTCGGCGCCGGTCGAGTATCCCACGCGGGAAATTGAATACGTGGTGCCGTTTTCCGCCGGCGGCGGCGTCGATCTCGTCGCCCGTACGGTGGCGGAAGCGTTGAGCAAGGAGTGGGGGCGGCCGATCAATGTGGTCAACAAGCCGGGCGCCGGCGGCGCGACGGGGGCCGAATACGCCTTGAAACAGTCGGCGGCCGACGGATATACGGTGCTGGCCACCAACGTGTCCAACACGACGATGTTGGCCGGCGGCTTCGAGGAACCGCCCGTCAAACTGGACGATCATCTGTTTGTCGCCCGTATCGTGCAGGATGCGCCCGCGTTTGTCGTCAGCGCGGATGCGCCGTGGGATAATTTCAAAGAATTTTCCGATTGGGTGAAGGCGAATCCGGAACAATTGACCTGGACCAGCGTCGGTCCGGCGGGCTTTTCGTCTTTCGTCGTCGCGGAATGGCTGAACGAAATCGGCGTAGATTTTACGAAAACGAAAATGGTCGTGACGAAAGGCGCTTCCGAGTCGCTGCCGTTGGTCGCCGGCGGAAACGCGGTGCTGGCGGTACATACCGTCAACGAAGTGTATACGCTCGTCCAGGCGGGCAAGTTGAAGGTGCTGGCCGTTCAGGCGGAGGAGCGCAGCCCGTTTTTCCCGGATGTCCCGACGGCGAAAGAGCAAGGCGTGGACAATTTGAGCGCGTTCTGGTGGACGGGGATCAGTTTTCCGAAAGGAACGCCGGAAACGATCGTGAACAAGTGGCAGGACGCTTTGAACCGCCTCGTCAAGGACGAAAACTTTTTGGCCCAGCTTAAGAATATTCAGGTGGAACCTTCGTATTTGTCCGGAGAAGCCTTCCGCAACTTTATCGACGAGGAAGCTGCGCGATATACCGAACTGGGCAAGAAAACGGGAATCCGCAAATAAGCGACGAAAGGAGCCGAAACGGATGCATCATTTTTTGATTCATAAGCAAGGAGATCACGTCGGAGTCGCCACGACCGACATCCGTTCGGGGGAAAAAGTCGTCGGCATTTACATGGATGACGACTCCGCCGTCGAAATCGTCAGCTTGCACGATATTCCGCTCGGTCACAAAATTGCGATCCGGGCGGCGGCCCCCGGCGACAAAGTGCTGGAATACGGCATTCCGATCGGGTACGCTCCGCAAGGGTTGAGCGTCGGCGAATACGTGCATACCCATAATCTGAAAACGGCGAGGTGGTAAACGATGACCCGACTGTACGGATATCGGCGGGAAAACGGAGCGGTGGGCATCCGCAATCATGTGATCATTTTACCGGTAGATGACATTTCCAACACGGCTTGCGAGGCGGTGGCCAAGGTCGTTCCCGGCACGCTGGCGCTGCCGCACGCCTACGGCCGGTTGCAATACGGAGAAGATTTGGAGCTGCATTTCCGTACGATGATCGGCACCGGCAGCAACCCCAACGTGGCGGCGGTCGTCGTCATCGGCATTGAACCGAATTGGACGAACCGCATCGTCGAGGGCATCGCCAAAACGGGCAAGCCCGTGGCCGGCTTCTCCATTGAAGGGTACGGGGATTTGGAAACGATCCGCCGAGCTTCGTGGAAAGCGAAGGAGTTCGTCCAATGGGCGTCCGAACTCCGGCGGGAGCCGATTTCGTTATCCGAGTTGGTCGTCAGCATCAAATGCGGCGAATCGGACACGACGACGGGATTGGCCTCCTGCCCGACGGTCGGCGCGGTCGTCGACGAGCTGGTGGATCAAGGCGCCACCGTCTTGTTCGGCGAAACGTCCGAATTGACGGGAGGCGAACATTTGATCGCTGGACGGGCCGCGACGGAGGAAGTGCGCGCCGCGTTTCTGCGCACCTATGAAAACTACGTCGCCCAAATCCGCTCCCAAGGCGTCGACCTGCTCGGTTCCCAGCCGACGCAGGGCAATATCGCCGGCGGGCTGTCCACCATTGAAGAAAAAGCGCTGGGCAATATTGAAAAGACGGGGACGAAGCCGGTCGTCGGCGTGCTGAAGCCGGCGGAAGCGCCCGGAACAAACGGACCCGGTTTGTACTTTATGGATACTTCATCCGCGGCGGCGGAATGCGTGACGCTGATGGCGGCGGCCGGCGCCGTGGTGCATCTGTTCCCGACCGGCCAGGGGAACGTGATCGGCAACCCGATCGAACCGGTGATCAAAATTTCGGCCAACCCGAAAACGGTGCGCACGATGAGCGAACATATCGACGTCGATGTCAGCGGCTTGCTGTCCCGGACGATTCGGTTGTCCGAGGCGAAACAACGGTTGCTCGATTATTTGGCCCGCACGGTGAACGGGCGGCTGACGGCGGCCGAGGCGCTCGGCCACCGGGAATTCGTGATGACCAAGCTGTATCCGAGCGCTTGATTTTGCTGCGTTCGCAAGGAAAGGCGGGAGCTTGCGGCCCGCCGCGGGAAAAGCGAGGGAGACGGAGATGGAAGCGAATCGATACGCCGGAAAAGAGCTGCGGGCGTTCGCCGCCGCCGTGCTGGAGCGGCTCGGCGTGGGCGCGGACGACGCCTTCCGCACGGCGGATTCTCTCATCCGCGCCGATTTGGAGGGGCACGCCAGCCACGGAATCAGCCGGCTGCCGATCTACGCCCGCCGTCTGGCGCAAGGGCGGATCAACCCCAACCCGCACCTTACGTATGAGCGGAAAGGCGCGGTGCTGCTGGTCGACGGGGACAACGGGCTCGGGCAGGCGGTGGCGTTCCGCGCGCTGCAAGCCGCCTATCCCGTCGCGGATGAGCTGGGGGTTGCGGCCGTGTTCATTCGCGCTTCCAACCATTTCGGCACGGCCGCGTATTTTTGCCAGGAAGCGGCGGGCAGAGGCTACGCATCGATCGTCACCACCAATTCGCCGCCGGGCATCGCGCCTTGGGGCGGCAAACAAGCGTTCCTCGGCACGAATCCGATCGCGTTCGGCTTTCCGGCGGAGGCCGGTGCGCCGCCCATCGTGGCCGATTTGTCCTCCAGCGTCGCCGCCCGGGGCAAAATTATATCGGCGCATCAGCTCGGCCGGCCGATCCCGGAAGGATGGGCGCTCGACAGCGACGGGCGCCCGACCACGGATGCGGACGCCGCCCTCCAAGGTTCGCTTGTGCCGCTGGGCGGCGCGAAAGGGTACGCCCTGGCGCTCGCGATCGAAATGTTGTCCGGCGTGCTGGCGCAGGCGGCCGTCGGACCCCACGTGGGCAATCTGTACCGGGAAGAGGACGGCCGGGCCAACATCGGCCATATGATTTTGCTCTTCCGGATTTGGCATTGGCTGGAACCGGAAACGTATTTCCGGACGGTTCGAACGTTGGTGGAGCAAATCAAGGCCGTTCCGCTCAGGGAAGGCGCGGAACGCATTTGGATTCCCGGCGAGCGGCGCTGCCATTCGGCAGCCGTGCACGAAACGGCCGGCGTTCCCGTGCCGGACCGCGTGCGCCGCGAACTGGTGCAGTGGGGCGAGCGGTGCGGCGTGCCGTTCCCGCCGCCGCTTGCCGGCCCAGGTGACGGGACAATCCCGGAGAAGGAGGAGCGACCGTGAAAATTGTCGTGACGGAATGGATTTGGCCGAACGGTCTCGAACGTCTGGCGGAGAAAGAAAACGAACTGGTGTACGATCCGGGATTGTGGAACAAGCCGAAACTGGCGCGGGAGGTAGAAGAGGCGGACGCGCTGATCGTGCGCAATCAAACGCCGGTGGACGAACGGCTGCTTCGCCGGGCCCGCAAGCTGAAAGTGATCGGCCGGCTCGGCGTCGGACTGGACAACATCGACCTGGCGGCCGCCGCGGAACGAGACATCGCGGTCGTTTCCGCGAAAAACGCCAATGCGAACGCCGTCGCCGAATATGTCATCGCCTCCATGTTTCACGCGTGCCGGGCGCTCCATGCAGCGGCGGACAGCGTGCGACGCGGGGAATGGGACCGCAAACGGTTTACGCGCTCGGAGCTGGCGGGCAAAACGCTCGGCGTGTTCGGGTTCGGCGAAATCGGCCGGCGCACGGCGGAGAAAGCCAAAGCGCTGGGCATGCGGGTGCTCAGTTTCGATCCGCACGTGCCCGCCGAGGCGCCGGCGGCGTTGGGTGTCACGGCGGCGTCCCGGGAAGACGTGTTGCGCTGCTCCGACTTTGTCAGCCTGCATGTGCCGCTGACGCCCGCCACCCGCCGGTTGATCGGAGCCGGCGCTTTCGCGCTGATGAAGCGAACGGCCGTACTGATCAACACGTCCCGCGGCGCAGTGGTGGATGAGCAGGCGCTGTATGAAGCGCTGGTTGCCGAACGGCTGGCGGGGGCCTATCTCGATGTGTTGGAGGCGGAACCCCCCCCACCGAACCATCCGCTGTGCCGCCTGCCGAATTGTTGGATCACGCCGCACATCGCCGGCCTAACGGAAGAGGCGCAGGAGCGGACGGCGGAAATCGTATCCCGTGCCGTGTTGGAAGAGCTGGCGGGAAACCGCTCGCCTTACCGGGTGTAATCCGATTCGCATCCGTTCTCATAAAAAGAAGCTCTCAGACGATACATCGCCTTAGAGCTTCTTTTTTTAATTATCGATTATGATGGAGTTTTCGTTGAAATTCATCGACGGCAAACTCCAACAATTTCTTCAAACTGCCAGTTGTCTCGTATTTGGACATTGTTGTCCAGGTGGAGGAAAAACAAGCATCATTTTGTTGCGGACGACGGCGTCGGCCAGCGTCGGATTCTCCAGCTTTCCTTCCGCAATGACGGGAACATTGAACAAATGCTGGTCCAATTCGAACGACACCTGTTTGGAGTTGTTTGCTGCTCATATTTTCTCCACTCGTCCTCTGAACATGGTAAAATGAAGCACAACAGAATTTGGTTTCCCTTTACCGCCGGCTTGCGATCTGCGGAAACCGCAACGGTTTGAAAGGTGAGATGGGACTGTGGAGCATCGCATCGAAGAGCTGGTTACATTGAAAACGATCGCGGAAACGCTGAACCGTTCCAATGAACTGGTGCCGACGTTGCAAACGGTGCTGGAGAAGCTGCTGGAGCTGACCGGCCTGAAAGCCGGCTGGATCTTTCTATCGGACATGAGCGGACAATACGAATGCGTCGCCGACGCGGGCCTGCCTCCCGCGCTTGAAATCGAGGACAAGCGCCATATGCGGTGCGGAAATTGCTGGTGCCTGGACCGGTTCTGGGAAAACCGGCTGAACAGAGCCGTCAACATTTTAAACTGCAAAAGGCTTGAAGATGCGGTGATCCATCGGCGGGGCGACACGAACGGCATAACACACCACGCGACCGTACCGCTGCTGGCCGGGGAGAAGCGGCTCGGAGTGCTCAATGTGGCCGCTCCCGGCAAGAAGCGTTTTCATAAAAAAGAGTTGGCGCTGCTGCAGTCCGTCGCCTTCCAGATCGGCAGCGCGGTGGAACGCGCGCGATTGTACGGCGCGGAACAGCGGCGGGCGGAATTGTTTGCGAAGCTGGGCGAATTCAGCCGCGATTTGGGCGCATCGGCTTTCGAAGCCCCGATCCCGGTATGCGCGTTGACCTTAATGGGAACATATTTTCCATGGCCCTTTGCCGCCATTTTCCGAAGGGCCGGAAGCGGCTTTGTCAGCAGCGCCGTTTATGCCGGAGGGCAGACGATCTGCCCCGGCACCCCCATAAAATTCGATTCGATTCCATGGCTGAACGACTGCATCGCTGAAAAACGGCGCATTGCAGCAGCGGGTGACGAAGCCATCCGCTGGATGAAGCATCCCCAGCTGCGCAACCTGCTTCCTCCGCTGAAAGCGGTGCTGGCCGTTCCGCTCCAAGCGGCCGCATGGCCTGCCGGAGCGCTTGTGATCGGCAGCGATCTGCCCGGAGGGCTGGGGCAGACGGACGGGGAAGTGCTCGAAGCGATTGCCGAGCATATCACTGCCGCTTTCGAGAGATCGCTGCTTGAGGAACAACGCCGCGAACTGGCGCGGCTGGAGGAGCGGAACCGATTGGCCCGCGATTTGCATGACTCCGTTTGTCAAATGCTGTTCTCCCTGTCGATGACGGCGAAAGGGGCGGAACAGCAGCTGCATGACGGCGAAGTGAATGCCGTCCTGGCGGCTGTTCGCGATATGCAGTCGCTTTCGCGCGAAGCGCTGAAGGAAATGCGCGCGCTCATTATGCAGCTGCGGCCGGCGGGGTTGGAGGCGGGGCTTGTGACGGCTTTGAGCGAGTATGGGCGCAAGCTCGGCCTTAAAATTACCTCCCGGATCAACGGCGTGCGCGAACTGCCGCGTCAGGCGGAGGAAACGCTGTGGAGAATCGGCCAGGAAGCGCTGAACAACGTGTACAAGCATGCGCAAACGGATGAAGCGAGCGTCGAACTGCAATTGGACGGTAAGGAGGCCATATTGCGGATATCCGACGCAGGCATTGGGATGCGGCCGGATCTTTCAGACGATCATGAAGTGTCGCTCGGATTGTTTACCATGCGCGAACGCGCTTTGGCGCTCGGCGGCGAGCTGAACGTCACGAGCGCCGGCGGAAGGGGCACGCTGGTCGAGGCGACGATACCGCTGCCGGAAGGAAAGGAAGGAAAATAATGACGAAAATTCGCTTGCTGCTGGCGGATGATCATGCGATCGTCCGGAGAGGGCTGCAGCTTTTTCTGAAGACGCAGCCGGATTTCGAGCTGGTCGGCGAAGCGGCTACCGGACAAGAAGTGTTGGAGCGTGTGGCGGAGCTGCAGCCGGACATCGTGCTGATGGATTTGCATATGCCCGTGGTGAACGGCATCGAGGCGACCAGGCAAATCAAAGCTTCTCATCCCGCCGTCAAGGTCATTGTGCTGACTTCGTTTTCCGATCACGATCATGTCCTGCCCGCCGTCAAGGCCGGAGCCAAAGGGTATCTTCTTAAAGATATCGAGCCGGATGAGCTGGCGAAGTCCATTCGCCAAGTGTATGCAGGAAAAGTCGAGCTGCATCCCGATGTGGCCGGGCTGCTTCTCGAACAAATTGCCAATCCCGAGGACTCCGCCCCGGAGCGGAACGCAACTCCGTTCGACGAGCTGACGGCGCGGGAGCGGGAAGTGTTGCAGTTGATCGCCTCCGGCTTCACGAACAAGGAGATTGCCGCGGCGCTGTTCATTACCGAAAAGACGGTCAAGACGCATGTCAGCCACATTCTCGAGAAGCTGGGCCTGTCGGATCGCACTCAAGCCGCCATACTGGCCGTGAAACACGGATTGATTTCTCATCCTTAAGTCGTAGAAGCGTTCGGCCGTTCGCCGGACGTTTTTGTTGTATCAAGATCATCCTGTCTGCCGACGCCGGGCCGTATCGATTTTTGCTAGGATGGTTGCAGAAGAGATTACGGTTCGACCGAGGAGTGGATAGAAATGAAAGTTGTCGCGATCGCGGGCTCCAACCGCAGCGGATCGACCAGCACCAGACTGGCGAAATATATCGTCGCCGCGATTCGACAGCAAGGCGTGCGGGCCGACTTGTACGATCTGCATCAAAACCCGGTGCCCTTCTACAGTCCCGACGATGCATATGAAGATCATGACGGTTTGCTGGCGCTGAAGCGGATGACCGCCGCCGCCGACGGGATCGTGCTCGCTTCGCCGGAATATCACGGGGGCATCTCGGGCGTGCTGAAAAACGCGCTCGATCATCTCGGCAAAGAGCATTTCAGCGGCAAGCCGGTGTTGAGCGCAACTTCATCGGGCGGTCCCGTCGGCATCAGCTCGCTGCTGCAGTTGCAATCGATCGTACGGAATTTGCACGGCATCAACAGCCCGGAATGGATTTCCGTCGGCGGAGAGCAGCGCATGTTGTTCGATGGTGCGGAACCGGAGGCGTACATGCCGGAACACGCCGCCTTGGATCGCATCCACATCGCGCTCCGTTGTTTTTTGGAGCTGATCCGGCGCATGCGCGGACAAGGCGAAGGGGGGGCAATTTCATGATCACTCATTACACGGATCTTCAACTGAATACCGTCTCGCTGCAGGGTGTGAAGCAATTTTACAACGGACTCTTGGGGATTCCGATCGCGTTCGAAACGGAAACGGAAATTCGTCTGCAGGTGACGAGCTTCACCACATTGACGTTCACGGAAGCGTATGAACCGATAGCGCCGGCTCATTTCGCATTCGAGGTGCCTTATTCGGCGTTCTCTGCGGTGGCGGCCTTTCTGAAAGAGGAAGCGGGAATCCCTATTCTGGGCTGGCCCGACGGCCGCGAAATCGTTGAGTTCGACACAGGGGTAAACGCATATTTCCGCGACGGCGACGGCCATTTGCTGGAAGTGATCGCTCATCGTTACGTGCGGGAGGACATTTTGCCGCAATGCGGCCCGCTGAAGACGATGTACCTTCGCGAAGTCGGTTTCCCCGTGGAAAATGTCCCCGAATTCCGCGAATGGTGGTTCCGGAAATTCGGAATGAGGTTGGAGAAGGTGTACGACGACTTCACCTTCGCCATCGGGGGAACGGCGCATGCCGTCATCGCCTCGAAGCGGCGGCGCTGGATTCCGATTGGGATGTACGCGCTGCCTCCGCGCATGACCGTCAGTTTCGGCGTCAGCGGCCGAGAAGCGCTTGCTCGCATACGCGAGCTGATGGACGGCGAGATCATCCTCTCCGCGGGTGAGGACGAACTGACGATTACCCGCTGTGATTATCGAATCCGATTTGTGGCGACGGATTTTCCGGCGGATATTGCGGCCCGCCTCAACCTGCCCGGATGAAACGAATTCCTTGAGGAGCCGAGGGAGAAGTGTAATGCGTACGTGTCGTCACCGAAGCGGGAGAGGAGCAGCGACGGTAGATAAAAAATCGTATTGTCTGGACTCCGTGAAATGCGGAGTCCATTTTTACGCGGTGATCGCCCTCATCAATCAGAATGACGGCGTGGGCAAGACCGCAACGGCGGTCGACTTGTGGAACGTTTCGCCACGTTGCCGGGGTAAACCAAATCATGCCGGAAGAGCCTGATGATGGACGTGAAGGAATTGTCCATCACGCCGAAGGCGTTGACGATGAATTTGACGATGATAAACCGTAAATGTTACTATGATTATCGTAGTAATTATTGATCCGACTAAGGAGAGATTTGAATGCAAAAAATCGTAACCTTTCTTTGGTTTAACGATCAGGCAAAAGAAGCGGTAGATTTTTATGTATCGCTGTTTGAAGATGCCAAAATCATAAACACAACGTATCTCACGGAGTCGGTGGCGAAAGCGGCCGGGAAGAAACCCGGAGACATATCCGCCATCGACTTTGAACTGAATGGCCAAAACTTTACTGCGCTAAACGGCGGTCCATTGTATACTTTTAGTGAGGCTATCTCAATAGCGGTTTACTGCAATACTCAGGAAGAGATCGATAAACTGTGGGATGCGCTGACCGAAGGCGGCGAAGTCCTCTCATGCGGCTGGCTCAAGGACAAATATGGTTTGACCTGGCAGATCGTGCCGGAATGCCTGGACATCATGATGCGCGATCCGGACCCGGTGAAAGCGGAACGGGTTAGCGCGGCTATGCTTAGGATGGAGGGCAAACTGATGATACGCGAACTCGAAAAAGCCTACAGAGGCGAATAGTATTTCGATCGATAAAGAGCGCCGGAACTTCCCGGTGCTCTTTCCGTTTGATGGCTAATTTTGACTTACCGCAACAAAAATTTGACTTTGAATAG
>Ga0310827_101376_pt1 | contig 12891 bp, 7 predicted proteins | sample WT_ome_2_FD_201309 | JGI IMG/M metagenome (GOLD analysis project Ga0310827, IMG submission 201309) | Sorghum-adapted microbial communities enriched on wild type (WT) sorghum from Joint BioEnergy Institute, Emeryville, California, United... ... | reverse complement strand
CGCATCTACCTGCCGCTCTCCCTGGCTTCCGTCGCCACGATCGGCCTGTTCATCGCCGTCATGCACTGGAACACATACATGGACGCGATCATCTACATCAACAGGCAGGAGCTGCAGGTGCTGCAGACCTTCCTGCGCGATATGGTCGTGCAGATGGAGATGGCCGCCACGTTGGGCGATATGAGCGCCGTGCAGGAGACGAGCAGCCTGTCGGTCAGAACGGCGGCGATCTTCCTGTCCGTTCTGCCGATCGTCATCGTCTATCCGTTCCTGCAGAAATATTTCGTGAAAGGCGTCACGCTCGGCGCTGTGAAGGGCTGATGATCATGAGCACAACATTCACCTCACAGCTGGCTGTTCGCCTGCATCTCGGCGTTCACGGTGACCGGTTGAGCCGGCGGCGTGGGCGGAGCCGCCGCTTCCTCGCGCGCGGGAGCGCGGGAAGAGGTATCCCGAAGATACGCGGCCCAGTAAGCGAGGCCGACGAAGATGGCGCCTCCGGTCAGATTGCCCAGCCAGACGGGGACGAAGTTGACGAAGTAATCGCCCCAGCTGTAGTAGCCTTCGAAGATCGCGGCCGGGATGAGGAACATGTTGGCGACCACGTGCTGAAAGCCGATCGCCACGAAGGCCATCGTCGGGAACCAGATGCCGAGGACCTTGCCGCTCATCGAATCGGAGGCATAGCACAGCCACACCGCCAACGCGACCAGCCAGTTGCAGCCGATGCCGGAGACGAAAGCCTCGAGGAAGCCGTCCTCCAGCTTGTGCCCGGCCATCGCCACCAGCTTCTCGAGATAGGGACCGTCTGCCGTCAAGCCGGCGACATGTCCGAACATGTAGGCAACGAACAGGGCGCCGACGAAGTTGCCCAGCGTCACCAGCAGCAGATTGCGCAGCCATGCTCCGGTCCTGATGCGTCCTGAGATGCGCGCGAGGCTGACGGCCATCATGTTGCCCGTCGCCAGCTCGCCCCCGGCGAGCAACACGAGGATGAGGCCGAGCGGGAAGACGGCGGCGCCGAGGAAGCTGGTGAAGCTGCCCCATTCAGCCGGTGCGCTTGCGATGACACGGATGTCCAGCAGGAAGCCGAGCGCGATGTAAGCGCCGGCCAGAAATCCCAGCACCAGCACCGTTCCGAGCGGGTAACGGGCCTTGTTCTCCCCGATTTCTGCGGTCAGTGCGGCTATTTGCTGCGGTTTATTGATCGTCATAAGCGATGACTCCTCTGCCATGATTGATCGATTACGTATGATTGCAGTCCATATTGTAACATGGGTTGCCGGACTATATAGTAACATAGATCACCAAAGTTCGACATCCGTCCTTGTTCTGCTGCCCGTTATTCGGAGAGTTCGAAAGAACGCCTGCAGGACATTCACCTGCAGGCGTTCTTCGTCCTATATGGATCGTTGAAATGTCGGCTTATAGATCGCCCGGTCCTCGCGAACCTCGATGTATCCCCGATGAATAGCTGCCTGAATTCCCATCCTCACCATCTTGTCCAAGGCATTCCCGGTTCGTGAATATCCCAATAATCTCACCGTTTCACGAACCAGTTCATCCACTGACAGGCTTCCTTGGGCAAACAGGACATCCTTCACGGCATTGGCGATCTCTTCTGGTGGTAATTCCTCAGCGTTTCTGCGATCCGCATCATTCTCGGCGATTCGATACCACGGATACTCTCTCGGATCGAGATGTTCAGGCCAGTAATATTCTTTGCCATCCCATACCGTCTTCTTCGGCTTGATCCTTTTAATTACGCTGGTCACATATTGATCGATGCGCGTTCCGGAACGGGCGATCCCCCAGGCTGGCAGGATGCGACGCAGCAACAATTGCCTGCTGATCGGCCCCTCCCCTTCGATGACCTTCCTGATCTGATTCTCAACGACCGAGCGATGGACCGGATTCAGGAAATCTTCGCCCGACCACGCCAGACGGCCGAGCTGAACGGGGGTATAAACAGTCCGCGAAGCGGCAGTTGTCGGCCTATCAACCTGCTGAAATTGATTATTGATCTCTGCGGCTTCTTGGGAGATATCGGTCTCTTCTGCCCTCGCCTGTGCATGCTGAACCTCATCCGAGTATGCAGGTTCCTGTTCCAGTTCTCTGTCCGATTCCGTTCCGCTCAGGATAGCTTCAATGACCTGTTGGATTCGCTGAAGTTCCTTGTCAGGTTGATCCAGCCAATCGATGGACCACACGCGATGGATATGCCAGCCCAACTTGCGCAGAACCTGTTCGCGGAGCAATTCGCGATCCCTGGCGGTTCGACCTTTTCTGTACATCTCCCCATCACACAGAACAGCCAGGAGATATTGATCAGGATTGGCAGGATCAACCACCGCGAGGTCGATTCGATAGCCCGATGCGCCCACATGCAGATCGGTTTTGTATCCCAATCTCTGTAAGCCCTCAGCAATCTGCCCTTCTATACCGATCACAGGAGCATCTGAATGCTGCGCTTCCACATACAACGCGGCGATCCCTTTCTCCGCATATTCAAGGAAAGAACGCAGAGCACCCACCCCTTCGGCGCGAGTACGGGTCACATCCAGATGATCCGATCTGAGCGAGCTGAAAACATGCATCTCATAACGGGCTCTGGATACCGCGACGTTTAATCTTCGCCAACCTCCATCCCGATTCAAAGGTCCGAAGTTCAAGGTGACCTTGCCGCTCGCATCCGGGCCATAGCCGATCGAGAACATGATTACATCACGCTCATCCCCTTGAACATTCTCCAGATTCTTCACAAAGATCGGTTCGTACATCTTCATCGCAACTTCTTCAAGTTCCGGATGTTCACGATAGGCTTGATCCAGCAGATCTTCGATCAAAGTCTGCTGCATCGAATTGAACGTGACTACTCCGATGCTCAGTTTCCTGAGTTCCGGATCGCGCAATCTGCGCATGATCTCCGCTACAACCTGTTGGGCTTCCGCACGATTTTGCTTGGAATTGCCGCGATCGTAGTACCCGTCCACATAGTGCCACTTCACCTGGGAGTTACGCTCGTATGGGGATGGGAAGGTGAGCAATTTATTCTCATAGAAGCGCAGATTACTGAAGGCGATCAGGCTCTCGTGACGGCTGCGATAATGCCACAGCAGGTGCTCCTGCGGCATGCCAAGCGCCAGACAGTCGTCGAGGATGCTCTCCAGATCTTCCGTCAGGTCATAATCGATCTCGCCGGTTGAGGTATTCGTGAAGAAACTGGTCGGTGGCAGCTGTTTCGGATCCCCGACGACGATGACGTTATGACCGCGCGCCATCGCCCCTACCGCTTCGCTCGTAGGAAGCTGGGACGCCTCATCGAACACGACCAGATCGAACGGTGCGTACCTGGGATCAAGATACTGTGCAACCGACATAGGGCTCATCAGCAGGCAGGGGCATAACCTGGTCAGCAGAGTAGGGATCTGTTCGAACAACTTGCGCAAGGACAGGCCTCGGCCTCCCCCCTTGATCGCTCTGAGCAAGATACCCATCTCAGAGCTGGCAGCTGCCTGTTGCTGCATCGGTGGTACATTCGCCGACAAGCGGGATATAATCTCCAGCCGCACGAGCCGCTCATAACGATCCATCAACTCCTGGAAGGAGCGGATCTTCTCTTCGAATACATTTCCCGAGAACGTGGCCAGTCTCTTGTCCGTATCCATGATGTACTGGATGATGGCCATCCACAACCCTCTCTCGAAGGCAGGGGCGATCTCTTCATGCTTCAGTTCTCCTTCCTCACAGGCGGAGATCAGCGGATCAAGGCCCGTTTCCATAGCCTGGTTGCGCTGATGAATCCAGCCGCACCAGTCACGCAGCTGATCAAGGTGTTGCCGCCATCCCTGGACCTTGCTCTCGCGGACATCAAACCACGAACTTGCTTCGCCAAGCTGACGATCCATCGTTACAAAATCTATCATCAGATATTCGGCCAACGACAGTTCAATCTCCTTAAACGCTTCACAGGCGTTCAGAAATCTCTCCAACAGGTGCTGATGACGTGCCCGATAGGCGGGAGCCCCCTGCTCCAATGCTGAGGCCAACCGCTGTCTCACCTGCTTCACCTGTTCGAACTCATGATGCAAGCGGCTCACAGTCTCCTGAAACTTCCTGATCCAACCTGTCACCTGTTCGACGGCATTCCAATCGGTGTTCAGTTCTTGCCACAGCGCGCCAAGTGGAGCCTGAATCTGCGGTTCCAACCCGGCCAAGGAAGTCTTCGCTTCCTGATACTTCTCGATCCTCGTGAGCGTCGCTTCTGTCCGGTCCCTGGTTAATGTGCCTGTTGGTTGAGCATGGGCCTTTAGCAGCTTGAAGATCCGGTTCTGCTTCAACAGCTTCGGCAGGAACCACTGCAGGCTGGCTTGCCGCCATGCTGCCAGAGCAGACTGAACATCCATCTCCAGCACACGCTCCTGATAATTGGACAGCAGTTCTCGCCTGATCGATTGCAGGACGCGACCGTGTACGGATGCCTGCGAGAGTTGCTGAAGCATGGTGCCCGTATCTTCTGCTCGCAAGGCTGCAGCAGGCAATGGGTCAGGCATGCCACTCAGCAACTCCGCCAGTTCTCGCCATGTTGCCAGGTTCTGACCATTGATCGCATTCTCGTCCATCCCCAGCCATGATGCAACTTCTCGGCTGGCCAACCGAAGATTGGTCAGGCATGCCTCATATTGTGCCAGCAGTTCACCGGCTTGCGTCCGCATGGCGGGCGAGTAGTCAGACCGCCGGATGTCGTTCAGCGGGTGATGTTTCGGATCACCAACAGCCTTCGCTGCAACGGTGAGCTGCCTAACCAACTCCCGCCACAGTGCTATTCTGTCGTCCGTCATGGAGCCTATCGCATCGGGAGTGAAACGAACGGAGTCTGGCGCGAGACGGTACAATCCATACTGGGCTATCGCGTCATACAAGGAAGCGCCGAAGCCATATCTTCGATGCAATGCAGCAACATACTCGTTCAGCTCCTCCCGCGCCAGCTTCAGCCGCTCGGCCTGCTTCCGCCAATCCTCTGGCGAGGCAGTCCGCGCAGTCTCCAATGTGCGGCGAAACTGTTCGAGAACGGCCCGTTTCGTGCTTTTGTTGGAGTGAAGCTCGAGACAGAAAGGGCCCAGCCCAATCTGCTCCAGACGATTCTGCACGACGCTGAGAGCCGCCATCTTCTCCGCCACGAACAGGACGGTCTTGCCGCTGGCAAGCGATGCCGCGATCAGATTCGTGATCGTCTGCGACTTGCCTGTGCCGGGAGGTCCATGCAGCACGAAGCTCTTGCCCTGGACGGCCGCATGGACGGCGGCGATCTGTGAGGAGTCGGCGCTGATCGGCAGCAACAGCTGATCCGGCGGGCACAATTCGTCCAATTGGTCCTCCTTCAAGAAGGTCTCGCTCTGCTCCCATTGCAACCTGCCGGACATGAGACTGGCTACGACCTTGTTCCTCGCCAGATCGTCCGCGCGGCTGCGGATGTCATTCCACATCACAAACTTGTTGAATGAGAAAAGACCGATATGGGCCGATTCGACCACATCCCAACGGGGGATATGCATGATCGCATGGCGGATCGTGGTGAAGACCCCGGCCAGATCGATCCCCCGCTCGTCCCTAGGCAAGGGATCCAAGCTGTCGATGTGGCAACCAAAATCCTGCCTCAGCATCTCCAGCAAAGTGATATTCATCTGCGGATCTTCATCTCTGGAACGCAGGATGTAGCCCGACGTGGACGATTTGCGGACGAGTTCCACCGGCGTCAGGACGATCGGTGCGTAACGCGCTGTCTCGCTGTTCGGCGTTTCGTACCACTTCAGCAAGCCTAGCGCGAGGTAGAGCGTGTTGGCTCCATTCTCCTCGATGGACAGGCGAGCGGAACGATACAGATGGGTAACTTTGCGGTAAAGATCCTTGTCATCTGCGCCCACGCGCAGCCGATACAGCTTAAACTCCTGTTGCAGGAGCACGCTGAGCGGCTGATCATGACTGATGCTCTGGAACAGCTCGCTGCTGCGCATCGTTTGGTCCCAGTCAACAGGGCGCGGCAGTAATGCAAATTCCTTACCGTCGGCCAGCGAATCCTCCAGCTCGCTTAATCTGGGATACAATACGGTCAAGGCAGCGCGGGTCATGCGAAAGTTCAGCAGCGTATTGCGCAGGGTTAAGTCGAGCAGTTTGCGTTCCCATTGCTTCTGTTTCGTCATCGTGATCGATGACACTTCCTGCGGCCGCTGTAACACCGTCACTTCTCCCGGTGCCTGCCGTTCACTATCCGGTGTCTCGGTCTGCTCGGCGATGATCTCCCAACCGTTCGGTGTCGATACTCTCAAGGGCAAAGGACGGATAGCACTGCTGCGTGCACGTTTCAGATCGATCAGGCCATAGAACTTGTCCGGTTCGGCCAGATTGGCCATCGCTGCGACCTCCGCTTCCTGGTATAGGGCATTACGGCCCGAGCACATCAGCGTGCATTCGACGATGCTGATCTCGTGCACACCATGCGCCAAGCGCTTGGTCAGCGTCGCGATATCATCCTGCACGATCTCCGGAAACATATCTTGCACGAGCCACACACCCGCGAAGGCATGACCCTCCGTGAAGATGATCAGCGGATGGAGACCGACCGCCTCCAGGCAAGCTGCATACAGGAGCGACAGATCCAGACAGTTGCCGAGGCGCTGATCCGCGATCGTATCCGGCAGCCTGATGCGCTGGCCCACCTCTTCGAAGCTGGCCGGCGCCACACAGTAGGTCGGAGCAAGTTCCTGAATGGCCGAGTAGATCGCTGCCGCTTGATGTCTCACGCGATTCGGGCTTCTGCTCTGATAGGCATCGAATGATGGATCTCCCGTCCATTGGTCCAGATAAGACGAAGCGTTGCGGATCATCCTGGCGATAACCGGATGATTGGGCATGACGAAGGCCGCCACCATCTCCGGCATGGAGGCCAGGCCGCCCCACTGATCATAAGCCAGCAGGGTGATCGGCGATACTTCCTTATAGAGAACTTGATCTTGATGGCGGATCTCCAGAGTGAGACTGCCAGTTAACCGCTCCGTTAATTCCGCAAGGTAAGCCGCCGACAGAACGATATGTACAGGGGAGATCTCCAGCGTCTTGCCTGCCGGCATTCGATCGATTGTCTTGGACCAATCCGCAGCGAAGTCGGGCTCTGAATGTATCCTGATATGAAGTTCATACATGTCCTCTTCAGACTTGTTGGTCACTCGAATGCTCTGCACGATTGGAACATAATTCTGATGCATGGAGAAATTCACGACATCGTATCGCAGCCACTCGCAATCGATGATTCCTGACAGCATGCCATTCAAGTGAATCACCATCCTCGGATGCTTCTATAATATATCAATAATATATCAATGACCCCAGCCATTAACCGCTCTTTTTCATCATATTACTATATTTTTCTATCTTTTCCCACATCATTCTACAGTAGTTCGTCCGAAGCATCACCATAATCGTTCCTATTTCCGTGATCGCCAATGTGATGATATTATGTAGGATAAAAAAACGGGCCGCCTGATGGCAGCCCATTCTTGTCATATTGTTGACAGTATCACATCTCGCAGCCATACCGTTACTCTCTCATGTAGACCGTGACCGCGCTCTTCGCTTGCATGTCGAAGCTGATGACAGGCTCCCGCTCCCCGCCGAGCACCAGCTCCGTGATCACCGGCTCGTCGCTGTCATTGAACAGCACGACCGCCGTCGAGCCGTCCCGGTTGCGACACGCCACGGAACGGACGCTGTCGGCATACGAAGTGGAATCGATCCGCTTCGCTCCCGGACGGATGTGCTTGCTGAAATGCGCCAGGCCGTAGTAATCCAGCGTATAGGTCAGCTCCCTCGTCCGCTGGTCCACCTTGACGATGCCGCGGCAGGTCGAGGTGCCGAAGCCCGGAACGAACGGGCCGTTGTTCTCGTCCAGCGCCATGTTCCATAGCACGAGAGACTTGCTGTGATGGCGCAGGATCTCGATGCCCGTGCGCATCACATTGGAGAACGCCGGCTCGAACGGCGGGATCCATTCTCCTCCTGATCCTTCGGTGAAGTGGACCTCCTTGTCCGGGAATTCCTCCCAGATCTCCGATTGGGCGGACGGCTTGCCGCCGTACCAGTGCCAGGCGACGCCGTCCACCTCGTCGTATGCGGCTCTCAGCACCTCGCGCGGGTAATCCGGCCTGTCCCAGTTATGGTCATAGCACAGGATCTTGGTGGCGATGTTGTGCCGGACGAACTGCGGCTTCAGATGATACTTGATGAATTCGATCTGCTCCTCCGGCAGCATGATCATGCCCGGATAATGCCCCGGCGAATACAGCGCCTCATTCTGCGGCGTCACCGCGTAGATCGGCAGCCCATGCTCGGCATAGGCCTGGATATACCGGACGAAATACAGCGCGTACGCGGGGTAATAATCCTTGATCAACGTGCCGCCGATCATGGAGCCGCTCGTCTTCATCCAGCCCGGCGGACTCCATGGCGAACCGATCAGCTTGACATCCGGATTCAACCTCAGCGCCTCTTGCAGCAGCGGGATGATATCCGCTTCATCATGCCTGATGGAGAACCGCTTCATCTCCGGATCGGTCTCTCCCGGCGGCAGGTCGTTGTAACTGTAGAAGTCTCTGGCATAATCGGAGGCACCCATCGGATTGCGCAGCACAGACAAGCCTATGCCCTCATCCGGGTCGAACAGCCTGACCATCAGCTCCGCCCTTTGCTCCGGCTCCAGCACCTGGTGGATCAGATAAGCCGCCGAATCGGTAAACGACGCGCCGAATCCGTCGATCTCCTGGTACGTCCGGCTGGCATCGATCACCACGGTCTTTCGCTCCCGGGTCCGGGAAGCCGGGGGCAGCTCCTGCACGCGCCTCTCCACGAACAACCTGTTTTCCCCTGTGGATTCATAAATCGTTAAGATTCGCATATGGTGTCCTCCAATTCTCCCATTCACTCGTTTATCCGTTCTCCGCTCGCCGGTCTGACGGCATTACAGGCCCAGCTTCTCCTTGTTCGCCTGCATCTTCTCCGAGCGGATCTTGACGATGCTGTCCCAATTGTTTTCATCCAGGAATTTCTTGTAGTTGTTCAGGGCGTTCTCGCGTTCCTCATCGCTCTTCGCACGAATCATGCTGACGAGCGTCGTGCTCCATTCGGTTTCAATCGCGCTGAGGCTGCGGGCTTCCGCCGATCCTGGATCAGGGTTGGTATTCTCCAGGATGAAGTGTCCTTTCAGCTTGCCGCGGCCCCATTCCTGCATCTGCTTGATCGACTCAGGGAACGAGTCCATGCTGAGCGCCTTGTGACGGTCATGCCCGAAGAACATGAACTCGCCCATGCGATACTCTTTCTTGTAGCGATCCGCATCATTCATCTGCATGGCCTTGACTTCGGGCAGCAGCTCGACGGTTCCATCGGGATTCTTCTTATACGTCTCGCCCTCGATGCCGTAGTTCATCAGCATCTGACCTTCCTCGCTGAGCAGATACGTGAAGATCTGAATCGCCTTGGCCGGGTCCTTGACGTTCTTCGTGATGAAGGTCACCATCCAGCCGGAGATGCCCGACTGGTTCAAGGTCGGCTTGCGCCCCTCCGTGCTCTGCGGACCGTCAATCGCGATATACTCCTTGCCCGGATTTGCGCTCATCCAGATCTGCAGGTTGCCGCCCTGCTGCGGAGTGCCGTCGAGCAACATCGTGGCGTACTTGCCGCTCTTCACCTTCTCTTCGAAGGCCGTGCCGTCATCCGCGAAGCTGTCGTCGCTGATCGCGCCATTGCGATACACGCGGTTCAGCGTCGCGATCCAGGTCAGGTAATCCTCGTCCAGATTGCGGTTATAGAAGTTGCCGTCCTCGTCTTCCAGCGGCACGCCCAGGAAGTCCTGGAACACATCGCCGAGCGAACCCGTGCCCGTGCCGACGGCGTTGAAGCCAAACGGAAGGAGATCCGGGAACTGCTGCTTGATCTGATTCATCACCGCTTCAAATTGCTCAGGCGTGCCCATCTCCGGCTTGCCCAACGCCTCATAGACGTCCTTGCGAATGACAAACGCCGTCTTCGCCGGGATGTAGCCGCTGTCATAGTCGGCCTGCGTATTGGAATAGTTCGGATACGTGTAGGTCTTGCCATCCTCCAACTGGAACCATTTCAACGTATCATCCGCAGCCACCTGATAGAAGTACGGATCGTACTTGTCTGCCAGGTCGTTCAGCGGCAATGCCCACGTGTTCGCTTTCTTGGCGAGCTGGGAGTTGCCGTCGAAGGTGGTGATGATGTCCGGCAATTGGTCGCCGGCGAACAGCGTGTTGAGCTTCGTGTCATCACCCGTGATGAAGTTGATATGGATGTTCAGGTCTTCCTTGATCTTCTTCGTCACCACATCGTTGCCAAAATCCGTGTTCCACCAGTCGGCGTTGACATACCAGGTGAGCTCGGTCACTTCTTCCTTGGTATCCAGTTTCCATGCGGGTGTGTTCGGATCCGGCGTATAGCGCCCTTCAATGGAGAAATCCGCCGCATTCTGCTTCGAACCTCCGCCCGACGTACATCCGGTGACCAGCAGAACGGCGGCCAATGTCACAGACAGAAACGCCAGGCTTTTTCTCTTGAAACTGCTTCCTCTTTTACTCATCGTGTGATCCTCCTTTTGTTATGATTCATTTGAACGTCCACCACAGCTCTTGAACCCCCTGCCAGCATACTTCAACCTGTCAACCGTCCTCCTATCGCCTCCTTCTTATCCTTTTTATCCTTTCACTGCCCCCAGCATCATACCCGAGATGAAATACCTCTGAAGCAGTGGGTATATGACAACGATTGGCACTGTCGTGATGACAATCGTCGCAAGCTGAACTCCTTTGGTCGTCGTCTCAATCACATAGGATCCGCCGATATTCTGCATGTTCTTCGTCTGCGACTGGACGATGATCTCATACAGCATCATCTGCAGCGGATAGAGCGACTTGTCGTTGATGTAGAGCTTGGTCGTCATGAAGTCATTCCACTGCGAGACCCCGTTGAACAGGGCGATCGTGGCCAGCGCCGGCAACGACAGCGGGATGAAGATATACAGGAAGATCCTCCAGTCGCCGAGACCGTCGATCTTCGCCGACTCTTCCAGCGAACTCGGCACCCCTCTGAAGAAGTTCATCAGGATGATGACATCGTAGAAGCTGAGCAGCGCCGGGATGATGTAGACCCAGAAGCTGTTGAGCAAGCCGAGGGATTTGATGAGCAGGTAAGTCGGGATCATGCCGCCCGAGAAAAACATCGTGATGACGCCCATCGCCATATACAGCTTGCGGCCTCGCACATAACTCTTGCTCAGGCCGTACGCGACCATCGCGCAGAAGAAGACGTGCGTGACCACCCCCACCACGGTCTTCGCCACCGAGATGAAAAAGGCGTTATAGATCATGTCCTCGCGGAAGACGGCTCGGTAGTTCTCCAGGGAAAATTCCTTCGGCCACAGCGCGAAACCGCCATCTGCCAGGGCCTTGCCCGAGGTGAAGGACGAGATCACCACATTCCACAACGGGAGGATGATGATGATCGTGAAGATCGTGAGCAGGAAGATGTTCACTGCATTGAAGATTCGGCTGTCCAGGTCTCCTCGAATCGTTTTCGTATTCACCGTAAATGCCTCCCTTCAGCCTCACAGAACCGACTGATTGTCGTTGAGTTTGCTCGTGATCTTGTTGGCCACAACCAGCAGAATGACGGATACGATGGAGACGCCGAGCCCGACAGCGGTCGCGTAGGAAAAGTCGCCCTGCGTCATGCCCATCCGATACACGTACGAATTGATGACCTCGGCGTGGGACCGGTTCTGCGAGTTCATCAGGACGAGCGTCTGGTCAAGGTTCGAGCCCAGCAATCCGCTGATCGTCAGGATCAGATTCAGGCTGATGATCATCCGCATGTTCGGAATCGTGATATGCCAGATCTGCCTCAGGCGGCTGGCCCCGTCGATCTTCGCCGCTTCGTAGTAGGTCGGATCGATCGTCGCCATGACGGCCAGATACAGGATGGTCCCCCAACCGGCTTCCTTCCAGATATCCGACAGGGTCGCGATCCACCAATATTTGCTCGGATCGAGCAGGATGTTCGTCGGCTGCGAGATGATCCCGAGCCAGAGCAGGATCTGGTTGAACAGCCCGGTCGTCGAGAGCCAGGTGATCAGCATGCCTCCGAGCACGATCCAGGACAGGAAGTGCGGCAGGTAGGAGATCGTCTGCACGAATCGCTTGAAACGCTTGTTGCTCACCTCATAGATCATGATCGCGAGGATGATCGGAATGACGAAGCCGATGCCCAGCTTCAGGAAGCTGATGGCGAGTGTGTTGACCACCGATTCCCAGAAGAACTTGTCCTCCAGGATGATCCTGAAATTCTCCAGGCCGACCCAGGGCGCGCTGTCCAGCGTGTCGATCACCGTGTAATGCTTGAAGGCAATCGTCAGTCCATAGATCGGGATGTAGCAGAAAATGATCATGAACACCACGCCTGGCAGAATCATTGATTGCAACTCCCATTGCCGGCCGAAATCCACGACGAACTCCTTCATCCTCCGCCCCATCGGCTTCTTGCCGCCAGAGTTGACCGCTTTGGACTTGCCCATCTGTGTTCCCTCCCTTAATAGGACCGATGAAAAAATGGATCGAAATGAGAATGGAAAATTCGAAACGTTTTTATTTTTGGGTGCAAGGACTCCTCATCCATGCCCATGATAACGGTTTTCCATACATAAAAGATTGCATGATCAGGACGAAGGATCTCTGGCTATCTTGACCTGTGTAGATCCCCGCACGATCAGCTCGCCTGGCAAGCGCTGAATCTGACCCTGCTCTTCGCCCATAATCATGCGATGGA
>Ga0310827_101360_pt1 | contig 12999 bp, 8 predicted proteins | sample WT_ome_2_FD_201309 | JGI IMG/M metagenome (GOLD analysis project Ga0310827, IMG submission 201309) | Sorghum-adapted microbial communities enriched on wild type (WT) sorghum from Joint BioEnergy Institute, Emeryville, California, United... ... | reverse complement strand
AGGTGCTGCTGCGTGTGCTCAGACACAAGCCCGCGGACATCGCCCGGCCCGACCTGCCGCCGACGCTGTCCGAGCTGGTGATGGCCTTGCTGGCAAAGGATCCAGACGTACGCCCGAGCGGCCCCGATGTGCTGCGCGTGCTCGGTGAGCCATTCGTCGTGCCACCGACGCGTGAGGCCCTCGACGAGGAATGCGGTACAGCCGCGGGCGGCGGGCGCGACCGTGCGACAGATCCGCGACCAGAACTCGCGACTCGGCCGGACACTCCTGGCCCGCCGGCCGAGGAATCGGAACCTGCACGCCTGCCGGTTCCACCTTCTGCTGCCATACAGATCGATCGCGAGCCTGCGGCGGATGTGGTCACACGGTCGGTCGAGCCTGTATCGCCACCCGCTGGTCAACGGCCGGTACCGCAGAAACGCGTCGGCCCGCGATGGCAGCTACACCGTGGACTTGCGGCCGCCGCGACGCTGATTGCGGCCACCGTCGTGATCCTTGGTGTGCTTGGCGACGACGACCGGGCGGACGACACCTCGTCGTCCGCCACGGACTCGCCGACCATCGCGGGAGACGGCAATACCTCGACATCGGCACCGACGCAGCCCGTCAGCCCGCCGACATCACGCCCACCAGCGGCGGAGCCGGTGAGAGTGGAAATCACTCGGTTGGACGACAACGGCACCACGGTCACGCTGGGGTGGCGCAGCAGCAAGCCGTTGACGTACGCCGTCTTCGTCGCCGAGCAGGGTCGCCAGTCGCCGTTCGTCCGCTATCGGGGTGCTGGCACGTCGTTGACCGTCCACGTCGAGCCTGACCTGAAGTACTGCTTCCAGGTACAGGGCACGGACGGCACCACCACGTACGAGAGTCCTCCCCGCCCGATCCGGGGCGCGACCTGCCGAAGCTAGCTTGCCTCGCTGGGTATCGGCGCCTCTCAACGCTCGTCCACCCAGCGAGACAACGTCCCGACGGGTGCAGTGGTCAAGGGTCGATCACCGATCCGAACGCCTCGCGTACGTCGGCCTTAGACGAGGTCACGTAGACGTCGGAGGGTGGACCGATGTCGACACTCATCCACGCCGGTTGGGTGTAACGCAGCACGGGCGGGCAGCTTCTCCCCCCGATCTCGATGGGTGTCTTGGTCACGAGTCGCCCGGTTCGCAGCTCGTAGACGCGTACCGGAATTCTCTTCTTGTGAAAGTCGACGTTGGTGTAACCGAAGGGATGCAGCTCGGACTCGTACGGACACGTCCGCACGACCGTGCCCATCTTCGCAGTGCCCGTGCAGATGACCAGGACCGCCTCGGTGGGGCCATCCGCAAGCCACGACGACGGGAGTCGTGACTTGTTCGGGGCCGCGCCGAAGATCAGGGCAGGATAGGGTCCCTTGCCTGCGCCACGATACGGCTTCGCACCGCCGTAGGGCGCCGGCTTCTTGCAGTACGCAGGGTTGCCGTCCGCATCGTACGGTGAGTCGAGCAGCATTCGTACCTTCGCCAGCTGAATCGCCAGCGTGGCTCGCCGTACTCCCCGCTTGGCCCGGCCAGCCAGCGCATGATCGGGGTACTCGTCGAGCAGCTGACGGTAACGCTTGCGGGCCTGCTCTGGACGGCTGCGCGCCATGAGCTCGTCACCACAGCCCACGATCGCAGCCGGAGCGACTCGGGGAACGACGTCGGCGGCGCGATCCAGTTCGTCGCCAGTGGGTGAACGGCCTCGAATCCAGTCGGTGATGGCCGCGGTGTCACAGGCGTTCTTGACCGGCAACGTGCCCAGGAAGCCGTCTAGGACCTTGCGCACCTCGGCCGCATGGTCGGGGAACTCGTCGAGGACTGTCGAGAGATGGTCGAAACCGACCGGCAGGCGTCTCGTGTCGCCAGTCAATGCAGTGTCGAACTCAGCCGCTGCCTCTGCGAGGAAGAGCTCGGCGCGCCGGTCGTCGGCGCCGGTCCACAGGGCGCCAGGATGCGAGCGGTACTCGGCCAGCGTCTTGGCCGCCTTGAGGCGGTCGCCTTCTCTCGCTTGTCGCTCCGCCGTCAACAGCAGCTTGCACGCGTCGACGCTCAACCGGCTACGAGCAACCAGCGGGGCGTCGACAACCCGATGCCCAACCCACAACCCGTCGAGGGTCGACAGCGCCTGCTGACAGTCGTTGGCACGGTGGGCATCGGCCGCCTGGCGTTCGATCCGCCACGCATCGACGCGCAGGAGAGCAGCGATCAGCACCACAGGAACCGTGATGGCCAAGGCGGTAAGCCGCTGCTTGGGCACGCTGCGCTGCAGGCTGGAGGCCTGGGAGGGACCGGCAGGCATGGGCCCCACCGATCCGGGGCTGGTCAAGCCGGGTACAGCAGCGGCGCCGAGTGTGGCCGTTCTTGGTGTGACTGGCCTCGATGTGGCTGGGCTCGGTGAGACTGCGGAACGCTCGCCAGACATGGGATTCGGTGCCGACGTCGCCCCGCTCGTCCGCCGCAGCCGATGTGCCGCGTACGCCCCATGCGCGGTCACGACAGCCCACCACACCACGAGCGCGAGCTGTGTCCACACAGGCTGCACGAGCGCGACCAGGAGCCCGACGAGCACACCGGTGACCAGCAGGTTGATGAAGGCGAAACCCCAGAGTCCCAGCAACAGATAGCCCACACCGAGCAACGACGCATTGCCGACGGCGGCCGCGACCGGGTCGTAGCGCCGATCTTGCAGTCGATCCCACGTGGCGTGGTGGTCCCATGGTGAGCGCGTTGAAGCGTTCGAGACCTGAGAGGTCGGCCCGACAGGGATCGAGGGCATCGGGCCCATGGGCGTTGGACGTGGCGGGTCGCCAGGCTTCGGCGGCATCGGACCCATGCGGGCCCCTTTCAGAACGTACTGGCTTTTCGTGCAGGCTAACTGCAGCCCTGCAGGCGTCGGTCGAGGACTGGCACCAACAGGACAGGAACGGCAGCGATGGCCACTGTCGTGGGGCTGGCAGCAATAGGCCAGTCAGGAATCCGCTGCTGCGTGGGCGGGCTACGTTCGCGGGATGCTGACGAACGCTTGGCGCGCACTCTGCCTGATCGGAACCGTGAGCCTCGCCACGAGCTGCGGCCTGCTGCCCGCAGGAGAGAAGTCATCCCCAGGCGCGAACGAGACCACGAAAGCGAGCTCGGCAACGCCCAGTCCTCCCTCACCCAGCCCCACCTCGCCGAGCCCTACGTCACCACGCCCGACAGCCACCCCGTCCCCTGCTCTCACCGCCTCGGACCGAACGAGGTACGAGGCATGTCTCGACGGCACGTGCGAAGTGGCGATCGGCCGACCGGTCACGATCCGACTGGGCGGTGCGACCGGAGGCGGCACGCTCACGATTCGCAAGGTGCTGAGCAACGGCATCGACTTCGACCTGAGTCTCGCCGGAGGCGGTGGTGGCACGGGACAGCTGCTGTTCAAAGGCGAGTGCGGGCCAGTTTTCTGGTTCTCGAGCTACGGCGGAGGCAGCGGCACGTTCTGCAAGGGTGACGGCCGGGCTCTGCCGGCGCCGAAACCCCGGCCCGGCATGGTCGGGTTGCAGGTGCCCGGCAAGACCAGATCCGGCTCCATCGTGCTGCGCATCGTCTCGGGCTGAGCGACCAACGCCTCGAACGCTGTGACACGTGTCGCGAGGTGAGTTGTCGCACGACAAGAACGGACACTGGGTGAGGTGGTACCACCCACCCAGCGAAGCTCGCGGCAGCTCTCACGCTGACAGCAGGCTGCGTACGTCGAGCGTTGCGCGCACCCGGGCCGCCCACGGCCGGCGGCGTAGTCCTCGATTCACCTGGCGGACACCGGCCCACGCATCGTCGACCACACGCTGGTCCACAGCGACCGGCGACCACAGCGCACGGTCGACCGCCCAGGCCACCTGCTCCAACCCACGGACCGTTTGGTCGTCGGCGATCTGGCCCGCAGCCCGCGCCAGGTCTCGGACCGTCGTCCCCGCGGTCACTCGGACCCCGTGCGCCCGCAGTCGGTCGCGTACTTCGGCCCACGCGCCGACGACCGCGGCCGAGCCATGCTGCCTGCGACGGCGAAGCGTACGCAACGAGCGCAGCACCGGCACACCCACAAGCCATCCGACCGGCGGCAGCGCGAGCAGCCACGCCCAGTGCCACAGCGTGAGTTTCGAGGCTGGCACCGATCGGCCCTGGCCCGGTTCGCCTGCTTCCCGCGGGGCCGGCGGATCGTCGAGTTCTCCCGGCGGAGGCAGCTCGGCGCGCGCCCGCTCGGTCACCTCGTCCTGGCCACCGCCCACCTGCCGACCTGGGCTCGCCAGCCCTGCCGGGTCCAACGGCCACCAACCGATCCCGTCGACGGCTACCTCCGGCCACACGAGCACGTCGTGGTTGCGGACGGTCGTCCAGCCGTCGCGATCGGAATCCTCGGGGGCCCGGAACCCCACGACCAGCCGGGCAGGTATGCCGTTCAGCCGGGCCAGGACGACGTACGCCGCGGCGAACTGCTCACTCGTCCCCCGCTTCTCGCCGAACAGGAAGCGACGCAGCTGCGGCCAGCCGTGCCCGGTCGGCACGGTCTGTCGCCCAGCCGATGAATCCTCTGCATCGGCATCAGGGCCGTTCACCAGCTGGTAATGCGTCGCCAGGTATCGCTCGAGCGCGAGCGCAGTCTGAAACGTCGCCCGCCGTCCGCCGACCGCCCGGGATGCCAAAGCCGCGACGTCCCGCGGCACGTTGCCCAGGTCACTGACCCGGACGTCACGGTCTACCGCCGAGTGCAGGAGTTGGTGAGCGGTGACGCGCTGGGTGTACCACGCGAGCGAGTAGGTCCGCGGCCGGTCCTTGGCGTACAACGTGCCGCCGACCGGCTCGACGAAGACCTCGCGCGAAGCATCCACTGATCGTGGCAACGGCTGGCTCGGCAGCCAGGGTGCGGACAAGTTCCGTACCTCGACGTCCGCGCGGGCGGTCAGCATCGGTGAGCGCAGAGCCGCACCGGGCGCGAGCTCGGCACCGAACCGCAGGAATGGCCGCGCGGTCGTCCAGTTCGTCCCGTCGAAGTCGTCCAGTGCGACAAGCCGCCAGCGGTCCACCGCGGCGTCCGTGCGGAATCGGAACACCACGGCCTCCGGGTCGAGCAGCCGGCCTGCCACCTCGGCCAGTGGACTGGTGGGTCGGTTGGACGGAAGGTCGGTGGACTGCACCCGCTGCAAGGTGTACGGCGGGCGTCCCATCGGGTCGACACCGATCGTCACCAACCCGCCGACCGCTGCGGCAGAGGCGAGGCTCATGGCGGCGACGAGCGGCGCCAGGTCACGCCGCTTTGGACGCCGCTTCGTAGCCGAGCGCGCCGCCGCCGGAAGCAGCACGAGCGCGGCAGTCGCTGCGTAGCAGAGCACGAGAACGTACGCAGCGCTGCCCTCGAGCGCGTCGTACGTCTGGCTGACGCCGGCCACCGCGAGACTTGGCAGCATCGCGCCCAGGGCACCCACTCGGTCCAACAGCTCGACACCCAGCACACAGGCGACAAGCACGAGCAGCGGGACGAAGAGCATGAGCTCGGGCTCCGGCTGCGCCGGCCACGTGGACTCCAGAGTTCGCCGCCACGACCACAGCCCGGAGCCGAGCGCCCGAATGGTCGCTGGCGTTGGCAGTCCGACCACAGTGGTCGGCAACAGCAAGGTCTCGACGATGCCGAGCACACCGCCGAGGACGAGCGCCAGCGGCCGCCATGGCACCAACACAGGCCACCGGCGGCACGACTCGACGACCGCACAGCAGGCCAGGCACACCACGAGCAGCGGCATGGCGAGAGCCCGCCCACCGAACACCGGCGTAAAGCACCAGCCGGCCAGCCCAGCTGCCGCTATCACGCCGATCTGTTGCCGTCTCACCGCGAGATTCCCCACCACGACGTCACGACTCCACGCCTACGCGGACACCAGTGGTGGCCCCTGGGGCAAGTAGGTTCCACTGTCGAACGGCGTCCGCCGCGTCGCCGGCAACGATCCGCCGCACCATCGGGCTTTGCACCTGGGGCGCAGTCGAGATGGGACCGATGGAGACGGCCGTCACCGACCGATAGCGCGTGGCCAACGTCGCGAGATCCCACCCGGTGACGACCGGACCGGTGACGAGCACGACCGACCCGCCGCCGGCTCGGCTCGACGTCAGCACGGGCGGCAGCAGGCGAGCGTTGTCAGGCGTCTGTGCCATCTCGGTCAGCGCATCCAGCAACACACGCGCGGCAGTCGGACCGGGTGTGGGTGCCAAGTCCCAGCCGCTCGGCGTGAGCAGCCGGCAGCGCTGCCCGGCCATCGCGGCAGCGAAGACGACCGATGCGGCAACCTCCACGGCCTCTTCGAAGGCAGATGGCGACAACGCCACAGGCCGTGTGTCCAGCAGAACCGACAGGCGAGGCTGGTCCGGGTCGATGTAGTCGCGAACCATCAGCTGCCCGACCCGCGCGGTCGCCTTCCAGTGCAGGTGTCGCACCTCGTCACCCACCACGTACGGTCGCACGTCACGCAGGTCCGCCGATCCACGGAGCGAATCGTCAGTGGTCCGGCCTTCGTGGTGGTGCCGTGGCCGACCGGCGATCGTCGGACGAACCGGGTGCCGCCTCGGATGCACCCAGAGCACGGTCGTACCGCCCGCACTCAGCCGTCGCCGGGCCAGGCCGAGCGGGTCGGCGCGCTCGAGCACCAACGGGCCGACCGTGAGGCGACCGCGTCGGACCGTCGGCAGCTCGTAGTGGGAGACTGCCTCGGCTCCCGGTGCCAGCCGACGGACGGCAACCTCCGCGCTGCGCGAGGTGCCGACGACGTCGTACGCGACGAACGGCGCCTGCCAACGGTTCCCGGCATTGCGCACGCGCAGTGTGGCAAGCGCAGGCTTTCCCCGTTCCACCCGGTCGGGATAGACGTCGCGCCGGATGTCCAACCGTGGTTTGCGTACCGTCATCGCCAGCGCGACCACGAGCGTGCCGAGGGCCACGCCGGCCAAGCCACGAAACAACGGGTAACCAGCCCACACCCCGGCGACGTACGACCCGACTGACAGGACCAGGACGGCCCAGCCACGCCTGGTCAAGGGCACGGCGACCGCCAGCCGAGCCGGCCACCGCTGGCTCGGCTGGCTCGGCGGTCGGGCTGGGAACGCCGCTCGATCAGTGCGCACTGGCGGTCGGGGCTGCCGTCGCGGCCAACACGTCGTCGACCACCGACTCCGGCAGCCGCTGGTTGAGCTCGGCGTCCGGAGTGAGCACCAGCCGATGCGCGAGCACTGGCTTGGCGACGTCCTTCACGTCGTCCGGTGTGCAGAACGGTCGGCCCTCCGTCGCGGCGTACGCCTGAGCCGCCCGCACCAGCGCGATGCTTCCGCGCGGACTGGCCCCATAGCGGACCGCGGCGTGCTGCCGGGTCGCCGCCACCAGCCGGACCGCGTACGACGTCACGGCGGGATCGACATGGACCGTGCGCACGAGGCCGATCGCCTGTCGCAGCTCGTCCAACGACACCACCGGAGCCAACCCGTCCGGCGTGATCTGCTGGGTGTCACCGATGACGACCTGCACCTCGGCGTCATGGTCGGGGTAGCCGATCCGCAGCCGCATGAGGAATCGATCCAGCTGCGCCTCGGGCAGCCTGTAGGTGCCCTCCATCTCGATGGGGTTCTGCGTTGCCACGACGAAGAAGGGATCCGGTACCGCGTGCGTGACCGCGTCCACCGTCACCCGTCGTTCGGCCATCACCTCCAGCAGGGCCGACTGCGTTTTCGGCGTCCCTCGGTTGATCTCGTCCGCCACCACGACGTTGGCGAAGATCCCACCGGGATGGAACTCGAACGACTCACTGCGCTGGTGGTAGACCATCACCCCGGTGATGTCGCCTGGCAGCAGGTCGGGCGTGAACTGGATCCGGTTCCACGTTGCGCCCACGCTGCGTGCGATGCAGCGGGCGAGCGAGGTCTTCCCGACACCCGGCACGTCCTCGATCAGCAGGTGGCCCTCGGCAAAGAGCGCGGTGAGCGCCAGCCGGATCACCTCGGGCTTGCCGCGGATCACGCGCATGACGTTCTCGCTGATCCGGTTGTAGACATCGGCCGGCACGGTCGCGGCCTGGGCAGACAGCGGATCCATCTCACCTACCACGTGATCCGGTTCGACTCGATCGGTCCGTCGGGTCCCTCGGCGACAATCCAGACCTCTTGGCCGGTCGCACTGCAGGGGAACCGACTGTCTTCGTGCTCCATGCCGTTCGCGTCGGTGGTGAGGGTCACTCTGTTGAACTCGCCCCACTCGCTGGAGAACACCCGGAAGATGTACCTGGTGTTCGGCTTGAGCCCTGTGGCGCGGAACTCGACGAAGTGGCAATCCTCCTGGCAGGTGTCGCCGTAGGTCGTCTTCGCACCCTTGGACACCACGACCCTGGGGTCGTTCCCCAGGTTGCCGTAGTCGGCGGTGAAGGTCAGCACCGACTTCTTGCCGTACAGCAGTTCACCCGACGGTGACCTGGTCACGGCCTGCACGGTGAAGTGGTACCGCCTCCCCTCGACAAGGCCGCCCCAGGTCTGGCTCGTCCTCGTCATCTCCTTGCTGTTCGCGCCATGGTCGCGGACGAGGAGGTACGTCACGAACGTGCCGCCGCCCATCGCCGGCCTGTCCCAGGTGAAGAGGTGCCGGTCCACCGAGATCGCCCGGACGCGGAAGTTCGGCGGCGCCGCGGCCGGACCGCCCGGAACCACACGCTCGGTGGTCACTCCGGGGCCCGCGCCGACGGCGTTGACCGCGCGGACCGTGATGGCGTAGCCGGAGCCGTTACGCAAGCCTCGGATGACCGCGGTACGCGAGCTGCCGGAGACGACCTTGCGGCCGCCCTGCCACGACAGTTCGTACGACGTGATCGGCGATCCGTTGTCCGAAGCCCCACCCCACGAGACCGTGATACGCGCGTTGCCCGCCACAGCGCGGACACCGACCGGGGCACCGGGTCGGCTGGCACGCACCGCTGGCCGTTCGGGCCTCGCCTTCTGCTCGGGGCGCTCGGCGGGTTCGCGAGGCTTGGGGGCGGGTGTACGGGAGGAGGTGTCAGACGGCCGAGCATGCGGCGACCGCCCACGGTGGCCGGATCCCACGCCGTCGACCTTCACCGGGGTGATGTCACCGTCGTCCTCGACCACCATGACGTGCTCGCCGGTCGCCGTGTCGACGTAGAGCCGGGAGTCCTGGCCACGGAACAAGCCCGGCTCGCCGGCCGCGTGGGCGTGCCGCCTGCCACTGTGGCGCCTCGCGTTCGGCCATCCGTTGCCGACCTCGTGACGGGAAGCCTTCTCCTGCGGGGAGATGCGCGGGATCCTCGCCGTCCTGCGGACCTCACCGCGCTCGTCGAGCGTCAGGACGGTGTCGGAGTCCTCGTCGATCAGGGCCAGTGCGGTGCCTGACGAGGCGACCCGCTCGTAGCGCCCAGGCCGCAACCGCTTCGAGATCGGCGGTTCGACGGCCTCACCGCGCAACGCCGACGCGGCGTCGATCAAATGCAGCACCGACCGGTCCGGGTCGACGACCGCCACCCGTCCCTTCACGTCGTTGGCCGCCACCACCGACGCGTCCGGCAGGTCGAGGCCGACCCGAATCTCCCGGCCAAGACCCTCCTCCGAAACCGCACGCATCGCGTTGGCGGTCGCGTCGACGAACACCGCTTGGTCACCCACCACGGTGAGCCCGCCGGTGTGTCCGGTCGGCGTCGTGGCGGTGCAGGACAACCGGGTGGCCTCCAGCGGAAGCTGGCAGAGCTGCCCGCCATCCAGGCGGTGCACCCACAGCGTGCCGTTGGGTGTCACCACAGGGGTGCCGATTCGTCCACCCACCGGGGCAACCACGGGCTTGTCACCGAACCGGGCGATCGTGCCGGCCAGCGGATAGACCGCATACGCCGCACCAGAGGCCTCGAGACCGATCGGCTGCTCGTCGGCTGGCGGCTCGATCGGATCGGCCACCGACAGGTCGGACTTCCCGAACTCCACGATCCGGTCGCGGCTCAGGACGTAGCCCTTCCGGTCCGTCTGCACGACTGTGGTGGCGGGTGGGGCGCCCGGGACTCGGACCTGCGCGTCGATGTTCTTCGACGCGCCATCGATGTGGAACGCCGTCTCCAGCACGCTGTTGTAGATCCAGTGCCCGGACTGTACGAGCTCCAGGCCCGGCGCCGCCTTGGTGCCCCCGGTGATGGCGACCGTCGTGACCGCGACGCAGACGGCCACGACGGCTGCGAGCACGAGGTGGTGCCGCATTTGCGAAAAATGCCCCTTCACGATGATCAGCGTAGAGCAGGCACGGTCGCGGGGACATGTCGCTACTCACGAAGCGGCGGCAGGCGGAACTCGAAGATCGCCCCGCCTTCCTCGGCGTTGTGGACGCTCAGCGAGCCGCCATGGGCCTCGGCCACCCAACGGACGATGGACAACCCGAGACCGGACGAGCCTCGGGTGCTCGTGAACCTCGCGAACAGCTCCTCGTCGGACAACTGCGGGTCGACTCCCGGCCCGCGGTCCGCGACCGTGACGGTGCCGCCTGCAACGGTCACCGTGACGATCGGCTGCTGTCCCGGCTCGTGACCGTGCTGCACGGCGTTGTCCAGGAGGTTCCTCACCGCCCGTTCGACCAACGTCCGATCGGCCAAGACCTTCGACGGTGCCGTGATCAGCGTGACGTTCGGCGAGTCGTCCGGGGCGTCGGCGTTCGACTGCGAGGAGAACACCTCACCGACCACGACGTCGACGAGCTGGTCGAGCCACAGGGGCTGCATCGACAGCTCCTCGACGCCGGCAGCGAGCCGATGGCGCTTCAGCAGCCCTTCGATGATGTCGCCCATCCGAGCCGCCTGCTTCACCACGTCCGGCAGCAGCTTGTTGCGCTGGGCGGGGTCACGTACCGCGGTCTCCGCATGTGCTCGCAGCGCCGCGACGGGCGTCCGCAGGTCGTGGGCGGTGTCGGCGAGCAGCTCCTCCTGCCGCTTCAGCGCTGCCGCCGCAGGACCGATCGCCCGGCCAGCCAACCAGTAGCCGGCGACTGCGACGCCAACGAGCAGGACCAGGCTGCCAGCCAGCACCAGCGTCTGCACCCGCCGATGTGCGGTGATCTGGTCGCCGAAGTCGGCCCACGCCACCACCGCGCCGGTGTACTGGCTGCCGGACTCGGCGTACGGCTCGACCATCACATACAGCGGCTCGTCACGGGTACCGCGCGCCTCGGCCACCAGCGAGCCGCGTTCGGAGACAGCCTGCGCCGCAAGCTGCTCCAGCGTCGTGTCGTCGAAGTCGGCACACTCACCCTGGCTACGGAAGGTCGGGAACGACGCGTCGCCGGACACGATCGCGAACCGCGGGCAGGCGCGATACATCGGATCGTTGGGCACCAGCGCGACGTCGATCGCGTTGCCGTCCACTCGGATGAGACGGGCCACCGCGGAGGTCACTCGTCGCAGCTCCGCCTCCGCGGAGGCCTGCCGCCCCTGCTCGTCGAGGTAGACGATGAGCGGGGCGAAGACCACCAGCCCGACGGTGTTCATCGCCGTGAACAGCACCGAGAGCCACAGCCGAAGGCGTCGTAACCGTTCGGCCGCCTCGCCCTTCATCGACTTGATCGGGCGCATGCCGCGCATCGGCGATCCCGTGGTCGCACGCCGGAAAAGCCGCGCGGGTGTCCAGCGCTCACGCACGCTTCGCCGACTCGGTGGTCGGGCGAGGGCCTTCGTCGTCATGGGTCAACCGTTCCATGCCGATTCCCCGGCCTACTCGCGGGAGAGCCGATAGCCATGGCCCGGAACGGTCTGGATGAGCTGCGACCCGTGCAGCTTTCGCCGAAGCCGCCTGATCGTCTGGTCGACCGTGTTGGAGCCGGGGACGTCACCGTCCCAGCACGCGTCGATCAGCTCGGTGCGGGTCACGACGTGCTCGGGACGAGTCAGCAAGTACTCCAAGACGGCGAACTCCTTCGCGGTCAGGCCCAGCAGGACGCCGGCACGACGGACCTCGCGCCGCGCCGTGTCCATCTCCAGGTCGTCGTACCGCAGAACCGGTGACCGACCGACGCCCCTACGCCGGACCAGGTTCAGCACGCGCAGGATCAGCACGTCGACCTTGAACGGCTTGATCACGTAGTCGTCAGCCCCGGACAGCAGGCCAGGCCGCTCGTCGTCGAGCGCACTCAGGATGAGCACCGGCACCTCTCGACCCTTCTCTCGCCACTCGCGCAGGGCGACGACCGCGTCCACCGTGTCAACCGAGTCGGGCCGCTCGGGAAGCCTCCGGTCGAGCACGACGCAGTCGTACGAGTTCACCGACAGCTGGACATCGGCGCTCATGAGGTCGCCCACGTCGTCGACGGCGAGCGCCGCCGACCGCAGTGCCGCCGTCACGGACCTCCTGAGCTTCGCGTCGTCCTCGACAACCAGTACGCGCACAATCCCCCTCACGCACATGACGCCCGATGGCGGCAGGCTCCGACGTTGTCATCAAGCTGTCATCTCGTCTGAGAGAGCGTATGCGACGTGACCACGACCACCGCATCGCTGTATCGGGCGGAGTCGATCCGCCGGACGTCGCCGACGCTCGCGAGGCAGTCGGCCCACCCACGCGAGCTCGCCGTCCCACGTCAAGGCACGCCGGAGGGCGGCACGACCCGTCGGGAGCTCTCGGCACCGCCGCTCGGTCTCGCCATCCGATGGCTGCCGGGTGCCAGCGGGATCGCCGACCTGCTGGCCGGCGCCACCACCGAGGTGTTGGCGCTGAGCACGCTTTCTGCCGCCAATCCCGCCTTCCGCTGTCTCGGTGGCCAGGCGGTGCGCCCCGGCGTACGGTTCCGGGTGCTCTTCCCCGACAGCGCCCGCACCAACCCGAAGCTGTACCGACACCTCGTGACCCTCGCGCTCGCCGGCGCTGACGTCCGGACCCTGCCCGAGATTCCCACCGATGCGGTCGTCGTCGACCAGCGAGTCGCGATCCTTCCCGAGCATTCCCCCGGAAC
>Ga0310827_101359_pt1 | contig 13016 bp, 6 predicted proteins | sample WT_ome_2_FD_201309 | JGI IMG/M metagenome (GOLD analysis project Ga0310827, IMG submission 201309) | Sorghum-adapted microbial communities enriched on wild type (WT) sorghum from Joint BioEnergy Institute, Emeryville, California, United... ... | reverse complement strand
AATTACTTAAGATTTTTATTTTTTAAAAATAATTAGCATCAAAAAATTTTTACGAAAATAATTTTGCTTACTTTGGGCGTTTTGTTTGCTGACCAAAAAAAATTAAATGACTAGAAGATTTTTTATAAAAAACAATGTCATTCATTTCGAGGTGTGGAAAACATTGACTGAAAAAATAAAAGTAATGACGATTTTTGGAACGAGACCGGAAGCGATAAAAATGGCTCCGCTTGTATTGGAACTAAAAAAACATCAAGATGAAATTGATTCAATTGTGACAGTTACTGCACAACATCGTCAAATGCTGGACCAAGTATTAGAAGTTTTTCAAATTACTCCCGATTACGATTTAAATATTATGAAAGAACGACAAACTTTGGTAGACGTGACTATTTCTGCTTTAAAAGGCTTAGACGGTGTAATGAAAGAAGTACAACCGGATATTGTGTTGGTACATGGTGATACATCAACAACCTTTGTTGCGAGTTTGGCTGCTTATTATAATCAAATTAAAGTTGGTCATGTAGAAGCTGGACTGCGCACTTGGAATAAATATTCACCTTTCCCGGAAGAAATGAACAGGCAACTGACGGGAATTATTGCTGATCTCCATTTTGCGCCGACGACACAATCGAAAATGAATCTATTAAATGAAAATAAAAGAGAAGATTCGATTTTTGTCACCGGAAATACAGCGATCGATGCTTTGAAAACAACTGTATCTGAATCATATTCCCATCAGGTTCTCAAGAAAATCGGAAATGATAAGATGATTCTCGTTACTGCCCACCGAAGAGAAAATCTTGGTGAACCGATGCGTCATATTTTTAGAGCAATTAAGCGAATTGTGAACGAATTTCCTGATTTACAAGTCGTATATCCGGTCCATTTGAATCCGGCGGTTCGTGAAGTCGCCGATGAAGTTTTAGGAAATGACCCGAGAATTCATCTTATTGACCCGCTAGAAGTGATTGATTTTCATAATTTTTTGGCAAGAGCGCATATTATTTTAACGGACTCAGGTGGTATCCAAGAAGAAGCTCCGTCCCTAGGGGTTCCTGTTCTTGTTTTACGTGATACAACGGAACGACCTGAAGGCATAAAAGCAGGTACTCTTAAGCTGGCGGGTACGGATGAAGATACGATCTACAAATTGACGAAAACACTTTTGACGGATCAGATTGAGTATGAAAAAATGGCTAAATCCTCAAACCCATACGGTGACGGGAAAGCTTCGAACAGAATTGTACAAGCCATCTTATATTCATTTGGAAAAACAGAAACCCGGCCGGAACAGTTGATATTGTAGAATGAGTGTGGCTTTGCTGCTGGGATTTGGGGTCCGGTTGGAATAGTTGAATTGAAGAATGATTGTCGTTCTGCTATTGGTGACTATGGGTCCTGACCGGAACAAGTTGAAGTTGTAGAACGAGTGTGACTTGCTGTTAGTGGCTTGTGGCTCTGAGTCTAGTGGGAAAGTTTGTTTTTACAGAACGAGTGTCGTATGCTGCTGGTGATTTTGTGTCCTGATCGGAACAAGTTGAAGTTGTAGAACGAGTGTGGCCTTTGCTGTTAGTGGCTTTGGGTCTGGGTCTAGTGGGAAAGTTTGTTTTTATAGAACGAGTGTCGTATGCTGCTGGTGATTTTGTGTCCTGACCGGAACAAGTTGAAGTTGTAGAACGAGTGTGGCTTGCTGTTAGTGGCTTGTGGCTCTGAGTCTAGTGGGAAAGTTTGTTTATACAGAACAAGTGTTGTATGCTGCTGGTGATTTTGTGTCCTGACCGGAACAAGTTGAAGTTGTAGAACGAGTGTGGCTTGCTGTTAGTGGCTTTGGGGTCCGGTTGGAATAGTTCCATTTTGTAGAACGGTTAGAAATTTTAGCTGTGGTTTATTTTTTGATTTAAGCAGTTGGTATATATAGTTGGGGGTGCTTTGGCAAGTGCCCCGCTAGACCAATTTGTTTAGGAAATGGATATGGGATTAATAAGCAAGTGGAAAATTGATTTCACTTGCTTTTGTGCTTTAATTGATTTATCCCACCAAAAGTAGAAGGCAGTAAGACCATCATCTTAAGCTTTTCGAGTTTCCAAAGAAGGTAGGCGGGGGATGAACTGCCGGCAAAGGTTCGGAAGGTTCAACTAACCGTACGTGGCGGATGGGGAAAAGCCCACTGAAGGAAGTTTGACTTTATTGATATTGAAATGGATGAAGCTCAATACCAATATAAAAGCGAAAAATGCGGTCTTGCAAAGGTGTTCTCACATAACCAAAACTTTGGGACTGAGAAGTGACCCCGAGACCGGCTTTCGGGGACAAATTTTGTTCTGCGGGACTAAAATGTGGTTCCGAGAACAGCTCTCTGCGACATATTTTGCTTCGATTCAATGAAAAATGGTTCCGAGACTCGTTCTCTGCGACATATTTTTCCTCGATCGACTGGAAAGTGGTTCCGAGAACACCTCTCTGCGACAAATTTTTCCTCGATCGACTGGAAAGTGGTTCCGAGAACGGCTCTCTGCGACATATTTTGCTTCGATTTACTAAAATGTGGTTCCGAGAACGGCTCTCTGCGACATATTTTTCCTCGATCGACTGGAAAGTGGTTTCGAGAACGGCTCTCTGCGACATATTTTGCTTCGATTGAATGAAAAGTGGTTCCGAGAACACCTCTCTGCGACAAATTTTACTTCGATTGACTGGAAAGTGGTTCCGAGAACGGCTCTCTGCGACAAAATTTAACTCGATTGACTAAAATGTGGTTCCGAGAACACCTCTCTGCGACAAAATTTAACTCGATTGACTAAAATGTGGTTCCGAGAACACCTCTCTGCGACAAATTTAGCCTCGATTGACTGAAAAGTGGTTCCGAGAACACCTCTCTGCGACAAATTTTGCCTCGATCGACTGGAAAGTGGTTCCGAGAACAGTTCTCTGCGACAAATTTTCCGATAAAAAAGTGAAATGTGGTTCCGAGAACGGCTCTCTGCGACAAATTTTAACTCGATCGACTAAAAAGTGGTCTCGAGAACACCTCTCTGCGACATATTTTGCCTCGATTGACTGGAAAGTGGTTCCGAGAACGGCTCTCTGCGACAAATTTTGCCTCGATCGACTAAAAAGTGGTTTCGAGAACGGCTCTCTGCGACAAATTTTTACTCGATCGACTGAAAAGTGGCTCCGAGAACGGCTCTCTGCGACATATTTTGCTTCGATTTACTAAAATGTGGTTCCGAGAACGGCTCTCTGCGACATATTTTTCCTCGATCGACTGGAAAGTGGTTTCGAGAACGGCTCTCTGCGACATATTTTGCTTCGATTGAATGAAAAGTGGTTCCGAGAACGGCTCTCTGCGACAAATTTTACTTCGATTGACTGGAAAGTGGTTCCGAGAACGGCTCTCTGCGACAAATTTTAACTCGATTGACTAAAATGTGGTTTCGAGACCAGTTCTCTGCGACAAATTTTGCCTCGATCGACTGGAAAGTGGTTCCGAGAACGGCTCTCTGCGACAAATTTTTCCTCGATCGACTAAAAAGTGGTTCTGAGAACAGCTCTCTGCGACAAATTTAGCTTCGATTGACTAAAATGTGGTTCCGAGAACACCTCTCTGCGACAAATTTAGCTTCGATTGACTAAAATGTGGTTCCGAGAACACCTCTCTGCGACAAATTTTAACTCGATCGACTAAAAAGTGGTTCCGAGAACAACTCTCTGCGACAAATTCTGCTTCGATTCAATGAAAAATGGTTCCGAGACCCGTTCTCTGCGACAAATTTTTCCTCGATCGACTAAAAAGTGGTTTCGAGAACGGCTCTCTGCGACATATTTTGCTTCGATTGAATGAAAAGTGGTTCCGAGAACAACTCTCTGCGACAAATTTTAACTCGATTGACTGGAAAGTGGTTCCGAGACCAACTCTCTGCGACATATTTTGCTTCGATTGAATGAAAAGTGGTTCCGAGAACACCTCTCTGCGACATATTTTAACTCGATCGACTAAAAAGTGGTTCCGAGAACACCTCTCTGCGACATATTTAGCTTCGATTGACTAAAATGTGGTTTCGAGAACACCTCTCTGCGACAAATTCCGCTTCGATTGACCGCAAAGTGGTTTCGAGAACGGCTCTCTGCGACATATTTTTCCTCGATTGACTGAAAAGTGGTTTCGAGAACGGCTCTCTGCGACATATTTTGTCTCGATGGACTAAAATGTGGTTTCGAGACTGGTTCTCTGCGACAAATTCCGCTTCGATCGACTGAAAAGTGGTTCCGAGAATGGCTCTCTGCGACAAATTTTTCCTCGATCGACTAAAAAGTGGTTCCGAGAACACCTCTCTGCGACAAATTTTGCTATGCGGGACTGAAATATGGCATCGAGAACAACTCTCAGGGACAAATTCTGCTACGATTGACTGAATAGCGGTATCGAGACCAGCTCTCAGAAACAAATTTTACTTTTATAGACTGAAAAATGACCCCGAGACCCGTCCTCGATTACAAATTCTGCGGTGATTGACTAAAAATGGCCCTGAGAAATACTATGATAAACCGTTCACATGATGAAACCAAAAAAGGGGCTGTCCGAAAAGAAGAAATCCCCAAAAATTGATAATCAAGAATGTTGATATATCAAGGTTTTGAAACGTGAAAAGGGGCATCCAGAAGTCTAAAATACGACTTTCTGGATATCCCCTTTCTACCATAACGCTCTCGAATAATAATTATTTTCCTGCTGCTATGTCCACGATTCTTCCTTCAAGTTCTGTCGGAATTTTGTCCAAGCTTACGAGATGGTCGCGGAAGTTCTCCCAGTCGGATAAACCAAGATCCGTTACTTTTCCGGCTTTATATATTTTTGCAAAGACATCAAATCCATCGCCACCTTGAGCAGTAAATGCATTGGTTGCAATTGTGTAAGTTTGATTATCAACTACAGGGGTAAATGCTCCCTCTGCATTTTTTATATATACGTTCACAACTCGTTGACCTACTGGTTTCGTTGAATCAAATTCTACTTTTCCGCCTGAGACATGGAGGAATCCACCGTTTTCACCCGGGTATGATCTGAGGCTTATTTCAAAAGCTGCTTTCAAATCAGCTCCGGTCAGATCCATGACTGCAAGTGTGTTTCCAAATGGTAAGACCTTGATAACTTCACCGTTTGTTACAGGACCCGCATCAATTGCTGCACGGATTCCACCACCATTTTGCAATGCCATTACCGTCTTTGGATTGTATTCTTTTGCTTTTGCCAACATACCGTCCGTTATGATATTTCCAAGGATCGTTTCGTGGTTCCGGACACTTATGCCGGAAGTTTGCCCTTCACCAAGTCTCGGATTTTCCAGTGCTTTTTCCAACGTGACACCAATTTCTTTTTCGGATACTTCTTTAATTTTGGAAGCATATGGTTTAAGAAGCTCCATTGCCTCCTTATCCGGTTCTAAATTAGCTACCGGAATTAATTTTCCATTTGCCTCTTTAATAACACCATTTTTGCTAAACTTTACATCCAGTACACCTAAGTTTGTATTGTTTGCACCGGTTTGAACAATAACAGTCGGATCTTTTATAGCTCCATTCTCATCCTTATCAATAACAACCGGCGTAGATAATGTTGTATGGCTATGACCTCCAACAATCACATCGATGCCATCAACCTTTGCAGCTAATGTCAGGTCGTTATCAACATTAGCATTATCATCATAACCGATATGAGTCAGTGCAATAATCTTATTAACACCCATTCCTTCAAAGGCTTTAACGGCTTTTTCAGCTTCAGCAAGATAGTTTTCAAATTTAACCGCACCCGGACTTGAGATATCAACCGTTTCAGCTGTCGTTAATCCGAAAATACCTACCTTTTCTCCATTTATTTCTTTTACAATGCCATTATAAATTTTTCCTTTTTCCGGTTCACTTGAAATAAGGTCACTGAATAGCCCGGTAAATTTTTCATCACCGGAAAAATCAATATTTGAACTTACAAACGGGAACTGTGCTCCTTTAATAAAATCAACTAAAGCTTGATGTCCTTCAGGTGTGGCTCCGAGATCGAATTCATGGTTACCAAAAGTCATTGCATCATAACCCATTAAGTTCATAAATTGCAAATCAGCTTGTCCATGAAATTCATTAAAATAAAGTGTCCCTTGGAAAACATCACCGGCATCAAGTAGTAGAGCATTAGGATTTTTGGCCTTTTCTGCTTTTACACCAGACACACGTTTTGCAATATTATCTAAATTGGCATGGGTGTCATTGGTGTGCAAGATTGTTAATTTATATGGACCAAATTTTGCATCGGTTTTTGCCAACAACCATACAGCATCCCCACGTTTAATGGATTGGTTCGGTGCAAAAGAATCTTCGTCAATACCGGTTATAAGACCACTTGCATAGAGTGCTTTGACAGCGGGTTCGTACCACTCCCCTTTTACCACATCTGTAAAAGGTAATTGGATATCTGCTTTCGGAATTTCATAGGCATTAACTAACATCTGTGCATATTCAGCACGGGTGATTTCACGGTCTGGCTCAAATTTATGGTCATAACCTTGAATATAACCTGCTTTGAACAAGGTTTTAACAGCATCCGTATACCATTGTCCGTCTGCCACATCCGTAAAAGGAGTCTTCTCGCTACTCACATTTAATTTCAGCATTGTAGCCAAAATTTTTGCAGATTCAGCGCGTTGTAGTCCTTTATCAAGTTTAAATGTGCCATCCGGATAACCTGAAATCACATTTTTTCCTGCTAGATCATTGATGGTTTTATAATACATGTGGGTTTCCGGGACATCTTTAAACTTAATTTCATCGGCAGATACACTTGTTGCTACTCCAAAACCCAAAAGTGCCGCCACAATCGTTACTGTCGCTATAACTCTTCTCCATCGCTTCTGTGTACCCATACATTCCTCTCCTTCTTTTTTTATTTATGGCAAGCGTCCAAAATGAGACGCACATACCAACACCTTATTACCCTTCTGAAAAAAAATAGTAGTATTCTACATTTTCGGTTTTCAAAAAATGAAAACGAATTCTCATAACAAAAATTTAAAAATATCTTTAAGACACTTAATTAATCATTAATTCAACTCGGATATCATTCGTCTTTTCTATTTTACTACCATAATATTAAGATAACAATAGAAAACTGTTAATTTTTCATTAATCCCCAATTACCAGAGTTTTATGTTTGGAAGAGCAGAAATATATGAGGGCACCGAAGAAGTCCTAAATAATTATAAAATCACTTGCTGAACACCATATTTAAATGTATTTTTGTGATTTATCCTATAGTGAACTTGTTCGAATTGCTTTTCAGTGGCCTCGAAATATATGTAATAGAGGTATTTTCTATTTTTTAAGGACAAGAATTCTCATCATATGTTATTCTATTTGTATAAATTGATTGAGGATGGTGAGGAAGTGAATGGGAAAACGGTTGTATGTTATTTTAATAGCCTTATTGTCTTTCAGTTTTATTTTTGAGAGTTTTTCAATAAGTGTGGATGCTGCGGAAACAAAAACATCTGCAATGAACAACCCGGACAGACAAACAATTAATAAAATGCTAACCGAGATTGCCTTGGAATATAATGTACCACCGGAAATTGTAAAAGCGGTTGCCGAAAAAGAAAGCGGTTGGCAACAATTCAAAGCAGCGGGAGAGCCATTTATCAGTGATGACGGCGGAATCGGAATTATGCAAGTTACGAACCAGCCAGGTTATGATCCTGAGCGATTGAAAGTTGACATTGAATACAATATTCGCGCCGGTGTTGAGATTTTAAGCAAAAATTTCAGTCGAACAGATTTACCTGCCATTAATGAAAAAAATCGCAACGTGTTGGAGCATTGGTATTTTGCTGTAATGGCATACAATGGGACAAAACCTGTAAATAGTCCGGTTGTTCAATCAACAGGAAAGCCGAATCCTGAAGCCTACCAAGAAAAAGTGTACGATATTATTAAAGACTTCAGCCTAATGAATGTTAAACGACTAAAGTTTACCCGGGAGGACTTCCAGTACAACTCGGATAGTGATGAAAATATAAAATTCATTACAAAGCAATTTTATTTTGATGGTCCTTTTACAAAAACTAAGTACTCTTTGCATCAAGGGCAAAAAGCCGAAACAACTGAAAATGTGTATTTACGGGAGCGTCCAACCACCGATAGTAACGGGACGAGGTTAAAAGCCGGAGAAGTAGTAACTATTACCGGACCATTTCAATATGAGGAAAACGTCAATAAACTGAACCATTTTGTCTGGTACCCGGTACAAACAGAAACCGGAAAGAAAGGTTATATCGCATCAAGTTATTTAAAATACAGATTTAATGATGTACCTGTCGGGAATTATGCGGAGAATGCCATCTCTTATTTATATGATTGCGGGCTTTTAAACGGGATTGGCAATGATCAATTCGGTTTTAGGCGAAACCTGACCCGCTATGAAGCTGTTTTGCTATTAACGCGTGCGAACCATATAGACCTAAGCAATAGACCTGACCCGGGATTTGTTGATATTAATCAATCTTATCCATATTATCGGGAAATTGCGGCAGCTGTTGATGAAGGCTATTTCAAAGGATTGCCCGGGAATATTTTCGACCCGAACGGAACTTTCACACGAGGCATGATGGCAGAAGTATTACAACGAATCTATCAATTTCCGGAACTGAGCAAAAACTTTCCATTTACAGACGTTCCATCGGGTTCATGGTATGCCGATTCGATTGGCCGGCTATACGGTGCAGGTATTACAACCGGCATTAGCCCGACAGAATTCGGACCGGAAAACTCCCTAACTAGAGAAGACTTCGCTGTGTTTTTAGTACGTACAATCAACTGGAAAAATGCAAATTAAGCTTTTGTTCATTGTTGCGGACGGACGGATAAAAGCTTTAGGTCCGGATAACTCCCTAACTAGAGAAATTTCGCTGGTATTTTAGTTCGGACAATCTTCTGCAAAAATGCAAATTAAGCTTTTGTTCATTGATCCGAATGGGTAAAGGCTTTAGGACCGGATAACTCTCTGACAAGAGAAGTTTCGCTGTATTTTTAGTTTATACAATCTACAAATTTAGCTTTTGTTCATAATTTATGATTTGAGATTGAAGGTTATCCGAAAAGTGGAGAACCCCTCATATCTACTCATTAAAAGAAGCGCACAATATGAAAGGGGCAGCCAAAAGTCGAAAAAATGACTTTTCGGGTAGCCCCTTTGTTTTTCCTCTTAAAAAATTTGCCTTTCGCTATCTAATTTTGAACATAAAGTCAAAACGTAGACTTTGACATGGACTCTGTGGGCATGATTTACGAGTCACGCCTCCAAGCTCAAAGTATGGACTCACGCATTCAATACTAACGTGACCACCTCTTCAATAAATCTTTCGACGCTTATACTAACTAGCAAAGAAGCAAAAAATTTTTTCCGCCGTTTTGAAAATTATTCCAATTCTAGTCCACGTTCGATCATTGTTGCAAATTCGGCTCTTGTAATACTATTCCTTGGTCTAAAGGTTCCGTCCGGATAGCCATAAGCAATGTTGTTAGCAACCAATTTTTCAACGTAGGGATATGACCAAGATTTTACAGATACATCAGAAAAGGTCTTTGTGCTTGTCCCAGTCAATTGAAAAACCCGAACAAGTACTGCTGCCATTTCTTCTCTTGTTAGCTGACTATCCGGTTGGAAAAGACCATTCTCATCACCAATCATGATTCCAGCCTTAGTAACTGCACCAATATAGCCACTTGCCCAATGATTTGAAGGTACATCTGAAAAAACTTGAATTGCTTTGGGATCAGGTTGCAATCCGAGTACCCGTCCAATTAAAGTGGCTGTGGAAGCCCGGTTAATCATATCGTTAGGGCCAAAATTCCCATCCGGGTATCCGGAAATAAAACCTTGCCGGGCTAACTTTTCAATATTGGCCCTAGCCCAATGATTGACGATATCAGGAAATATTGGTGTATCTTGATCATCCGAATCTTCCTGTGCCAGTGACGGTGCCAAAATTTGCAATTGATATTCTTCCGTTGACCAATGGTTGTAGAAGTCATATACAACTAAATAATACGTACCTGCATCCAATCGAACCGAATAATTTTCGTTCTCTCCACTGTCATAGTCATCAATTACTTGGCTTTTTACTAATTGACCATTATCTTTTTTAAAAAGTATACTGACAACATTAAGATATTCGGCAAAATTTGACAATTGAATCGTTACATCAGCTTGTTTTGGAATGTCAAACATATACCAATCATCATCCATTGGCATATCGATTCGATCAGCCACCACTTGGTTGACATCAATTGATTTAGCCTGTTCACTGGTATTGGGGGATTCATCGGCCAATGAAGGCAGCTGGGCAGTCAGTGCACCATATGCATTTACCCGACCAAAACCATAATTTGGATTCCACCTACCTGCAACAATATTTGCCCCTGTAAGCTCCATTGCCCATTCTATTTGAGCCGGATTCCAGTCCTGGTGTTTAGCCAATATTAGTCCGGCAATTCCACTGACGATTGGCGCAGAAAATGAAGTTCCACTACCAACCTGATATCCACCCATATAACTTGGTCCAATGATTTCTTCACCCGGTGCAGCCAAATCAATGAAATTACCATAATTGCTAAATGTTGATGGTTCATCCCTTTTATTTGTTGAAGCCACACTAATTACTTCTTTGTAAGATGCTGGATAGGACCAGTTGTCACCCCCATCATTCCCTGCAGCAGCCACAAGCACTATGCCTTTGTTATACGCCTCAGCAATAGCCGTTGCTTCAACTTCAGAATACTCATAGCTGGAATAGCTCATGTTGATTACATCGGCTTTTTTTTCAATTGCATAATAGATTCCACTAACGGCATCAATGACAGAACCATTACCCTGACGATTTGAAACTTTCACAGGGAGAATTTTGGCATTCAAATCTATGCCGACAATTCCGGATTGATTGGCACTTGCAGCAATAATTCCTGCAACTAGTGTACCATGTCCATTATCGTCACTCGGATCTGCATCATGATTGACGAAATCATAACCCGGCAACAGCCGTCCTTTAAACTCAGGATGGTCCGCCTTAATACCTGTATCAAGAACAGCAATGGTTACATCCGCTGAACCTTTTGTAATATCCCATGCTTTTGGTAAATCTATTCGTGATAAATACCATTGTTTGGAAAAACCGGAATCTGCAGGAATATAGGAAGACGTTGTTAGATAATCTGGTTCGACCGAAATTTGGTCCGGATCATTCTTCAATTCTTGCAAAATCTCATTATAATCTATTGTTTCAGGAACCTTAACCAAATAAATATTTCTCTCTTTTAGAATACCGGAAACTGTCATAGGAATAAGACCATATTTTGTTGCATCAAATGTTTCCCCTTCCAACCATTTCACAACAATTCGACGGTCATTTACTTTGGTTAAGTCAACCTGTTCCACTCCTTCAGTATGAAAATCACTTTGGTATTTATGATAATCCATTTTCACCTTTGCATCGTCGATATTTTTGTCCGAAGCAGTATTTTGATGATTTTTGATTCTATAATCCATTTGTGATTGCATTTGAATATCACTTTGGTCTATTGCCAATCCAGTTGGTGGAAATAGAAGAACGAAGATGATAGCAACTAGAAAACTTTTGAAGGGATTCTTTCTCATAAACATAGAGTTTCTCCTTTTATCGCTTAATAAGATTACATAAAAAATAATAGAGAAGGAAAAAACCGTCATCACTCTTGAAAAAAGAAATCTGACAAAATCCAATCTAGTAAATATTAAGTTACTATTATTATATCAAACTTGTAACCCATCAGAATTCTTTTAAAAAATTTTTTTGTGGGAGATTGAAAGGTGGTTGCGAGATTGGTCTCGATGCCAGATTCAGCGAAGAAGAATGAAAATTTGGCACTGATAGTCGGGCTCTGTGCTAAATTTTATTTTGATAGGCAGAAAAGTGCCGCTGATAACCGGGCTCAGTGCCAAATTTTGTTTTGATGAGTGGAAAAGTGGTCTCGAGAACGGCCCTCTGCGACAAATTTTACTTCGATTGAATGAAAAGTGGTTCCGAGAATAGCTCTCTGCGACATATTTTGTCTCGATTGACTGGAAAGTGGCCCTGAGACCGGTTCTCTGCGACATATTTTGCTTCGATTGAATGAAAAATGGTTCCGAGAACGGCTCTCTGCGACAAATTTTGCTCCGATTGAATGAAAAGTGGTTTCGAGACCCGTCCTCTGCGACATATTTTGCTTCGATTGAATGAAAAATGGTTCCGAGACTCGTTCTCTGCGACATATTCTGCTTCAATTGAATGAAAAATGGTTCCGAGAACCGTTCTCTGCGACAAATTCTGCTTCGATTGAATGAAAAGTGGTTACGAGAACGGCTCTCTGCGACATATTTTGCTTCGATGGACTGGAAAATGGTTCCGAGAACGGCTCTCTGCGACAAATTTTGCTCCGATTGAATGAAAAGTGGTTCCGAGAACGGCTCTCTGCGACATATTTTGCTTCGATTGAATGAAAAATAGTTCCGAGACTTGTTCTCTGCGACATATTTTGCTTCGATTGAATGAAAAATGGTTCCGAGAACACCTCTCTGCGACATATTTTGCTCCGATTGAATGAAAAGTGGTTTCGAGACCCGTTCTCTGCGACAAATTCTGTTTCGATTGAATGAAAAATGGTTCCGAGAACAACTCTCTGCGACATATTTTTCCTCGATCGACTAAAAAGTGGTTCCGAGAACAACTCTCTGCGACAAATTTTAACTCGATTGACTAAAAAGTGGTTCCGAGAACGGTTCTCTGCGACAAATTTTAACTCGATTGACTAAAAAGTGGTTCCGAGAACAACTCTCTGCGACATATTTTGCTTCGATTCAATGAAAAGTGGTTCCGAGAACACCTCTCTGCGACAAATTTTAACTCGATTGACTAAAAAGTGGTTCCGAGAACGGTTCTCTGCGACAAATTCTGCTT
>Ga0310827_101356_pt1 | contig 13055 bp, 16 predicted proteins | sample WT_ome_2_FD_201309 | JGI IMG/M metagenome (GOLD analysis project Ga0310827, IMG submission 201309) | Sorghum-adapted microbial communities enriched on wild type (WT) sorghum from Joint BioEnergy Institute, Emeryville, California, United... ... | reverse complement strand
CGGCACCGCCAAACAAGGCTACCATACCCGCTACTCCATATAAAGCCCCAAAACCTATAAACCCATTGATAAGTGCGATGAACCAAAAATATAATATCCTCCTCCTTAAAGTGATGGTAGGAGGAGGATACTTCGCTCTTTTTCACAGAGGCCGCGCAGAGCGCTCCTCTGTTCAATTTTATTATTTTTCCAACAACCTTTCAATAGCTATACAAAGCTAACTATAATATTTAATTAGAAACTCATCTTCTAATCTTATATCAATATTTAATGGCCGTTCTACTTCTAACAACCAACCTTTATCTCTTCGTGAAAAATCTATCTTTCTAAATGTAAAAGGTAATAAATCAGGTAAGATTTCATTCTTAACAATATCTAATACATATTCAATTTCCAAATCTGGAGGTAAATCTAATAAATAAATCTGATAGTGCATACCAGTATCTGCATTATATCCCTCTCTAATTGATTTGCGCTTTGCCCCTTTTCCTTCTACTTTTCTTCTCCAAGCTCCTACTGCTTGTCTAAGACGACTTTTCTCAGTAATAAGAGTTTGCTCTAACTCATTTACTTTTGCTTCAAGTTCGGCGATTTTTTTATCTTTATCTCGTAAACTACCCATAAATATCAAACCCTATTTTTGAAAATATTTTCGCTACTCCTTTTTTGTGATCTGGTAAGATTTGTTCCATCTTTTTTACTTCATAAACTGTAGTTTTAAATTCATTCATATTTTCTTTTTTGAAAATCATAAGATCACCTCATGTTAATTTTTATCAATCTGCGAGATAAATCCTAGTAACATCTTCACGACTATGTCCAATCAATTTAGAAACTTCAAATCTAGCTTGTTTTTCTGACATTCCATTTTTAATAAAGCGATTATATTCTTCTTTAGCATAAGCATGTCTAAAGCTATGCATAGTTATTTCAACACCTTCTGGCCTAGTATTAGCTGGATCCCAAACTTTTTGTCTATTATTTTTTACAAAATCTTGTACTCTTTGAATAACCTGATGTGCTTTTTCGCCGTCACGCACGAATAATTTATGTCCTCGACTTACCCGATTCATAGCATCCCGTAAAACAGCTATAGTTTGACTCCTAAGAGGGACCTGACGGATGAGGCCACCTTTTCCCTTTACAGTTAGAAATCCTTCTCTGACGGCCTTTTCTGCATCCGTACGATCTAACCTAACCCCCTCATGAATACGCAAACCCTGTTCCCTTGCTAAAAAAATAATATCTGCTATTTCTTTATTTTTAGAATTACGAGCTATAGTCAATAACCCCTGATATTCCATTTCAGTTGGACGACGATTAACACCTCCGAACGATCTTTTTTCGAGAGTGAATTCTGGGTATTTTTCAGCTAATGTTTTATTATCACTTAATTGGTATCGTGTTTTAGGAAATTGATTATGAAAATATCGAATTGCTGCTAAATCATTTTTTACAGTAGCAGCTGATTTACCTTCGCTTTGCCTTTCTATTACATAAGCAACAAGATGCTTATTTTGTATATTTGCTAGGTTTTTAAGATTGTAATTATCGGCTAAAAAACGGCAAAATCTATCGACATGATTATAGTATTGGGGTAACGATTTATTTGTACTAATCCCCTTTGAATGTTTCGCAATCCTGTTTAACTGATTCATTAAGTTTAGATATGCACCTTTGTTTAAAATATCAGGACTTCTTTTAGCAAATTCCCTAATCTCTTTTTCTGTTTTAATCCATCCACGAGTCCCTATAACAATTAACCTCCTTTTTCTGAAATGGCATACTACACCCATTGGCAATTTCCAGTGATCTTTATTAAATTTATACATAGCGTTTTCGTTGACGCTTACAGCGCCAACGAAAGGTTACCTTTATAGGCAACTGTCTATATGGATGTGTACACATCCACATAGACAGTTGCCCAAGGTAGTGCATCACTGATAGTTTTGTTGAGCATTAGGTTGCACAAGCTTCAAGCCTTCGGCTTGACGTTTCTATCGGAAACGGGTGCATCTCACTTATACCAGCTCTAAAGCTAGTTTCTGCTATACACAGAAAAGTGAGGTCAAAGTCCGCAGACTAAGTTATAGCAATGAATTATTAGCTTCTTAGATTTTTAAGTGTCTTACCACCATTTAGAACCTTATTCCCAAGCTAAAATTGAAATAAGCTGTTCTATATTCAAACTCCTGTATTCTAGCAACAGCTATTCGAAACAGACCAAGTCAGAGTTAGGCAACAGCGCAATCTGACATTGGATTTTCTTGATTCCAAAGCACCTTTTTAAAAAAAAAGAGTAAAGGATTGGTGCATTCCTTTACTCTTACTCTCATTTCCAATTGACTTATTTATTTGTACATCTCTAACTCTTTCCTCAATTCTGGAGGTAAGAGTTCACGCAAAAAATTAAAAACAACTCTCCCATCAATGTAGTCCGTTAATTCATTAAAAAACACACGCTCCCTATTGTCTATATCAGGATATTTGCTTAATTCATCATTATACCTTTCCCAAATATCGGGATGCTTTTCACGGATTTCTTTAAGATTAAATTCTACTCCATTTTGTTTATAACTCTCTCTCATTCCACACTACCTTTCGATTATTTAATAATAATTTCTAATCCTTCCACATTATGCCTGTTACCTTTACGTAAACTTAATAACTGCATAAACGCTTTGTATAGATTATCATCATAATTAGATATTGCATCTAATATTTGAAATCCCTCATTCGTATTACCATATAACTCTAGTCCTAACGTAACAATAGACTGATATGACGATGATAAAGAATAATAAGCATCACTAAAATCTGCTGTACCATCTTCATTTGAACGCAGTATTTTTAAATCAGATACAATAATCCGTTCATTATTTTCCTCATCGTATTCAATTCTATCTATCTCTTTGGTAGCCTTTACCCATGAAAACGGGTATTCACCGGGATCTCCCTTAATTTTTTCAAAGATTTCTGGTAAAGAAACAACATAAATAGCACATTCATATTCACTACTCTTTTGAGCTTGCGGAAATTTTTTTAGCAGTACCCCATAATTTTTTATATGAAGATCATCAACAAAATACAGTTTGTATTTTTCACTATACATTTTTAAATTCCCCTTCCAGATATACTGATTTTTATATTCAAAAGCCCAAAAGGCTTAATTATTATTAAAAGGCACAAATATAAGATAAAAAGAAAAAACTCTATATTATAATTGTAACCAACTATGTTCAGAATTCGAATAGCAAATACTATACTTTTTATAAAATAAAATGGTATCGAAGGAGTGGGGTTTAATGCATGATGAAACAGAAGAAAGCTGTCCGCATTGTGGGGCCAGCTTGAGAGGTGAAAAGATACCAGAAGAATTAAGAAAGTTTTATAAAGGAACCCATTTTTCAAGAAAGATTGCTATATATGATCGTTTCAAAGATCAAACAGTAAAGTGGCAATGCCCTGACTGTCTAAAAGAGTGGGATAGGATTTAGGAAAAATAAAAAAGTTACGTTTTAAGTAACTTTTCGCAAACTTGCTAGAATATACTTAATCGCAGATTTAAATAAATAAGAGGTTACGTACATTGGAATTTATTTATCTCTTTTTGAAAAGAGCTTTTTAAAAAAGCCTTTGTTTTTTTCTCGATTGTTGATTTCCTTTATTAATCTTATGTTTTCCATCAAGATCTCATCTCTTCTCTGTATTTCATTTTTATAATTAGCTTCCATATTATCTAAGGCTTCGGAAAGAGTTTTGATTTGCTCAGAAGTATTTTTATTACCTGCCTCTAAACTACTCGCAATCTCATTGCGAACTGCATTATTTAATTCATTTTTTATTTCATTTCTAATCTCACTTTTCAATTCAGAAACAATGAGTTCCTTAATCTCAGGTAAGGTTTCGATGGCATTTTGAATGTTTCGAAGCGTCTCAATTGCTTCACTTTGTTTAAGTGCTGGAACAGTAGGTTCTACAACATGATTCCTTTCTGAATTTGTTTCAGAGTGTTTTTGTAGTAACTCCTTGATCATTTTTTTAGATAAGTTTTTTTCACGCATAGATTTTATATGTTTCAGGGTCTCAATCTCAAATTCTGTATAATAACGTGCATTTTGTGCATCACGTGGAATTACTAAAACATCTGGAAAGTCTTTTTCCCATTGACGAAGTGTACCCTCTGGAGTATCTAGGAGATTAGATACTTCTTTAATTGTATATGCCTTCATAAATTCATCCACTTTCCGGACCCCCTTCCTAATAATTCGAATGGCTTCGATAAATTCAGAACTACATTCCGAACCTTTGAAAACATTGGAGTTATTCAAGTCAAAAAATTATATAGTTTACTTTTTAATCATATTAATAATACCATTTCAAATGGATACAATCTATTCATAGGGGACTACGAATTAAAATTGTTTAAATAATACATCTATAAGTTAATCTATTAAAGTTGGATATAATTCGTATTTTCTTAATTTATCACTAATGAATTTGACCATTACGGCCCACATTAAGTATAATTTATACGATTAAATCTTTAATTAATTGTCGTATGAATTTTAGAAAAGACGAACAAAAGCCAATCCACATTCTTATAAAGATGGATTGGCTTTTGTATTTATACCTTAGTCACTTATAAGGAGTGGCCAGTGATGGAAAAAGATTATAAAAAAGCTGGAAGAAATTTATAAAAAAGGACCATTTTATGAAACCAATATAACTTAAACGACTTTTGTTTCATATTTTTCCTCTTTTTACATAAAAGCCGTACTGCAAAGAGAGATTTTACACATTTTCCGTACTCAAATCATGTAAATAAGTTTGTGAAATTATGCAATTAAACTAACGAGGCAGTTTAATAAAGGAGATAATGACATGAAATTTATTTACTTTAACGATACCGGTAGAAAAGTGATCATACATCCTGCTACTTTTTTACATGGTTGTACTGGCTCAAGTGAACCAATCAAACATCTAGAACAAAGATTATTCGAATTACCAGCAGGTACATTTCCTTGGGTGAAGATGTGGGATTATGGTGAAATTGGATTAAGCATATTAATTTCACCTATAAAGGAAACTGAATAATGGAGTATTTCTCTTTTTGACGTAACCGGTGCGTTACGAAAGTAACATAATAACCATTAAAATAACCGTCCCTTCAGCCATCAACTACTACTAACGCTCATTACCGCCACTTATCATTCACTCACCAGACATTACCATACAATTTAAAGTGCCATATATGCCCTTTAGGTACTTCCTTTTTCACCAAACTTAAAAAGTTTATGGTAGGGCATCTGCCAAATATTAGATTTCACCCCTGGTAAACAACTATCACAGTAATACAAGATAAATGGCTTGTTTTTCTCATAAAGAGGGGTTACGTCTTTCGAATCAAACCATTTTCCGCAGTAAGCACATAATTTCCGCACGGAAATGCCCCCAAAATCAGTTTTTAAGACGAAATCGACCTAAACTATCAAAACGACAGAAAAGCGATTAGAAACTAAATTTGACGTTTTCACGAGTGTTTCTAATGAGCAATCTATTAAGCTTCCAACCAGTTGTAAAAAGGCACGGACGGTCTGCCATCTACTTCTAAAAAATGGTTTAGTTGCCGTATTCCCCAATTTGCATATTCCAATAATGTATTGGCTTTTTCTTTGGTGATACAGATAGGTTCATTACTAAAGATCTTCATACCTTCCAACTCACGGACAATATGTATCGCTTCCTCGCGGTTTTCGTCATTTTTCAAGTTCATAAATTGATAAACGTCATCAAAGACAATATCTAAAATAGACCTCAATTCTTGGATTTGTCTCTTGGTAGCACTAGCAACCGCCTTCCCGTTTGACCAGATTAAATCGAACCCAACAATGGCCCGTCCTTTCTTTATTTCTTTGTAACGCACTTCGAGTTCCGTGTACTGATTGATTTCGGCAACAGCAACATCAAGCACTTTTCTTTTAAATAAAGCTGTATTTGTTTGATAGCTTTTACTATTTTCCACACTAAATAGTTGCATAAGCCCCTCTTTAGATATAGGTTTGTGCCAATACCCATAGTGTGCCTTCAAATAATCATACAAAGTCCAACTAAAGTTGCTTTTGAACTTTGCGGTTATAGTCAAATCAGTTATAACGTATTTTTCCTTTAATTCTAGAATATGAGGAACAATTTCACTATCCCACTGGAAAGTGAACAAGCCCTTGTTATATCGCATTTTTCTAAAAATAGATATATTGGTAATCTCAAAATAATCGTTTTTTAGATCCTCGTCCAAAAATTGGGCTTGTGTTGCCCCTAATTTCAATGCGTCTTCTTTAGCGTGCTGCGTTTTATATTCGATACAAAATCTTTTTTCAAAATCCGCCTTATGAAACTCAGTTATTCCATTCTTTTGGGTGCAATAAATAGCATAGGCTAATAATTGCATTTGGTTCAAAGATAGTCCTTGACTGAGCTTCGCCATAGAAAATTCATTACTCTTTTTAATTGAGCTTTCATAAGAAATTATCTGTTCTTTTTCATTAACTCTAACCATTTAAAACTTTTCCCCCTTTCTATATAACTTTATTTTTTAAGGTTATGTATATTGTAACTATATCAAAATGGGGTTTTAATTAAAAGGAAATAAAAGTTTCAATGAAGGGGGAAAAAAGTTTCAATGAAGGGGGAAAAAAGTTTCAATGAACACCAAAAACCATTGACGTTCTAAGTGTTTGGCTTTCGTTAAATATAATTAATTGTAATTAATAAATAAAAATAATATATAAGACAAATTATAAATCTATTATTTAACCAAAAAAAAAAACATACCAAAATGGTATACTTTCCTTTCTATCATTCTTGGTAACCTAATGTATTAGCTAGTACAGCATAAACTTCTTCATCTGAAATATCCTTAGGCATTTTCCTCTCGTCCCAAGCAATGACTTCTCGATATGCGTCTATTAAAAAGGCTGGAAGTTTTCCACGTACAAATTCAAATTCTCCAACCGTGTCAATGAAATCTCGGCAATTTGTGAAATCATAGCATTGTTGGTGTCTTAAAATCCCGAGATCATCCAGAACAACAATATCGTCATTTTTCAGTTCGACATGGCAAGATCCGCAACATACGCCCACTCGCATCACCCTCTTTCAATTTATTTTCGTAGATAGAATACAATCCATTTGTCGATTTGTAAAAACTTTTGGTTAACCTAAAATTCAAGTAATTTCAATAGGTTAACCAAGTTAACCAAGTTAACCTAATTGAGTTAAAACCATTATATCATAATTCCCACTTTTACAGTTAAATTTATCTAAAAAAAGGCAACCAGCTGTTGGTCGCCCTTATTACTCTCCGATTCGTCTTTTGGCTCTGATTAGCGTACTTTTGCTTATACCCGTTATTTCCGTGACCTGTTTGTACGAATGAGTCTCCAGAAGTGATAAAGCATGTTCTATTTGTTTTTTACTAAATTTTTTCGGTCTGCCTTCTCGAAAATCCTCTTTTTGCTTTGCTATTTGCTTACCTTCCTGTGTTCGTTCCACAATCATATCACGTTCAAATTCAGCGAAGGCTAACATGACGCTCAATATCAGCCGTCCAGTTGGTGTATCCTCGACTAATCCCATATTTAACACATGAACTTTAATTCCTTTTTCAAACAAGGATTTGATTGTATTAATTCCGTCTGCCGTGGTCCTAGCAAAACGATCGAGCTTTGTAACAACCAGAGTATCTCCTTCTTTCAATACATCTAGCAGCTTGTTAAATTCGGGACGGTCCGTTTTTGTCCCGGTGAATTTGTCCGAATAAATCTTTTCGCAACCTTCTTTTTCCAAGGCTTGTAGCTGGGCTTCTAAATCTTGGTGTAATGTACTTACTCGAGCATACCCATATTTCATTATGTAATTCCCCTCTTTTTTGTCTTTTGATTATGACACCAAGTTATGACACCTTAGCAACGTTGATAATACAACAACAACAGCAACGGTGTCAATACCTTTAAGTTACGACACTTTGTAATACTGTTATAGTCTGTTGTAGTTTTTTGAAACATAAAAATAGCCGATCCCTATTTAAGAAGTCGGCCTTAATTATTAATATTTAGTCAACAAAAGCACCCGTTAGCCAACCATGAAGCCAAGCTTCACCACAGATATTGTAAAAAACTTTCTTACATGGTAGTGCAATAAGAATCTGCTTTGTTAAACATCAGTAATGGATTCTCCATTATTTTCGCTCCTTTTATCTTGTAATCTTTAAAGAGAAGAAAATTTATATTAATCTTTTTTAAAAAATAAATCATATAATATTCTTAAATTAGGAAATAAAAATCAGAAGAAAGAAATAGTTTTAGCTTTAATAGACAAAAAGGAAAACAGCAAAAAGGAAAATAGTAAATTATTATCTCTTCTTGAAATGATCTTAATTAGGCAAAACATATAGAATATATGGGATTTAAATGCTATTTAAAATTTATAGCAGCTGATAAATAATAATAAAAAAGGGGAGGAAATGATGTTAGTTCCTAGAAGAAAAGGACAGCCTGTCACTAGTGACGTTATGGACAGATACACTCCAGCTGAAGGAAAATTAGAATTATTTGATGGAGATATTTTACCTTTTTATCACGAAAAAGAAAAATTAATCTTGATCTGTTTGTATAACTTGGGACTAGAAAAATTTGTACAAATACTACCTGATCAATCAAAAGTAATATTAAAACAAATACTAGATGGTGAAAATAACCATCATATCCCTATTTACTTTAACGAACAATCAAATAAAGACGATTGATAAATTTAATAAAACAACTAGACAAACAAAAATTCTCTCTTTCGGCTTTCCTGTAACGCTTTTTAAAACTAAAATAGATATTAAAGAAAATAATATGGGAATGAAAAAAATGAAAATGAAATGTGATTGTGGTGGAATGCTCTTTGTTATCGCTATTGAGGAACCTCCGAAGCACCTATCAAAACAAGAAAAATTGATTTATAACCGTGTTTGTGATGTCCAATGCTACAGGTGCGGTAAAATTTACTATTCCCAACCCTATGATTCCGGAAACTCAATAAATCCGGTTAGAAAAACAAATCCACTCAAATAAAGTAGGCCCTAAAATGGACCTACTTTATTTTTTCTAACCTCTAAATTCGAACCTTATTTTTAAGGTAAAATATTGTTTTCTCAATTTCCAATTTGTGCAATCTATTAAATAGGGTTACAATAATAGCAACTTAATAGAACGGGAAAAAAAAGAGTCTTACAGCGTGTATAAGTGATGCGCCAACATCCTTATACCGTCCGTCGTGCCATACCCACGACAAACACTTGCTCAAGACTCTCTTGTTATCAATCTATTTATATACAAAGTTTAAAGTATAAAATAGAGAATTTCAAGAGGAAATAATGTCAACTTTTGTAGAGCGCCTGTTTGTCGTACTATAGCACACGACAGACAGGCGCTTTTTGTTTCCCTAAAAATAGGGAGGATCAATAAATATGGACAGTGTTATTCAATTTCGCGGAACGATTTATGAAAATGGTTATGGATTAATTGCACAGAAGGTAATGAGGGATAAACGACTACCAAAGCAGAGTAAACTTATTTATGCTTATATGTGTTCGTTTGCTGGTATTGATAAAGACGGAAAACGTAGTGCTTTTCCATCCGTTTCGTTACAATGCGAAGAATTAGGGATGAGTGAGGATACATATTATAAGTGGCGAAAGTACTTAATTCAATATGGTTATATTACAATCGAAAAGAGAAAAGATGAAAAAGGAAAATTTGATAGAAATTTATACTTTATAGAAACTGATCCAGTTGAAAAGAAAGACGAATCTGAACCATACCCTAAAAATCCGGGTACGGTAAAACCGAGTACGGAAAATTCGGGTGATAACAATAATAGTTTTAACAATAATAGTTTTAACAGTAATAACAATATAAATACTGATGATGATAAGCGAAACTTTTCGCTAATGAATGATGATGAATTAAATATAATCATCTCTTATTTTAGAGAAGAAACAAAAAATGAATTAACTGAACGTAGCTTTAAATCCATTGTTAGAAAAGTCGTTGATAAATATAAACAAGGTACAGTTAATAGTTTTAGGGACTATTTTGTAACTGCTTTATGTAATAAAATGCAAGAATTAGAATTAAGAAAGTTTAAAGTTAAGCAACGTGCAGATTTGGATAGAGAACAATTGAAACAATTAGATTTAGTGTTGCGAAGAAACCGTCAGCTTGTAGAACAGGGATGGAGACAATATCAAGAAGACAAAGAAACGGGTATTCAAAAAGTTCCTTTTTATAATTGGTTGGAAGAATAATATCGTTAAGTAACTAACTGATTTCTTATATTCGTTACTTACTAAAGTTTAGTCCCCCATTTTATGGTAGGGGACTGTAACAAAAAATTAAAGTAATTTCACAATTCTACGTTTTTACTGATGAATATAAGTAGTTACTCTTTTAGTCGTTCAAGGCGCGGTGATTGACGCGTCTTTAAAGTTATGCTATTCTGAATTAGATTCCAAAACTAGTGTAGATAAATTAGGAATGTTTGCTTCCTTTAATAATGCGTTATAAGGCTTTTTACTTCCTAAATAGTCCAATATAATTTTGTAACTATCATATAAATTGTTTGATATTAATTCTGTTGGAAGATTTTTAGTCCAATATTTTTTTGCTAGATTAAAAAAGTCATCTGAAGCGTTATGTAAAGTTTCAATTAATAGTTCTTTTAAGGAAACTAACGTACCAATAATCTTTGGAAATTTAGTTTCATTGAATTCGTATACGCCACCTGCTGAAAATACGTCTCTGAATGATTTATTGTAAATGTAGTAGGTTTCCAATAGATATTCTGCCGATCTTGTATATTTTTCATGGCTGCCACCAATGAGCAGATCGTCAGGAAATAATATGAGAAGCTCTACTACTAACTGATTTTTTTGTTCAGAAGATAAATCACTATACTTGGTTGGAGAAATAGTTTCAGTAGGAGCTATATACCATTTAGCACCAATACTGTTTTTTTTAAGGTATTCTTGCAGGAATCGGATTTTACCTTCTTCATTCATAGTTCTTAGTGAATCATATTCTTCTTTGGAGCTAAAAACAGCCCCAGTTGGATTGTCCATATTAATTGTAAATCTTGGACTATGGGTAACCTTGATATTTGAGAGGGTTTGCCAATAAGGTGCAAATTTAACTAATAACCTTTTCTCATTAGGTACTTGGCTAGCAAAAACGATAAATATTTCTTCGTATCCTTCGCCAGTTATTGATTCAAATACTGAATTACCATTGGTAGTCCATGAACCATTATTTCTGGATTTTAATTCAATCCCATACTTTAATCCATTAAGGAATAGGTCTACGTCAGGGAAACGATGTCCTAAATACTCTTTGATGGTTAAGATGTGTTGAGGAGCTAATTCGTTTGCCACTTCATTAGCTATTATAGGAAATAGATCTTCAAAACCATTATCGTTCCCCTTACTTCGCAAAAACCTATCTTCTACCGGATTAATGGCTTCAATTTTCTGGCGTATTAATTCTAAAACGTCAATAATATCCATTTATCACTACTCCATTCTAGAAAGGATTATACATATCATGAAATCATATTTTAATAAAAAAACCAAAGCAATAAATGCTTTTGATGTCGAAATTCCTCAAGAAATAAAGAAATTAAACGTTGTATCTTTATTTAGTGGTGCAGGAGGTATGGATTTAGGGTTCAGAGGAGATTTTAATTATTTAGGAACTTACTATGATAAACAGCCATTTAATTTAATTTTTGCAAATGATATTTTTAAACAAGCAGCAGAGGTATACGAGGTAAATTTTGGCCATAAGGTAGAAACAAGAAGTATCGGCGATATTGAAGTAAGTGAATTACCTCAAGAAGAGGTTGATATTGTTCTGGGTGGATTTCCCTGCCAGTCATTTAGCTATGCAGGTAAAAGAAAAGGATTGAATGATCCTAGAGGACAATTATACTTAGAGATGATTAGAGTAATAGAATACTACAAACCAAAAATGTTTGTTGCAGAGAACGTTGACGGTATTAGAAATTCACGAAAAGATGATAAAGGGAATGCTGTTGATGTATCTGCATTAGATACTATTTTAGAAGCTTTTGATAAAGCTGGATATGCAGTACAGTATCAAGTTTTAAATGCTGCTGATTTTGGTGTCCCTCAAAATAGACGAAGAGTAATCATTTTAGGTTTGAGAAAAGATTTAGGAAGCATTGATGATGTATTTTATCCTGCAATTTTATTTGATAAGACGGGAGAAATTACTGGTAATAAATGGTTAACTGCTAAAGATGGTATTGATGATCTATGGGATAAAGTAAATGACCCTAGTGTCTTGAACCACACACAGAGAGATATTTCAAAAGCTAAATTTTATCCCGGTAAAAAAATGCAAGGGAATAACCGTATAGCTTCAGATAGACCTGCACCTACCATTCGTGCAGAACATCATGGAAACATAGAAGCTCACTATAGAACGACATTAGAAGATGAAAATGATATGGATGGTTGGAGAAGATTGTCCGTTCGCGAAGTGGCAAGATTACAGTCTTTTCCCGATAACTTTAACTTTACTTGTTCTGCAAGTGCTGCTTATAAAATGATAGGTAATGCTGTTCCACCTGTATTGTCATGGAATATAGCAAGATCTGTATTTTATACTTTAGAAAGATTAGGTGAAACAACCGCAGTACAACGTAGAACAATGCAAACTATTAATATATGATTTCCTAATGCTTAGCAAGGTTTTCCTTGATGTTTTGTGTTCATTTTATTAGTTACTAAAACTAGTTACCTTATCGGTTTCTTGTTATATCTGTATTTAGTGGAATTTAACAAACTAATAAAGTAACAAAGTCTCTTACATTCGTTACTAATAAAAATATGGGTATTCGCACTTTTGTGTGGTGGTATAACATAGATAGTTTATTAGAAGGGGGCTTGACATGGAGCCTCGGCGGGTATGGTTCTCCTGCCGAGAAGC
>Ga0310827_101353_pt1 | contig 13071 bp, 10 predicted proteins | sample WT_ome_2_FD_201309 | JGI IMG/M metagenome (GOLD analysis project Ga0310827, IMG submission 201309) | Sorghum-adapted microbial communities enriched on wild type (WT) sorghum from Joint BioEnergy Institute, Emeryville, California, United... ... | reverse complement strand
CCGCCGATGTTCATCAGGCAGCCGCAGTCCGCGCCGATCAAATAGTCGGCACCGGTTTCGACCACAGAGTCCACCTTCTCGTCCACCATCTGCTCGGAGATGGGAGTCATCTTGACCGAAAACGTGCCTCCAAAGCCGCAGCAGTTTTGGGCATTCGGCAGCGGTACGAATTCCAGGCCCTTCACGTTCGCAAGAAGCTTGAAGGGGGCCTCTTTGACTCCCAGCAAGCGTGTCATATGGCAGGAGCTGTGATAGGTAGCCTTGCCCTCCAATTTGGCGCCGACATCGGTGACCTTGAGCACGTCCACGATAAATTGGGTCAGCTCGTATGTCTTGTCGGCCAACGCTTGAGCCCGTTGTTTCCATGCCGGGTCATCCTCGAACAGATGCGGATACTCGAGGAACATCGTTGCGCAGGAGCCGGAAGGAGTGACGACGTATTCCGCATTTTCGAAGGCGCGGATCATATTTTTGGCGACATCGATCATCTCTTTGACATAGCCGCTGTTATAGGCCGGCTGCCCGCAGCATACCTGGGATTCGGGAAATTCCACTTCGCACCCCAAACGTTCCAGCAGCTCCACGGTGGATTTCCCGACGCCGGTCTGGAACAGATCCACCAAACATGTGACAAATAAGGCTACTTTCATGCCGAGTTCTCCCCTCGAACTGATTTTTCTCATTTTATGTCTTGCAAATTTGGTTATCCGGTGATCAGATGTCAGACATGTGCGGCCCAATACAGACTATAGCAAATGACGGGCGACCACTTCCTCCACGTGCAGCAAATGCTCCCGCATGGTGTCCTGCGCCGCCTGCGGATCCCTGCGTTTGACCGCTTCGTAGATTGCGGTATGCTCCTGCCACAGCTTCTCGGAAACCTGCGGATCCGAATACATGCGCAGACGCCGGGTTTCGCGGATCGCCACTTCCATCTGGCTGGAGATCGAATCGAGCAGCTTCTGCATAATGCTGTTGCGGGTGGCTGCGGCCAGCGCCTGGTGGAATTTCATGTCTGCCCGCTCGCCTTCGCGTTCGTCGCCCAAATGCCGCGACATTGACCGCAAATGCTGCTCCAGGGCCCGGAGATCCGCTTCGGTATGCTTTTCCGCCGCAATGGAGGCGTTGGAAATCTCCAGCGATTTCCGCGCTTCCAGAAGCTCAAGCACCGTCTGCCTGCTCATCAGCCGGGAATCAAAAACCGGAAGCCGCACCGCCCCCGGCTCCGGCGCCCGTACAAAGCAGCCCTCGCCCTGGCGGATCTCGATCAGTCCCATGGCCTTGAGCGCGCTGAGCGCTTCGCGGATTGTCGAACGTCCCACGCCGAAACGGTCGCACAGTTCCTTGGTGGACGGAAGCCTCTCGCCGGCGGCAAGCTCGCCGGCAAGAATGCGTTCCTTGATTGTATCGGTAATTTCTTCGTAAATTTTGCGTGTGCTGATTCTGGCTATTTCCAAAGCATCACTTCCCCAAGATTCCGGATTCAAGCCGGCTGCGATTATGCCTGAATTACCTGAACGGACAGCTCCCTTAGCTTCCCGAGAAGCTCCGGGGGGGCTTTACCGTCCGTAATGACGGTATCAATCGCTTCCCATCCGGCTACCTGCGTAAAGGCCTGAATTCCGAACTTGCTGGAATCCGCCAGCAAATAGACCCGGTCCGCCAGACCGATCATTTTCTGCTTGACCCGGGCCTGCAGTTCATTGGATTCGCTGACTCCCCTCCGGGGATGAACCCCCTTGCAGGAAATAAACGCTTTATCTACATGATAAAGCTCCAGAGACCGTTCGGCAAGAGGACCGATAAAAGAAAGGGAGCGTGCGGACAAGCTCCCTCCGGTGGAGATCACTTCAATTTTTTCCTTGGCGGCGAGCTCAACCGCCACTTTGACCGAATTGGTCAGCACCGTTAGCGGGATGTCGGGCACGATTTTGGCCATGTACCAGGCGGAGGAGCTGGCATCCAAAGCGATGCGGTCATGAGGTTGAATCACCTTCACCGCTTCCTCGGCGATCCGCTTTTTCTCCTCGGTATGAAGGATTTCCCTCTCGGAATACGGCGTTTCCGTCTGCTGGTCTTTCAGGCTAACCGCCCCTCCGTGGCTTCTCTTGAGCCGTCCCGCCTGCTCCAGCTTATCCAGATCCCGGCGGATGGTCTCTTCCGTCACGCTGCACATTTCGCTCAATTCCGATACGCGCATACTCCCCCGCTCGTTGACGAGGCGGACAATCAATTCATATCTTTCCGCTGCAAGCATGGCCTACCACTTTCTTTCCATCGTGATTAAACGCCCGTCGTCCGTCTGAATTTCCCGTAGGCTTCTTCCCAGGCCTCCCGCTCCTGCGGTTCGTAGGTGACCGGCGGGAACGACTCCCGGACCAGCTTCCGGGCTTCCCAAATATCCCGGAGTTCGCCCAGCGAGATCCACTGCACCAGCATGTTGCCGATGGCGCTTCCTTCGACCGGCCCCGCCCAGACCGGGCGGCCGATGGCGTTCGCCGTAAACTGGCACAGCAGCGTATTGTTGATGCCGCCGCCAACCATATGCAGGCCGCCAAACGACTTGCCCGAAAGCTTCTCTGTACACTCCAGCACATAGCGGTATTTCAGCGCCAGGCTTTCGAACACGCAGCGGACGATGGACGCCGTATCCTCCGGCACCGGCTGGCCGGTTTCGCGGCAGTACTGCTGAACCTGGCGGGGCATATGCTCGGGGGCCAGGAACATCAGGTGGTCCGGATCGATCAAGCTGACGAACGGCTTGGCCTGGCGAGCCATCTCCACCATCCCGGAGAAGGAAATCGAATGGCCCTCTCTCTCCCATACGCGCCGGCATTCCTGGATGATCCACAGACCCATGATGTTTTTCAGAAGCCGGTAAGTCCGGCCGACGCCGCCTTCGTTAGTGAAATTCATCGCCAGCGCCTGTTCGCCCAGGACGGGCTCATCCACTTCGGTGCCCATCAGCGACCAGGTGCCGCAGCTCAAATACGCGAAATCCCGCGAATCGGCCGGAACGGCAGCGACGGCTGCCCCGGTATCGTGCTCGGCGGTAGCCGTCACCGGGATCGCTCCCAGACCGAGCTCGCGGCCCAGGGAAGGCAGCAGCGTACCAGCGGGCGCCCCGGCCAGCAACACTTCCTGGAACAGGGCATCGTCAAGTCCGAGTCTGGCCAGCAGTTCCCGGTCCCAATCCTGCTTCAGCGGGTTGTACAGCTGGGTCGTGGTGGCGTTCGTAAATTCGCTGTGCTTCTCGCCTGTCAGAAAGTAGCGCAGAAGGTCCGGAATCATAAGCAGGGACTGCGCCGATTCCAGCAGCGGCGAAGCCGCTTTCTTCATGGCATACAGCTGGTAAATCGTATTGAAGGGAAGAAACTGAATGCCGGTCCGCGTGAAGATCTCCTCGCTTCCGATTGTTTCCTGCAGTTCCTCCATGATCCCATCCGTATGATGATCCCGGTAATGATAAGGATTTCCGAGCAATTCGCCGTTGCGCCCGATCAATCCGAAGTCAACGGCCCAGGAATCGATGGCCAGGCTCTGAAGCCCGCCCTCTCCTTCGTGCCTCGCTTTGAGCATACCGGTTTTGATCTCATGGAACAAACGCAGAATATCCCAGTGCAGGCGGCCGCCCACCTGCACGGGATCATTCGGAAAACGGTGAATCTCGCGAATTTCGAGCTTGCGCCCGGCAATCCGGCCGGTCAGCGCCCTGCCGCTGCTGGCACCGAGATCGAATGCGAGAATGCTCACCAGCTGGCACCGCCCTTGCCGCGGACAAGGATGGATTGGCCGTAGCCGCTCTCCAGATAAGCTTTCATCGGGTCCTGCGGCACTCCCATCTCTTCGCGCACAGCCGACAGAAGCGGCGCCACGTCGAATTCGAACGCTTTGCGTACGGCATCTTCGGCAGCCAATACGTCATTTTTCTCCTGCGCTTGATGAACTTCGTCCAGATTGACAAGCAGCGCCTTGGCAAACTGGGTCTGCACATTCAGGAGGGAACGGATCATGGCCGGAATCTTCTCTTCGATATTATGGCTTTGGTCGATCATATAAGCGATATTGTCCACCGTATTGCGGATGCCCGGATCCGGGTCTTCGGCCGTCTCCAGAATCTGATAGAAAATCAGGAAAAGCTCATAGGGATTGATGGCGCCGACAATCAAATCGTCATCGGCATACTTGCGGCTGTTGAAGTGGAAGCCGCCCAGCCGTTTTTCATCAATCAGGTAGCTGACAATGTGCTCCACGTTCGTGCCCTGGGCATGGTGACCCGTATCCACCAGCACCTGGGCCTGCGGACCGAGCTTGAGGGCCATGTTGTAAGCCATGCCCCAGTCGGCGAGATCGGTATGATAGAAGCCCGGCTCAAAAAATTTGTATTCGATGAGCATGCGCATGTCGGGCGTCATCGCCTTGTACATTTCACTCAGCGCTTCAAACATCCAGTGCTTTCTCTTGCGCAGATCCGCCTGTCCCGGATAGTTCGTGCCGTCGGCAAACCACAGGCTGAGATCCCGGGATCCGGTCTCCTTGGCAATATCAACGCATTCAAGCAGATGGTCGGTCGCTTTGCGGCGAATGGCGGCATCCGCGTTCGTCACACTGCCGAGCATGTATTCATCTTCCTGGAACAGGTTCGGATTGATAGCCCCGATCTTCAGCCCCAGACTTTCCGCATGCTGCCTCAGCTTCCCGTAATCTTCCACCTTGTCCCACGGAATGTGGATAGCTACGGACGGACTCATTCCCGTCACTTTATGAACCTGCGCGGCATCCTCGAACTTCTCGAACGGATTTCTGGGAACCCCAACTTTTTTGAACACTTTGAACCGTGTTCCGGAGTCCCCGTATCCCCAAGAAGGCGTTTCCACCTTCAGCGATTTCAAGCGGGACTTGACCTTCTCCAGATCGATTCCCCTGGCCTTCTGCTGTTCCTCAAAAAGAGCGTAAGCGCGATCCGACATTTCTTCTCATCCTTTCGGGATAAAGTTTCTGCTATGGGTTGAGCAGTAAAAAAAGAAGGGGGGCAAGGCCGCCAAGCCGGTCTGCCCTGTGAAACCCGGGGCCCGGAAGCCGCAGTACGCGCGGCCCGATTCATGCCGCTCCCGGCGGAGCCTCGCACACCCCCTTTCGCATGGTACAGGCAGTTCTATCTGCCCAGAGCTTATTTCCCAGGAAATCCGATAGCCGTCATCAGGGCGTTCTCCGCCTGCGTAGTGTCGAGACGGCTGTACTGCACGATGACCGGCACGCTGCTTTCCACTTTAATGGCATAAGGAACGCCCTTGGGGATGAATTCCCCGTTTCCCTGCAGCGTGCTGGTGCGGATATGGCTCGTTCTCAGAGGCGGTACGACTGCTTTCATCTTCTCGATCGGATCCCGGTCTTCAAAGTAGACCGTAATCTCCAGATTGGCTTCTTCTTCCCCGCAGTTCAGCACACAGATCGATTCGTGGCTTTCCAGGCTGCCCGAACTGGTCGGGGGAATGTAACCGTCGGGAATAAACCACACTTTCTCACCATAAGAACGATTTGCCATTTACAGTCACCTCTTCATTCCTGAATAATTGCCGAACAGGCTGATTAACGGGTAAAGGCTGCCGGCACCCCGCCGTCGATCGTCAGCATGCAGCCCGTTGTTTTCGCCGATCTCGAGGAAGCGAAGAATGCAACGCCTTCGGCGATATCCTTCGGATAGATGTTAACCAGCAGCGTCGTCCGCTTGCGGTAGTATTCCTCCAGCTGATCCGGTTCGATGCCGTATGCTGCGGCACGTTCGTTGCGCCAGCTCGAATTCCAGATCGCCGAACCCTGGAGAATGGCGTCCGGCAAAATCGTGTTGACACGAATGCCGAGAGCTCCTCCTTCAGCCGCAATGCAGCGGGCCAGATGGGCCTCCAGCGCTTTGGCCGCACTGTAGGCCGTAGCGTTCTTGCCGGCATATACCGAGTTTTTGGAACCGATGAAGACCATGTTCCCGCCGATCGACTGCTCCTTCATCATCTTGAAGGCTTCGCGGGCAACAAGGAAATATCCGGTGCCCAGCACGTTCATGTTAAGGTTCCATTCCTTGAGGGAGGTTTCCTCGAACGGGCTGGAGGTTGCAAGACCCGCGTTGTTGACCAGAATGTCCACGCCGCCGAAGGCAAGAGCCGATTCCGCGTATGCGGCCTGAACTTCCTCTTCTTTGGTTACGTCCATTTTCACCGCGATGGCGCGGCCTTCCCCGTATTTCTCGTTGAGCTCCGCGGCCACCTTCCGGGCGCCTTCGAGATTCAGGTCGGCGATGACGACGTGCGCGCCTTCGCTCGCCAGTCTGCGGCAGGTTTCGCTGCCGATTCCGCCCGCGCCGCCGGTCACAAACGCAACCTGGCGGGAGAACTCCGCTTCCGCCGGGGCCAGCGTCAATTTGTACAGCTCAAGCGGCCAGTATTCGACATTGTAGGATTCGTTCTCGCTCAGCGAAACAAAGTTTCCAAGCGCCGTCGCGCCCCGCATAACGGCGATTGCCCGATGGTACAAGGCTCCGCTCACATTGGCCATCGCTTTGCTCTTGCCCGTGTTCACCATGCCGATACCCGGAATCAGAATGACGCGCGGAGCGGCTTCAAACATGACGTCGCCTTCATTCTTGTTGCGTTCGAAATAGGCCTCGTATTCCTTCTTGAAGGCGGCAATGCCGGATTTGAGCTGTTCCTTCAGGGCCGCGACGTCCTTGCTTTCCGGATTCCAGTCTACAAATAACGGAACCATTTTCGTGTGCACCAGATGATCCGGGCAGGCGGCGCCGACCTGGGACAGCGACTCGGCATCGCGGCTGTTGACGAATTGAAGCACATCGTCGGCGTCGTCATAGGACAGAATCATGCGCTTGCCTTCACTGACGGCTCCGCGGATCAGCGGCATAACCTCGGCCAGGACGCTCCGGCGCTCTTCCTGCGGCAGTGATGCATAGCGTGCGCCGCCGAATACTTTTTCCTCATTCACGCGGGACTCGATAAACTGCGTGGCCTCGTTGATGACTGCCAGCGTCTTGTTATAGGCTTCTTCGCTCGTTTCGCCCCAGGTAACCAGGCCGTGTTTCTCCATCAGAACCAGTTCGGCTTTCGGGTTATTGCGAACGCCCTCGGCGATCATTTTGGAAAGCTTGAAGCCGGGACGAACGTACGGTACCCATACGAAACGGTCGCCGAAGATTTCCTTCGCCAGTTCCTTGCCGTTGTCCGCGCAGCAGAGGCTGATGATGGAATCGGGATGCGTATGGTCCACATGCTTGAACGGCAAAAACGCGTGCAGAAGTGTTTCGATGGAAGCGCGCGGATGCTTGCTGTCGATCATGCAGTGGCTGAGATATGCAACCATTTCCTCGTCGCTCATGTCATCCCGTTCCATCAGGGGAAGAATATCTTCCAGGCGCAGGCCGGTAAAGTTGCCGGCTTTCATCGTAGCCAGGTCGGAACCGCTGCCTTTCACCCACATAACTTCGACGTCGCGGCCGCGAAAATCCTTCTCCGTCGTCTTCATGGAAGTGTTGCCTCCGCCCCAGTTGCAGACCCTGCGGTCGGCGCCGAGCAAATTGGAGCGATAGACGAGCTCGTCCAATCCGCCCTTCAGTTGTGCCGCTTTCTCCTTATTCCAAAGACTCGAAATCATGTGAATACCTCCGATTATGTCCTTTTTGTTTTGTTTATTTCCGTTTCAATTATAGCACAGTTGTTTTTTTGTGGATATATTTTTTTGCAGCGTGATTCGAGTCCGGACCGGCAAAGGAAAACAGGCGGTTACCCCTACCCTATTTCTCCTTTTGCACGAATATACCTGCTTTGGGCACCGATTGTTTTCGTTTTTTTTCATTCGCGCAAAACCTGTCCCGAATCCCGGACTTAATAATTCGCCGGCATATTGCTATAATAGATGTTATCTTTTGCCCAATCGGCACGTTTTCATCCATTACAAAGAGAAGAGGAACAATGAAGGGAGTCCGAACCGTGCAGCGTTTCGTCATCGAAGCCGTGTTGGTGGCCACCTACGGCCAATTGGTCGCGCCCGCCCGGCCTGTGGAATATCTTGTGCCGTATTCAACGATCGTCGAACTTTACGAGATGAGGGCCAGCTCCGATCCGATCATGACGAGTGAAGCGGACGAAGCGCATGTTCGGGGCAAAATCGGCGAGCTGATCGAATTTTTCGAGGAAGCCCTGAACCGCAAAAAAATCGAGAAGGCGCTGCAGGTGCCCTGGCGCAAAAGCGCGCCGCTCCTGGCCGGCAGCCACATATCATTTACCGTCGTCAACGCCTTCGAGCATGCGGAATACGGAGAAATGTTCGATCCGGTGGAAACGGACCTGATCCTGACGGCGATCCAGGAAAAAGCGCCCATCCTTACCGACCAATTGGACTTTGTGGAGAAGGTGATCGAAGCGGGGATTCCGGTTCAGGTTTTCGATATCGAGGATTTCGAATTTGCCCTGGAGGAAGACTGGGCCGAAGAGCCGGCGGATCCCGACTTGCCTTGACTAAGGCGTACTTCCGGGCAACGGTTTCCCGTTGTTTTCGGCAATCCGGATCTATTCGGTTAGTTCCCGGCGGAGCAATTTCACCCTTTGCAGACGCAGCGCGTTGGGCGCAACGGGAACCGGGCTGAGCGCCATGGCGGCTTCGGCAATTCAGGGAGCCGGAAGCCCGGCGGCGGCTATTGGAATCCGAATGCGTTATCGCCATCCCGATTTCCTTTTACTCCGCGAATCTGTCCCTCAATCCGATTGGGACGGGAAATCAGATTACTCTCGGCCATACCATCGCCTCTCCTGCGGCCAATTTACCTTACCCCCCCTATGTAAATCGATGCGAGCAAAAAAAACCGGACTCCGCAATTCACGGAGTCCAGGCAATTCGATTTTTGTTATTTTCACTGTCTTACTTGACAGAGAGCAGTTCATTATGCCCTGCGCCGGTTCAATTGGACGAAAGTAACGGCGAGTGCCAGCACCAGAACCACTCCCTTGACGATCGGCTGGGCGTAGTATTCCAGATTCATCATTGTCAGCCCGTTCAGCAGGACGCCGATGAGCACCGCCCCGAGGAAAGTGCCCGCCACATTCGGTTTGCCGGCGCCGAAAACGGAGAAGCCGACGAACACGGCGGCTACCGATTCCATAAGCAGCGGGGAACCGGCATCCACCTGGCCCGAGCCGACAAAGGAAGCGAACAGGATGCCGGCGAAAGCGGCAAACAGCCCGGACAATACATACGCGAGCATGCGCACCCGGTTAACCCTCAGGCCGGACAGGCGGGCCGCTTCCCGGTTGCCGCCGGTGATGTACATTTGCCGTCCCCAGCGGGTGTAGGTCAGGAAAATATGCACGGCGATGACAGCAACCAGCATGAGGACGACCGGTACCGGAATGCCCAGCCATTCTCCCTGGCCAATCCATTTGAAGGCTTCCGTGAAATGCCCCGGGGCCTTCGACCCATCGCTCATCTGCATGTTGTCGTAAACGGAATAGCCCTTCGTATAGGTCCGGTGAACCCCGTCGATGATATACATCATCGCCAGCGTAGCAAACAGGTCGGGAATGCGGATGCGGACGATCAGGAACGCATTGATCAGGCCTACAACAGCCCCAGTCAAGAGCGGCACCAGAATGACGATATAGAGGGGCTGCTGGTACCAAACCATCAGGGAGGCGGAAATCACCGTTGACAAGGAAACTGTCGATCCGACGGAAAGATCGAACCCGTCGACGATCAGCGAGAACGTCACGCCAATGGCGACGAACATGACGATCGAGATGGAACGCAGGATGTCCGCCAGGTTCCCGTAAGTGAAGAAATATTCCAATCGAAAGGAGAAAAAGGCTACAACCGCCACAATGACCAGAATGGTCCCATAGCGAAAAAAGAAATTCAGCAGCTTGTCCTTCACGCGAGCGCCTCCTGTCCTGCACTGGCATAGTACAACAATTGTTCTTCGGTTGCTTCCGGGCGGCGGAATTCACGGATCAGCCGGCCGTCGCACATGACATAAATGCGGTCGGCAATGCCCATAATCTCGGAAAATTCGCAGGACAGATAGACAATTCCCTTGCCCTGGCGGGCCAATTGCCCGATGATCCGGAAAATGTCGCTTTTGGCCCCGATATCGACGCCCTTGGTCGGCTCGTCGAACAGGAAGATGTCCGCGTCGGTCGAGAGCCATTTGCCGATGGCCACTTTCTGCTGATTGCCTCCGCTGAGCAACCCGGCCGGCTGCTGGATGGACGCTGTTTTGATGCCGAGCCGTTCCACGGCTTCCCGCGCATTAACCGCCTCCGCCCCTCTTCGCAGGAAACCGAAACGGCTCAGCTTGCCCAGGATGGCGAGGCCGAGATTCACCCGGACCGGCTCGGCGACGAGGATTCCCTGCTTGCGGCGTTCTTCCGGCACAAGCACGATACCGGCTTTCACCGCGTCGGCCGGTTCGCGGAACTTCACTCCTTGGCCGCGAAGCCGGACCGTCCCCCTGGCCGCCGGATCGGCCCCGAACAGGAGCCGCGACAACTCGGTCTTGCCGGCCCCCACGACACCGACGATTCCGACGATTTCGCCGCGATGCAGGCGGAACGTCGCATCCCGTACCTTGCCGCCGTCGCCGAGCCCGTTCACTTCGAGCAGCAGTTCTCCCCTGTCCGCTTCCAGCTTGGGGAATTCCTGCTCGAAGGTTTTGCCCAGCATGTGGAAAACGACGTCCCGTTCACTGGTTTCCTCCCTGCCCGCGGACAGGACGCGCCGGCCATCCCGCATAACCGTGATCCGGTCGCACATCCGGAATATTTCCGGCAGCCGGTGGGAAATAAAAATACATCCGACACCGGAACGCTTCAGCCGTTCCATGACTTTGAACAGATGCTCCGCCTCCTCCAGGCTGAGAGGCGCGGTCGGTTCGTCGAAGATGATGAATTTGGCCTGCTCCGCAAGACAGCGGGCAATCAGCACGAGTTGTTTCTCGGAGAGCGTCAGCTCGCTGATCTTCCGGCGCACCGGGATCCTGGCATCCAGCTGCCGCAGTACCGCTTCCGCCTCCGCACAGATTTTCGACCAGCGAAGCCACCGCCGGCCGGCGCCCGACGCCATCCGGTCGAGCCAAATATTTTCAGCCACGCTCAGCTCCGGCACCAATGCCGTATCAACTTCCTGGTAGACGCATTGAATGCCGCGGGCCTTGGCATCCGCCGGCGTGCGGATCGCAAGCGGCTTGCCGTCGAGCAAAATGCTTCCTCCATCGGGCGTATATGCACCAGACAAAATCTTCATGAGCGTGCTTTTGCCGGCGCCGTTGGCCCCGAGAAGCGCGTGAATTTCTCCGCCGCGGACGGAAAAATCGGCTTCCCTCAAAGCCGGGATACCGGCAAACGATTTGCTGATCTTCCGCATCTCCAGAAGATTGCCATGTTTGCCTTGCAACATGAGGAAAATCCCCCTTCATACAAGAAAGCCCATCGGAGTGGCATCCAATGGGTTTTCCGTTTTTCACCAAGCGGTCCTTCGGACTACTTGGCAGCCGCAGCGGCTTCCAGATCCTTCATCCAGTCGGCATATCCCTGCTTGCTGGATCCCCAGCCGGGAATGTACTGGCTCAGCTGGTCGGTCGTTACCTTTTTGTCCTTGGGAAGCTTGTCCCGCGAGATGAATACGGCATCAAGCACCACGTTGTCATCCGTTTTGTCACCGTGAAGCTTCTGATACAGATAGCGCACCTGCACCCGGCCGATATCCTTCGGATCAACAGCGGCGGATGCGACCCACGGGCTGTTCGGGTCCTGGATCATCTGCAGATCCTCGTCGCTCATATCGATGCCGTACACCTTGATTTCGCTGCGTCCGGCCTGCTGAATCGCCCGGGATGCCCCTTTGGCGAATTCGTCCCATGCCGCCCAGACCGCGGTAATGTCGCCTTTATTCGGGTATTTCTTGAGTACGGCTTCCATCTGCGACTGCGTATCCAGCGCCGGATTATTGGCGTTTCCGAACGCGGCCACTTCCTTGATGTCCGGATGGTTCTTCAGAAACGCGGCGTAGGAAATCTGCCGTTTTTCCATCGGCGGGAATCCGGCGACCCAGACCTTGACGATGTTGCCCTTGTTGCCGATATCCTTGGCCATCTGATCCAGCGTCAGCTCCGCCATTTTCTGATCGCTCTGCTCGATGGTCGTAACGCCCGGCAGGCTGATGTCCGTATCGAAGGCGACGACCGGAATTTTCGCATCCAGCGCCTTCTTGATCCCGGCTTCCAAAGCGGCGCCGGAGCCGTGGTCGAGCAGAATGCCGTCAAAATGCTGGTTTACGGCGGTATTCAGATTGGACGACATCTTGGACAGATCGTCCTGGGAATCGAATACCTTGACTTCCCCGCCGAATTTCTGGATCTGTTCCTTCACGCCATCGATATATTGGGCGGAAAAAGTTCCCAGATTAATCCGCATGATCAAGGCAATCTTCCTGCCTTTGAGCGATGCGGTCGTACCGCCCGCCCCCTGTCCGTTCGCGCCCGATACGGCTTGTCCGTTCGAAGCCGCGGAACCGGCGGAAGGCTTCTGTCCGCAGGCGGCAACCAGCAGCGCCACCGCCAGCAAAAATGCGGCAACAACCCACGTTCTTCTTTTTGCTTTCTCCATCCTTACCTCTCCCCCGTCAATGCAAACCTTCGAGTCTGAAATCCTTTTTTAATATAATGCGCTAATCCTAGTATGTCAATTGGTTTTATGTGGTTTAAAATTCCTTCGCTTCCTGTATGTGGGCAGAAGGTAAGCAGTATCCAGAATTGCATTCGTCAGGGTGCGGGCAGGGAGAAAGATCAAACAGAAAATCGAGAAATCGTTCCTTGCCGACCGGTCCGAAATACGGCGCCAGATCGACGTCCTTCAGGGCTTCGGCCACGTACCCGCGGTCGTAGGGGATCCCTGCGATCATTCCGGCGAGCTCGGCCACATCCCGGGTTCCGAAGAAATCGCCGTAAAATACCGCCCCGCGGATTCGCCCCTTCTCGAGATCAAACCGCACCTCCAGCGTTCCGGCTCCTTCGAAGCG
>Ga0310827_101338_pt1 | contig 13165 bp, 13 predicted proteins | sample WT_ome_2_FD_201309 | JGI IMG/M metagenome (GOLD analysis project Ga0310827, IMG submission 201309) | Sorghum-adapted microbial communities enriched on wild type (WT) sorghum from Joint BioEnergy Institute, Emeryville, California, United... ... | reverse complement strand
CATTATATCTTATTATTTGGGCGAAACGGCTTTTTGGCACGAGGGGGTCCTAATATTTCTGACCATATAATCCCCTCAACGACTTTTTGAGCAGATTGGTTTGGCAATAATCGAGAAGTTATTGCTCGCTTCCTGGATAATTCAGTTTTTAATTCCGAATATTCCTGCTGAAGCTGCTTTGTTGTTTGAGAAGTTTGAACTATCTCTGTTTTCTTTTCCTCAATCACCGGCCTTAATTTTTTCGCTTGCTGAGTTACTGTCGGCAGGTGTTTTTGAACTTCTTTTCTTAATTTCTCTTCCATCTCCCGTTTTAATACGTCAAAGGCTGTTTCTTTATGTTCTGTCGTTTTCTCAGCTTGCCGTATTTCTTTCTTCACGGGCGGAAGGGGGTTTATCGGTTTGGTTGATGTATCCTTATTATTTTCTTTCCTTCCAAGTAAAGAAAGAATCCCGCCGACAATTATGATTACAAGAGGTATATTACTTAATATAAATTCGATCATGAGGGAATTCCCCCTTCATCTTTCTACTTTTTATCTTGATCATTATTAATATCCGTTGCTTTACTGATTGACTGTCTCATGTCAGTATCAGCCATGATATTTTTATAATTCATATAATCCATCACACCGAGATTGCCTGACTTTAAGGCCTCTGCCAAAGCAAGTGGAACTTGGGATTCTGCTTCCACCACTTTTGCTCTCATTTCTTGGACACGAGCCACCATTTCTTGTTCTGAAGCAACAGCCATAGCCCTGCGTTCTTCTGCTTTTGCCTGAGCAATTTTCTTATCGGCCTCAGCTTGGTCTGTTTGCAGTATCGCACCAATATTTTTACCGATATCAACGTCGGCAATATCAATCGATAGAATTTCAAAGGCAGTTCCGGCATCAAGTCCTTTTTTCAAAACAGTTTGTGAAATTAAATCCGGATTTTCAAGTACAGCTTTATGGTCTCTTGATCCACCGATTGTACTGACGATCCCTTCACCAACACGGGCGATAATCGTTTCTTCACCCGCACCACCGACAAGACGATCAATATTGGCACGAACGGTAATTCTAGCCTTTGCTTTCACTTCAATACCATCCAAGGCAACCCCGGAAATAAACGGCGTTTCAATTACTTTCGGGTTAACGCTCATTTGTACGGCTTCCAATACATCCCGTCCAGCTAAGTCGATTGCTGCACAACGTTCAAAGGTCAAATCAATATTAGCTCTTTGGGCGGCAATCAGTGCATTAACAACACGGTCAACATTTCCGCCGGCCAGATAATGACTTTCCAATTGGTTAATCCCGACAGGCAAACCGGCTTTATGGGCTTTAATTAACGGATTAACAATTCGGCCCGGAATAACTCTTCTCAGGCGCATCCCAACTAATGTAAAAATACTTACCCTTACCCCTGCAGCTAAAGCGGAAATCCAGAGTGCAACCGGAATAAAGGATAATAATAAGACTAGAAAAATTATAATTATCGCTGCAAAAATTAATGGAACTAAATTAAAAGGCATGAATTATGATCCTCCTTTTTATATATTAAATAATTTAATCAACCAGTTCACGAACTACGATACGAACGCCTTCTACCTCCACAACCTCGACGCGAGCGCCGCTGTTGATAAAGCCACCTTCTGTCACCGCATCAATTCGCTCATTATCAATAATAATGGTCCCTGATGGGCGCAGCGGGGTGAGGGCTGTACCTGTTTTTCCTAACAAATCTGTTCTTGATGCATTTGAGACATAACCTTTTTCTGTGCTCGTTGAATCACTCAACACAATCTTATTGAACACTTTGATTTTTTTGCCAAAAAATTTCATTAGAATCACCATCGCCGTTATTGCAACTGCTATTGCAACGAATAAACTTATGCTCATAAAAACAATACTTTTCCCGGCTAAAATGATGGAAAATAAAATACTTCCCAAACCGAGAAATCCGACAATACCCCCGGGAACAAATAATTCAACAACAATTAATATTATACCTAAAATAAATAAAATTAGCGATTCATATCCGGCGAGACCGGCGATATAATGTCCGTAGAAAAATAGGAGAAGTGAAGTCAAACCGGCAATTCCCGGAAGACCAAAACCCGGTGTATAAAGTTCAATGACTAACCCGAGACTGGCAATGGTCAATAAAATCGGAACTACGAACGGATTTGTCACAAATTCAGCAATCCGCTCCGACCAGGATTTATTTATTTGCTCGATATTTGCATTTTCGAACCCTAATGTATTCAGAAGCTCATTTTTATTTGCAACAATTCCTTCTGAATAACCGACTTCAACACTTTGGGCGGCGGTCAAAGTCAATAATTTCCCTTTTGGAGCGCCGTATTCCGGAAGATCAATTGAATCATCCGCCATCGCCATCGCATAAATTGGATCTCTACCGTTTTTTTCCGCAGCCGATTTCATTGCCGCCAGCCAATAACTTTGTGCTTTTTGATCTGCGGCATTTCCGTTTTGTGTGATGACAGCAGCAGCTCCGATAGTTGCATTGGGGACCATATAAATTTCATCCATATTCAATGCAATATATGCACCGGCCGATAAAGCATCATGGTTGATAAAGGCGATTGTTTTCACTTCGGTATCGCCTAAAATTTTTGCAATATTTGAAGCTGCATCAACGGCTCCACCCGGTGTATGGATTTCAAAAATGATTGCATTGGCCTGATTTTCTTCGGCAGTGGAAACGGCACGCCCGATAAACTCGGATAGACCCTTCGTTACTTCACTGTCTATCTTAGCATAATAAACAAGATCATTATTCGCATCTGTTTCATGGAAGGTAATTAACAGAAACGGAAGTAGAATCAAAAGAAAACTTAGCCGTAAAATCTTCCTATGCAAAGCAATGCCTCCCTTCTTTTCAAAGGTTAACTTATAATACGGATAGAGAAGAAAATGGTTTCATTTTTTACAAAAATTATAGAAGCGGTTTTTAAATGAAAAAGGCTGTCCATGGATAAGACAAAATGGACAACCCTTTTTTATCTATGAAAGCTGTATTTATTTTGATAACTCGCTGACAACAATTTTGTTCACGAGTGAACCATCAGCTTTTCCTTTTACTTTTGGCATAACAACTGCCATTACTTTCCCCATATCGGATTTAGAAGAAGCACCCACTTCTCGGATAGCCTCTTTGACGATTCCTTTTATTTCATCTTCAGTTAATTGTTCAGGCATATATGCTTTGACATAAGTAAGTTCTGTATTGATTTTTTCAGCTAAGTCCGTCCGACCTGCTTTTTCAAATTCATGGAGGGAATCTTTTCGTTGTTTGACTTCACGTGAAAGAACGGTAATCTCTTCTTCTTCGGATAATTCTTTGCCAAGCTTAATCGCTTCATTTTGCAAAGCCGCTTTAATCATCCGAATGACTGAGAGTTTTTCCTTATCCTTGTTCTTCATCGCGTGTTTCATATCTTCATTTAAACGTTCGAGAAGACTCATTATTACACCCTCTTACCATTTCCGTTTTCTAGCAGCTTCAGACTTTTTCTTCCGTCTTACGCTTGGCTTCTCGTAAAATTCGCGTTTTCTGACTTCTTGCAGCGTACCCGTTTTTGATACTTGACGTTTGAAACGACGCAATGCATCATCAAGGGATTCATTTTTACGAACGACTGTTTTTGACATATCTTTCCCTCCCTCCGAACAAAACACCTTACATCAAACACATGGGAATTTCCATGTACCTACAAAATTATAATAAAAAAATCAAGTTTGGTCAACTAATCCACGGCAAATTTTAATGACATGTTTTCCCCCGCCTGACAATAAAATGGAATGGGGTGAGGACATGCTATCAGTTTTCCAGTTTATTTTATATATATTGTTATTTATCGGCGGTATGACGGTCATGCGTACCGGTTTAATGAATATTTCCGGAAAATTAATGAAGGAGTGGTTGCTGCGATTCACTTCAACTCCTTTTAAAGGTTTGCTGTTTGGAATATTAATTACCGTGTTGTTACAAAGCAGTTCGGCCGTTATGATTTTAACTGTTGGATTTATTTCCGCCGGTCTGTTAACATTTCCGCAGTCCATCGGTATTATTCTCGGGACGAATATCGGGACGACTGCAACGGTTGAATTTTTAGCGTATGGGACGGATGAAATGATTATCCCCTTGTTGATTTTAGGCAGTATTTTTATATTAATTCCGATGACAAAAACGCGGAATATTGGTTTGTTTTTTTATGGATTAGGCGCCATTTTTTTGGCCATGTTCGGTTTTGAACATTTAGCAGCCCCTTTGGCAGACAGTGACGTCATCCGGCCTTTGATCGCAAATGTTAATAACAGTGTACTCGTTTCCGCAATTGTGGGATGTATTTTAACAGCGATTATTCAATCGAGTACAGCAATGACCGGTATTGCCATGGGTTTTATGAATGCGAACATCGTAAATCTGCCCGCTGCGATTGCCTTAATGCTCGGTTCGAATATTGGAACATGCCTTGATGCATATATCGCCAGTATTGGTGGAGGTCGGGAAGCGAAATTATCCGTCTATGCTCATATTTGGTTAAACGTGGTCGGTGTTTTGTTGTTTCTTCCATTTACGGAAACTTTTGCCAATTATATGGAGTATCTAAGTCTCATTCCGGAAAAACAGTTAGCCCATGCCAGCGTTGTTTTTAATCTTGTTGTTTCACTCCTTGTCCTGCCGTTTGCAAAATCATTCGCTGCATTTATTGAAAATTTGCATGGTAATAAGGGATAATATAATTCAGCGTCATAGCTCCGGTTTCGTCAACAGTATCGCGTTAATATGCAAAAAAACCCAAACTACTCAAAGAAAAAGTAATTTGGGTTCTTACGGTTATTTCCATTCTTTCACAATAGCAACACCGGAACTTGCGCCAATCCGACTGGCTCCGGCTTCAATCATCGCTTTAGCATCTGCGGCAGTTCTGACACCGCCGGAAGCTTTCACACCAATCTCAGGTCCAACCGTTTCACGCATTAATTGAATATCCGCGGCAGTCGCACCGCCTGTTGAAAAACCGGTTGATGTTTTCACATAATCTGCGCCAGCCTCGACAGCTAATCGGCAAGCTGTTTTTTTCTCGTCATCGGTTAATAAACTAGTTTCAATAATGACTTTTACTAACGCTTGACCTTTTGCGGCATTGACAACCGCTTCAATATCATTTTTTACGGCGTCAAGATCACCGCTTTTTAACGCACCAATATTAATGACCATATCGACTTCTTTGGCACCATTATGGATTGCGTTTACTGTTTCAAAAGCCTTCGTTTCTGATGTTGTCGCACCTAACGGGAAGCCAATTACTGTACAAACTTTCACATCAGAACCTTCCAAAATGTTAGCGGCAAATGGAACCCAGGTTGGATTCACACATACAGAGAAAAAGCCATATTCTTTCGCTTCATTACATAATGTTTCAATTTGACTTTTGGTCGCATCCGCTTTAAGTAAAGTGTGATCAATATATTTTGCAATTTCCATGGTTGTTCGCTCCTTTAGGAAAAATGTGCTTTCCGGTTAAATAATTAATTTTTCACTTGCCACATATGTTTCGTCGTCGATTACCCGGGCAAATTGACCTTCACAATATGGATAACCGGCTTTGGTAATTTTCACGCGGACAATTTTTCCAAGCATATCTTCCGTTGCAGGGAAAACTACTTTCAAATAGTTATCAGAATGACCTTCGAATAAACCGCTATTTGGGTCTTCCTTGAAAGGTTCTTCCGGAATCACATCCAATACCTCCCCTTCAAAACGGGAGGCATATTCTTTCGCTAACTGATCCGATAAGGCAATCAAGCGATGAACCCGTTCTTCCTTCACCGCTTCATCAATTTGGTTTTCCATGCGTGCGGCAGGGGTTCCGGTCCGTTTTGAGTACGGGAATACATGGAGTTCTGCATATTTATGCTTTTTAATAAAATTATACGTTTCCATGAACTCTTCTTCTGTTTCACCCGGGAAGCCGACAATGACATCGGAAGTTACCGCCAAATCCGGTACAGCCTTTTTCAATTTCAACAATCTTTCTTCGTATTCGGCCATGGTGTATTTTCTTCTCATTCGTTTCAACACGGTGTCAGAACCGGATTGGAGCGGAATATGCATATGGCGCACAATAACTTTTGACTTCTCAATCACATCAATCACTTCATCTGTCAGTTGGCTGGCTTCAATTGAAGAAATACGCAACCGTTTTAAGCCGGGCACTTGCTCTTCCAAGTCTTTTAAGAGCATCGCTAAATTATAATCCTTTAAGTCTTGACCGTAGCCACCTGTATGTATTCCGGTTAACACGATTTCATTATACCCCGCATCAACAAGAATTTGGGCTTGCCGAATGACTTCTTTCGGATTGCGGGAGCGCATTAGTCCCCTTGCCCAAGGAATGATGCAGAACGTGCAAAAGTTATTGCAACCTTCTTGAATCTTCAAAGTTGCACGATGACGGTCGGTAAAATATGGAACACTCATTTCTTCATAGACACGGTTTTTCATAATATTACGAACCGCATTGATCGGTTTCCGCTCCTTACGATATTGCTCAATGTAATCCAGCATTTTTAACCGGTCTTGTGTTCCGATGACAATGTCAACACCGGGAATTTCCATAATTTCTGCAGGTGAGGTCTGTGCATAGCAACCGGTAACACAAATAACGGCATCCGGATTTTGCCGAATCGCACGACGGATTACCTGCCTGCTTTTCTTATCACCGGTATTGGTAACTGTACAAGTATTAATGACATATACATCCGAGTTTTGTTCAAACTCCACACGCTCATACCCATTTTGTTTAAACAGCTGCCAAATCGCCTCTGTTTCGTAATGGTTTACTTTACATCCAAGTGTATAAAAAGCGACGGTAGACAAACAGATCACCTCAATAGTTCAAAATAAAATGATATCGCAGCCAGGGCATACAAAGGCGCAGTTTCAGCCCTAAGAATCCTTGGACCAAGCCCGCATACAATAAAGTTGTTCGCCTTTAATGCATCGATCTCATCCTTCGAGAATCCTCCCTCCGGACCAAAAACAAAAAGGAGAGCCTCACCAGCTTGCAACTCTTTTAACGTTTGGGGAAGTTGTTCACGGTGATGACTTCGCCCCTCCTCCTCATAGGCGACAATCTTTTTTTCATATGATTGACTAATTAATAATAATTCTTGAAAGGACACAGGTTCTAAACATTTCGGAATCATGGTTCGTTCCGATTGTTCAGCAGCTTCTTTGGCAATTTTTTGCCAACGTTCCATGCGCCGGATCCTTTTCTTTTCTTCCAATTTTACAATGGAACGTTCGGAAGTAAATGGAAGGAATGCTGCGGCTCCCAATTCAGTTCCCTTCTGAATTACTATATCGAATTTGTCCCCTTTTAGCAACCCGCCGGCAACTGTAACCTTGATTGGCAGCTCACGAACTTCATCGCGAATCGAAACCACTTTTGCTTCGAGAACATCCGGGAAAATGTTGGCTATTTCACATATGGCGGTTTGCCCATTAGGGAACACCACGTTGATTTTACTGCCAATTGACATCCGCATAACCCGAACAATATGGTGAAAATCATCACCGCGAATCTCGATTTTTCCATTTTCATATTCATTGTTTTCCAGAAAATACCGTTGCACTGTCTGTTCACACTTTCTAAAGCAGATTATTTTTTGGCAAGAAAAGTGATCCAATCTTCCATAACCAATGTTTCTTCAATTGTAAAACCGGCTTGTAAAAGGGCGTCTTCTACTTCTTTCCGTTTTTGGTTGATAATGCCTGAGGTAATGAAATAGCCGCCATCCTTTAATAAAGCCTTTGCATCATTTATAAACCGGAGAATAATTTCAGCTAACAAATTTCCAACAATAATATCGGCCTTTTGATTAATCCCATCCAATAAATTATTTTGTTTAACCGTTACTTTCGCGTCAACCTTATTTAATTTCACATTCAATTTGGCGCTCTGAACAGCAATTTCATCTAAATCAAGTGCTAAGACTTCATCCGCTTGGAGAAGGGCTGCTGCAATACTTAAAACACCGGAGCCTGTACCGACATCAATAACGAAATCACCGGGCTTTACCGTCCGTTCCAGTGACTGGATACTCATGACGGTTGTCGGATGTGTCCCGGTTCCAAAAGCCATGCCCGGATCAAGTTCAATAATGAGTTCATCGGTCTTAACCGGCTCATATTCTTCCCAAGTTGGAACAATCGTAAATTTACTTGAAATTTTGACCGGATGGTAATATTTTTTCCAAGCTGTTGCCCATTCTTCCTCATGAACTTCACTGATTGTCACTTTATTTTTTCCAATATCAATATTAAATAAAATCAAGTTGTTTATCGCCTGCTTAATTTCTTCAACCGATTCCCCAAGAAAACTGTTAATCGGTAAATATGCCTTCATAATAACACCTTCATCAGGGTAATCTTGAGGATCCAATTCGTATATTTCACCAAACTGATCTTCCCGCTCTTTATAGAGTTCGAATGAATCCTCAATGACGATTCCGCTCGCACCAGCCTCATATAAAATATTCGAAATTGGCTCAACCGCTTCATTTGTCGTATGGATGCTTATTTCAGACCATTTCATTTGAAACAACTCCTCTTTATCATGTGACTTTTCCTGTCCGATTGTTGTTTTAGTCCGGTCACGATATTTATCAAATTCAGAGCAGCTAAAAGTAATCATTCATCTAAATAGAATCTGATTATTCGCCTTTAAACGCCCGCTTCACTTTTTCAAAAAAATTATCTGTTTGTTCATCAGGAGTCTTTCCGCTGATTTCAGCAAATTCACGAAGGAGTTGTTTTTGTTTCTCTGTTAATTTTGTGGGCGTAACAATTCGAACAATTACATGTTGGTCACCCGTTGTTGTGCTGCGGACACTTTTCACACCTTTACCACGGAGACGGAATTTTGTATTTGTTTGCGTACCTGCAGGAATTTTTAATTTGACCTTGCCATAAAGTGTTGGAACCTCAATTTCATCCCCTAAAGCAGCCTGGACAAACGAAATTGGCATTTCACAATAAATATCATCGCCATCCCTTTCAAAAAACTCATGTTCTTTTACTTGAAAGATGATATATAAATCACCATTTGGCCCCCCGTTAATTCCGGGCTCTCCCTTACCGGCAACCCGTAATTGTTGACCATCATCAATACCGGCTGGTATTTTTACATGAATTTTTTTCCGCTTTTTCACTTTCCCGGTACCGTGACACGTCGGGCATTTATGTTTGATTACCTGACCCGTACCACCGCAGTGATGACATACCCTTCGATTGACGATACGGCCAAAAGGTGTATTTTGTTCTGTACTAATTTGCCCACTGCCATGACAGTACGGACATTCTTCCGGATGAGTACCCGGTTTTGCCCCGGAACCGTGACAAGTCGAACATTCTTCCTCTCTTGGAATTTCAATATCTGTTTCCTTACCGAAAACTGCTTCCTCAAATGTAAGGGTCATTGTATATTGAAGATCGGCCCCTTGCCTTGGTGCATTTGGATTACGACGTCTCGTACTTCCTCCACCGAAAAATGTATTCAAAATATCTTCAAAACCGCCAAACCCGGCATCACTAAAGCCGCCAAACCCACCAAATCCACCAAAGTCTTGATTAGGTCCGGCATGTCCAAATTGGTCATATTGGGCTCTTTTCGTATCATCACTTAAAACCTCGTAAGCTTCACTAATCTCCTTGAATTTCTCGTCTGCACCGGGTTCTTTATTAATATCCGGATGATATTGCTTCGATAATTTCCGATAAGCTCGTTTAATTTCTTCTTTTGATGCATCTTTACTTACACCGAGGATCTCATAATAATCCCGTTTAGCCATTCTTTCCACTCCCCGAACATTTTCACATACAAATTATTCTAACACCGCTGGAAGATAATTAGCAACTAATAAAAGACTTTAGTGAACTTTCTATTATATGTCTTCAGGCCCGCTCTTACCGGGTATCTGATTCACATTAATAATGGCAATACTGCAAAAAGTCAAAGCCAAGTGAACTTGACTTTGACTTTTTAGACGTTTAACACTAACCTGCTAAAATACTACATTATTTATCATCATTAACTTCTTCAAAATCAGCATCGACAACATTATCATCTTTACCCGATGATTGATTTTCGTTGTTTGTTCCGGCACCTTGTGCACCGGCTCCGGCTTGTTGATATAACTTCATTGAAATGTCTTGGATAATTTGTTGTAACGCATCTTTTTTCGCGCGGATGTCATCTAAATTATTGCTTTCAATTGCTTTTTTCAATTCGTCTTTTGCCTCTTGTGCTTTTTTCACATCACCGGCATCCACTTTTCCTTCTACTTCTTTTAGTGTTTTTTCAGTCGTGAAGACGAGTTGATCAGCTTCATTGCGAAGTTCTGCCTCTTCTTTCCGTTTCTTGTCTGCTTCCGCATTTCGTTCCGCTTCTTTAACCATCCGTTCAATTTCTTCATCAGAAAGCCCTGAATTCGATTGAATGGTAATCTTTTGTTGTTTTCCGGTACCTAAATCTTTTGCACTGACATTGACGATTCCATTTTTGTCGATATCGAATGTAACTTCAATTTGTGGTACGCCACGTGGTGCAGGTGGAATATCGGTTAATTGGAAACGACCCAATGTTTTGTTATCGGCTGCCATTGGCCGTTCACCTTGCAACACATGAATGTCTACTGCCGTTTGATTGTCGGCAGCGGTTGAGAAAATTTGTGATTTTGATGTAGGAATCGTCGTATTCCGTTCGATTAATTTTGTAAACACACCGCCCATTGTTTCAATACCTAGCGAAAGTGGTGTAACGTCAAGTAATACGATATCTTTTACGTCACCGGAAATAACACCGCCTTGGATAGCAGCTCCCATAGCAACCACTTCATCCGGGTTGACACCTTTATGCGGTTCTTTTCCTGTTTCCTTCCGAACTGCTTCTTGTACAGCAGGAATTCTTGTCGATCCACCGACTAAAATAACTTTATCAATATCGTTTGCTGATAAGCCGGCATCTTCCAAAGCCCTGCGAACCGGGCCCATTGTTCTTTCCACTAAATGAGCAGTCAATTCATCAAATTTTGCCCGGGTCAAAGTTACATCAAGATGGAGCGGACCACTTGGACCGGCTGAAATAAATGGTAATGAAATTTGTGTACTTGATACACCGGATAAATCTTTTTTCGCTTTTTCAGCGGCATCTTTTAATCTTTGCAATGCCATTTTATCTTGAGACAAATCAATTCCGTTTTCTTTTTTAAATTCTTCAACCAGATAATCGATAATGGCTTGGTCAAAGTCATCGCCGCCAAGATGGTTATCTCCGGCAGTTGAAATAACTTCAAATACCCCGTCACCAAGTTCAAGAATGGACACGTCAAATGTACCGCCGCCTAGGTCGAATACAAGAATTTTTTCTTCATGATCGGTTTTATCCAAACCGTAAGCAAGTGCGGCCGCAGTCGGTTCGTTAATAATCCGTTCGACTTCCAACCCGGCAATCTTACCGGCGTCTTTTGTTGCCTGTCTTTGTGCATCATTGAAATAGGCAGGAACGGTTATAACAGCCTTCGTAACAGGTTCACCTAGATAACTTTCCGCATATGATTTTAAATGCTGTAAAATAATGGCGGAAATCTCTTGAGGCGTATAATCTTTTCCTTCCATATTGACTTTATGATTTGTTCCCATATGACGTTTAATCGAAATGACTGTGTTCGGGTTCGTAATTGCCTGACGTTTGGCAATTTCCCCTACTTGCCGTTCACCGTTTTTAAAAGCGACAACCGATGGAGTCGTTCTTCCACCTTCAGGGTTTGGAATGACAACAGGTTCCCCGCCTTCCAAAACAGCAACACAAGAGTTTGTTGTACCTAAGTCTATACCAATAATTTTACTCATAGTTTCATCCTCCATTCATTTGAATATGTACTACTGATTCACTTTTACCATTGCCGGACGAATTACCCGGTCTTTCAATCGATATCCTTTTTGGAATTCTTCAAGAACAATATTCGATTCGACTTGTTCATCTGAACCTTGCATAACGGCATGATGTTCATGCGGATCAAATTCTTTCCCAACGGATTCAATTGGTTCAATTCCCTCTTTTTTAAATGCCTCAAGCATTCCTTTATAAACCATTTCCATTCCTTGCAACAGTGCCTTTGCATCTTCACTTGTTACATTTGTTTGAAGGGCACGTTCAAAGTTATCAACAACCCCTAATAATTCCGTTGCAAGTGGCTGGGAACGATATTTTTCGATGGCCTCGATTTCATTTCGGGTTCGCTTTCGATAATTATCAAAATCAGCTTGAACACGGATCAGTCGATTATCTTTTTCATCCAATTCTTTCTCTAATTGTTCAATTCTTGCTTTTAATTCAGCTGTTTCATCTGCTTTTTGTTCATCTGTCCCTTCAGCCTGATGATTTTCATCTGTTTGTTGTTCAGCTAATGTATCGGTCTTATCTCCCTCAGCAAATATTGGTTCAACCTGTTCATTTTCTTCTTGCTGCTCGTTCGGATTTGTGTTCACTTCTTTGTCTTCATCCACACTTCTTTCCTCCATCTTATCTTGTTTTTTATCCTCCGCCACTAAAACCACCTCCTGAAAACTTGCGTCTTAAACAATATGTAAACAGTTATATCCGCACGTACCGGAAATGGATACGTGCGGAGAAGAATTCATTCCATTTTCATTTAACCAAGATTCGTACCATCAGAGATCATATAGCTTTGTTAATGTAACAGTCATATTTTTGCTTAAAAGATTTAACAAACTAATCACTCTGGAATAATGCATCCGTTTAGGGCCTAATATGGCAATCGTACCAACCTGTTCTTCACCAATACTATATGTGGCCGTAATTAAACTGCAATCATCCATCACCGGAATTTTATTTTCCGAACCAATTTTTACATGGATACCAAAAGGCGTTTGTTTTAAAATTTGGTAAAAATCATTTTCCTCTTCCATCAAACTCATAATTCCTTGAATTTTCTCGATGTCTTGAAACTCCGGCTGCTTCAACATATTGGTTTTCCCGCCGTAGTACAGTTTTTCATTCGATGGAACGGATAATACATCCAATAAAGATCTGAGCATTGCTTCATAATTATGGACATTTTCTTTG
>Ga0310827_101330_pt1 | contig 13216 bp, 10 predicted proteins | sample WT_ome_2_FD_201309 | JGI IMG/M metagenome (GOLD analysis project Ga0310827, IMG submission 201309) | Sorghum-adapted microbial communities enriched on wild type (WT) sorghum from Joint BioEnergy Institute, Emeryville, California, United... ... | reverse complement strand
CGGACCCGCCGCGCCCGAGGCGACTCCGTGACCGTCGGGACGCTCGTCTTCGACGGCGGGACCGCCGTGGGAGTCTGCTCGCGAGTGGCAGTTGGCGTGGCAGGACTCGTCGGTCGCGATGCGCGGGGCTCGTCGTCTGCGCCACGGTCGGAACAGGCCGCACCGGACGCGTACGCCAGCAGGCCGGCCCACACCAGGCTCGTGGCGCATCGTGCACAGAATTCGCGGCGCAGCATCGTGTCCAGGATGCCGACTCACGCCGGTACGACGTACCCCTCCTCGAGGAGCTCCCGGATCCTGGGGAGGAGGCGTTGCCGCAACGCAGTCGGCTCCTCCTCCAGCAACGTGGCGAGTGCGTCGATGATTTGCCCGACCGACATCGAACCGTCGCAGGCGCCGACGAAGCCCGCCTCCGCCGTGTCGACCCGCGCCGTGCGGCACATGTTGAGGTTCTGCTGGAGCATCACGTAGTCCGGGTCGCTCGCGCCCGGGCGGCCAACCTGCACCTGGTCGATCCCCGTGCCGACCAGCAGCCGCGTTTCGAGCAATGCCTCGTCGTCGTGCCTGCGAAGCCAGTCCACCGTGTCGAGCCAGCGTGTGACCTCACCCGCCAACGGTTGGACGACGGGCCCGGTCCACTCCTCGAGCCGGATCCGGCGGGGCCCCGGCGTACGAGCGCCCGCCACCGCACCCAACGCGGCCTCGACCGCACTCGGCGGCCCCGCCGCCGGGCCGGAACCGGGTCGCTGCAGCGTGATCCACCCGTACCCGATCGCCTCGACGTCTTGTGCTTCCAGCCAGGTGAGCCACTCGTCGTAGCGCTCCTGGTATCCGGGCGCCCCGTGCCAGCCGGCGTCCTTCAGCCACACCTCGACGTACTCCGCCGGATCGGAGACCTCCCGCTGGACGACCCATGCGTCACACCCCGTGCGTGCCAGCCAGGTCTGCAGCCGGTCACGCCAGTCCTCACCGCGGATGTGCAACCAGTTGGCGAGGATCTGACAGATGCCGCCCTCGGTGAGATAGCGCGGTGCCTCCGTCACGATCCGCCGGCAGAGCTCGTCGCCGCCGAGACCCCCGTCCCGGTAGATCAGGCCGCCGCGCGGCGAGATGACGAACGGCGGGTTCGACACGATGAGGTCGAACGTCTCGCCGGTGGACTCGAACGGCTGGAACAGGTCGCCTGCCCGCAGCTCCAACCGACCCGGCTCGTCGCTCGTCGCCACGTCGATGCCGGCCAGGCCGGCGGTGAGGCGGGCCATGGCCAGCGCCCGTGGGTTGACGTCGGTGGCGACGATGTGGCTCGCGTGCTCGGCGAGATGCAGCGCCTGGATGCCGCTGCCGGTGCCGAGGTCGAGCGCGCGCGGCACAGGTCGGCGGACCACCAGCTGGGCGAGCGTGGTCGCCGCGTTGTTGACACCGAGCACGAAGTCCGGCCGGACATCGGGTCGCGCGCCATCCATGCCCGGGGTGAGGTCGGCGACGACCCACCAATCCCGGCCGGTGTCGTGCGAGCCGCCACCCACGCCCGGCGGATCGCCAGCCGGCGGGCCCGACGGGAGGTCAGCGGTGCCGGGGTCGCCGGCCTGCGCCTCTCCGGCTGGGCTCGTCGGACCGACGATGGCGGGGGCGCCCGTCGTGGACGGCTCACCCATCACTCCGTACGGACGGACGTCGACGAGAGCGCAGACCTGCCGGCCGTACGCATGGAGGATCTCAGCCTCCAGCAGCGGCTCGAGCAGGTTTGGCAACGCGACCGCCACCTGGTCCCACGGCAACGACGCCTGCAGCAGCCACAGCCTGACCATCGTGGCCAGGGGGCTCGTGTCGCGGTCGGTGACCCGAAGCCCTGGCGTGGTCTCGTTTCGGTGCAGCGCGCTGTGGGCGATCGGGCCGAGGAGAGCGTGGACGCCCTCGACTGTGTAGCCGACCTCGAGGAACCGGTCTCGTAACCGGGCCACCGCATCCCGGGAGAGCTCGCACAGCATCACACGCCCAGCCCTTCAGGTCCACGAGATCATTGAGGGCTCGCACCGCGACATGTGGTGCAAGCCCTCACAGGTATACCGACGTGGTGATCGTGGGCCGACTAGGCCACAGGCTCGGGACGCTTGTCGTCTTCCACAGCGCTGAGCGCGATCGGCCGGCGCTTGGAGATCGTGACCGCCACGACCACAACCACGACCGCGAGCACGGCGATGCCGACCCGCAGCGGGGTGTTCGCACTCGAGCCGATCGAGAGCTGCACCACCGCGGGCGCGATCAGCAGCGAGACCAGGTTCATCACCTTGATCAACGGGTTGATCGCGGGGCCGGCGGTGTCCTTGAACGGGTCACCCACCGTGTCGCCGATGACCGTCGCCGCGTGCGCCTCCGATCCCTTACCGCCGTGGTGACCGTCCTCCACCAGCTTCTTGGCGTTGTCCCACGACCCACCGGAGTTGGCGAGCAGGATGGCCATCAAGGTCCCGGCAGCGATCGCACCGGCGAGGTAGCCGGCGAGCGGACCGACACCCAGACCGAAACCGACCGCGATCGGCGCCATGACCGCCAGCAGACCGGGGGTGGCGAGCTCGGCCTGCGCGTCCTTGGTGCAGATGTCGACGACCTTGCCGTACTCAGGACGGGCCGAGCCGTCCATGATCCCGGGAATCTCCCGGAACTGCCGGCGTACCTCGAACACCACCGCACCGGCCGCACGCCCCACGGCGTTGACCGCGAGCCCGGAGAACAGGAAGACCACCGCCGCACCGATCACGATCCCGACCAGTGTGTTGGGGCTGAACACCAGGGAGTTGTCGAGGAACTGACCGGTGGACTCGCCGAGCCTGGTGAGCGTGGCGCGGATCGAGTCGGTGTACGACCCGAAGAGCGCGGTCGCCGCCAGCACCGCGGTCGAGATCGCGATGCCCTTGGTGATCGCCTTGGTCGTGTTGCCGACCGCGTCGAGCTCGGTGAGGATCTGCGCACCGTCACCGTCGACGTCACCGGACATCTCGGCGATGCCCTGGGCATTGTCGCTCACGGGTCCGAAGGTGTCCATCGCGACGATGACACCTACGGTGGTGAGGAGGCCGCAGCCCGCCAGCGCGATCGCGAACAGCGACACGATGATCGAGCCGCCACCGAGCAGGAACGCCGCGTACACCGCGATACCGATGACCAAGGCGGTGTAGACCGCGGACTCCAGACCGACTGCGAAGCCGGAGAGGATCACCGTGGCCGGTCCGGTCAGGGAGGTCTTCCCCACGTCCTTCACCGGACGGTGCTCGGTGCCGGTGAAGTAGCCGGTCAGCGTGAGGATCACGCCGGCGAGCACGATGCCCAGCAGCACCGCTCCCGACGCCACCAGCCGCGGGTCACCCGGCAGGTCGGCGATCTCGTCGGCCACCCCGGACAGGCCGGCGAACGACGACGGCAGGTACCAGTACGCAGCGATCACACACAGCACGCCGGAGACGGCGGCGGAGATGTAGAACGCCCGGTTGATCGTGCGCAGTCCGTTCTCACCCGGCCGCGGCCTGGTGATGTAGACGCCCAGGACGGCCGTCAGGGCACCGATCGCCGGGACGATCAAGGGGAACACGAGGCCGTGCGTACCGAAGGCCGCGGTGCCGAGGATCAGCGCGGCGACCAAGGTCACGGCGTACGACTCGAACAGGTCGGCCGCCATCCCGGCGCAGTCACCCACGTTGTCGCCCACGTTGTCGGCGATCGTCGCGGCGTTGCGCGGGTCGTCCTCGGGGATGTTCTGCTCGACCTTGCCCACCAGGTCAGCGCCGACGTCGGCGGCCTTGGTGAAGATCCCGCCACCGACACGCATGAACATCGCGAGCAGCGCGGCACCGAACCCGAAGCCCTCGAGCACGGCGGGCGCGTCTCCTCGGTAGATCAGGACGACGATCGCCGCGCCGAGAAGACCCAGCCCCACGGTGGCCATCCCGACCGTGCCACCGGTACGGAAGGCGATCCGCATCGCCGGGTCACGGCCACCCTCGCGGGCTGCGGCGGCGACCCGGAGGTTCGCGCGGACCGCGAGCCACATGCCGAGGTAACCGATCAGGGCCGAGAAGCCGGCACCCACCAGGAAGAAGATCGACCGCCCGATCTTGACATGCCACTCCGCCGGGAGCAGGAACAGCATGAAGAACACCAGAACGGCGAACGCCAGCAGCGTCTTGAACTGCCGGTTGAGGTACGCCGCGGCGCCTTCCTGGACACCTCGAGCGATCGACTGCATGTTCGCCGTACCGTCACCTGCGGCCAACACCTCGCGCCGGAACAGCGCACCCATGATGAGCGCGACCACGGCGATGCAGGCGACGACGACGACGTAGCCGAGATTGCCGCCGGTGAGCGAGACGGCGTTCGGCTCGGCCGCGAGTAGGAACGCGGACATTCGTCCTCCTTGGCGGGGGCTACATCGCTCCCCTGGTGGTAACTCGACCTGCTTGGCTTGATCTGGACCTTTTGTGTCGTACGTACGGACCCGAGACGACCCAGCGGCCCCAGGAGCTCGACTCACGGACCACGTGCCTTGGATGGCCAGCCTACGTGCCAACGATCTCGGCTGGTCGTGGACCTTGGGCCTTAGGGTCCGGTTCCGTGCGTACCCTGGTCGACGACTGGCCAGCAGCGTCGAAATGCGCATGGACAGCTCATGCCCCGGACGTCGATTCCGGGGCGCGGCCGGAGTTTAGCGCACGTCCTTGACCGGCCCGTCCGGCGGGCTCCGGCAGGTCAGGCGAGAGTGGCGTACCCCACAACGGTGCCGGCGGCGTCACACCGGCGTGCCGACCGCTTCCTCCAGCGAGTCATGCAGCGGGAAGACCTTGGTGAGCCCGGTGATCCGGAAGATCTTCAGCAGGCGCTCCTGCGTGCACACGATGCGAAGCGATCCGTCCTGCGACCGCACTCGTTTGAGGCCGCGAACCAAGGCGCCGAGGCCGGTCGAGTCCAAAAAGCCGACCTTGTCGATATCGACCACCAAGTGGTGATGACCCGCATTGACCAGCTCGACCAGCTTGTCACCCAGCCTGGGAGCCGTGAAGACATCGATCTCCCCGGCAACTTCCACCACCATGTGGTTTCCTACGGGACGGTTCGAGATGGACAGGTCCACGAACTCCTCCAGTACCTCACCAGCGCCGGCCCGCACCGCCAGGCGGTCGCGGCGATCGGGGTGTCAGCATCGAACCGGACCAGGGGCCGGGTCCTCAGAGGTCATGCGGCCTGCGGGAGCCGACGAGCTGGGCGGCGTCCGGCATCCGCGGCCGCCGTTCGCTATCCGCACACCCTTTTCTGCGGAACCTCTTACGCTGACGGATTTGCCGTCATTGGAGCGATGGTACGACCGATGCGCGAGCCGCGCAGGCGTATCGCGTGGAGCAGTCATCTTGTGCCGCAGTGACGGCACGCCGCGTGACCATCACGTCGTCCGTGTCGTCGCTCGCACTGAGGGTGGCGGATGTGACACTTGCCTTCGTGGGTGAGCCTCCCAGCGTCAGACGAGAGCAGAGGTCCCCGGACGAGCTGCTCAGACAGCTCGCGATGCGTCGACACAGTGGCGCCGACGCTCCTCGCCAGGTCACCCATGTGGAGCGGCTTCCGGCACGTCGTGGGGCGCGCGTCGACTGGCCGGCCTGGGTTCCGCGTGATCTCGTCCGCCGAGTACGCGCCCGCGGGATCGATCGACCCTGGCGGCACCAGATCCGGGCCGCGGAGCTGGCTCGCTCCGGCCAGCACGTCGTGATCGCGACGGGAACCGGATCGGGCAAGTCGCTCGGCTACCTTCTGCCGGTCATCGCCGATGTGCTGACTCCTCGAACCAGCGCGGAACGAGTCCGACAGCGGCGCCGCCGGCGACGTCCTCCCGAGCAGACACCTGGCCAGCTCGCGTTCGACTTCGACATCGCACCGCTCCTCTCGACGCCGTGGGAGTCGAGCGGACCGCTGAACGCCCGACCGTCCACCGCTCTCTACGTCGCGCCGACCAAGGCCCTCGCGGCCGACCAGCTGCGGACGGTCGTCGAGCTCGCCGGGCCGGACGCACCGGTCACCACCTACGACGGGGACAGCCCGCGCGATTACCGGGAATGGGCGCAGAAGGAGGCGGCGTACGTCCTCACCAACCCGGACATGCTGCATCGCTCGCTGCTTCCGGACCACGAGAGGTGGGCCCGATTCCTTGGCTCGCTGGCTTACGTGGTGATCGACGAAGCGCACCACTACCGCGGGGTCTTCGGGTCGCACGTCGCACAGGTGCTGCGACGGTTGCAGCGGACGCTGGAGCATTACGGCGCCAATCCGGTCTTCGTGCTCGCCTCGGGCACCATGCGGGATCCGGCCGAGACCTGTGAACGGCTCATCGGCGCTCCAGTCACGGCGGTGACCGAGGACGCCTCGCCGCGCGGTGAGCTCGCGTTCGCGCTGTGGGAGCCGCTCGCGGACCCGCCACAAGAGGAGAGACCAGCGCAGACGCGGCGGAGCGCGATCTCCGAAGCTGGCGACCTCCTGGCTGACCTCGTGGCCGCCGGCATCCGGTCGGTCGTATTCGTCTCCTCGCGTCGTGCCGCCGAGGCGGTGGCGCTTCGGGCTCGGCAGCGCCTGGCGGAGATGGCGACTCACCTGGTCCCGCGGGTCGCGGCCTACCGGGGCGGCTACCTCCCTGAAGAGCGACGCAAGCTCGAGCGCGCCCTGCAGAGTGGAGAGCTCGTCGGCGTTGCGACGACGAGTGCGTTGGAGCTCGGCATCGACGTGGTGGGCTTGGACGCCGTGGTGCTCGCCGGCTATCCGGGCACTCGCACGTCGCTTTGGCAACGAGCCGGCCGCGCCGGGCGGGATCAGTCTGGCGCATTGGCCGTCCTGATTCCACGGGACGACCCGCTGGACTCCTATCTGGTCCGACATCCGAATGCGTTGTTCGGACCCCCGGTGGAGACGACCGTCTTCGATCCGGACAACCCGTACATCGTCGCGCCGCATCTTGCGGCCGCCGCAGCCGAGCTGCCGCTACGCGATGCCGACCTCAAGCGATTCGGGCCGCACGCCCATGACACTGTCGACGCGCTCGCCCGTGAGGGCAAGCTTCGGCGCCGCCGGGCCGGGTGGTACTGGACCCGTCGTGGACGGCCGAGCGAGGCGGTCGACATTCGCTCGTCCGCCGGGCCGCAGGTACGCCTCGTCGAGCGCTCGACCGGACGGCTCCTCGGCACGGTCGACGCCGCGGCGGCTCACACGAGTGCCCACGACGGAGCGATCTACCTGCACCAGGGCGAGGTCTACGTCGTCGTCCATCTCGACCTGGATGAAGCGGTCGCGCTCCTCGACCCGGCTGGCGACGACCACAATCACGTGACAGTGGCACGGGAAATCGCCGAGATCAGCATCCTGGATCGGCTTCGCGAGCAGTCGTGGGGCAGGTCACGACTGGAGCTGGGCACGGTGGAGGTGACCAGTCGAGTTGTGTCGTACCTTCGTCTCTCGTTGGGCGGTGACCTGCTGGGGGAGCACCCGCTCGACCTCCCGCCACGCACGTTACGGACGAGGGCGGTGTGGTGGACCGTTTCCGATGAGCAGCTGTCCGACGCCGGTCTCACGCCGTCGGCCGTGCCGGGTGCGGCCCATGCCGCCGAGCATGCATCCATCGGACTCCTCCCGCTGTTCGCGACCTGTGACCGATGGGACATCGGTGGTGTGTCGACAGCTCGCCATCCGCACACGGGTTTGGCAACGGTCTTCGTGTACGACGGATGTCCCGGCGGAGCCGGCTTTGCCGAGCGCGGATATGACGCGGCACCGCTCTGGCTTCGTACCACCCGCAACGCGATCGCCGACTGCGACTGCCCTGACGGCTGCCCTTCCTGCGTGCATTCACCGAAGTGCGGCAACGGGAACAACCCGCTGGACAAGGCCGGAGCGGTACGACTGCTCGACCTCCTGCTCGCCGATGCTCCGCCGACAGGAGACGCCACGGTGGTCGACGGTCCGACAGCTCGTACACCGTAAGGTCGTGATCCGTCCGGTCGTACACCGTAAGGTCGTGATCCGTCCGGTCGTACTCCGTAAGGTCGTGATCCGTCAGGCAGGTTGACGCTCAAGTGGCCGGGCTCACCGGCCAGGTCGTGGTTGCCTTCGAGTCACCCGAGATGACCGGAAGGCCGCAGGGCAGCCCCGACGCTCGGCGTTCCACCTCTGCCTTCTGCTTGAGCTGAACGCGACGCTCGGATGTGGTTGTCAGAAGCCCTCCCACGAGGCCTACGGCGGAACGACGCGTGGCGGGCCCGCTCGTGCCTGCGACCGGACCGTGAACCACGCACCCAGAGGTCCGTGAGGCTGCACCTCTACATGCACCTCGATGAAGTCCGGACCCGCTCGACACGCGGTCATCTGGGCTCGATGGGCTGCGGCGATCCGACGGGCGATATCGCAGTGCGTACTCCTTCCCGCAGACATCGATCCCTTGGCCGCGGCGGAGAGGGCGGCCAAGTCGGCCGCGGTATCGGCCTCACGACCAGCCGCGATGACGGCAACCACCGTCGTCGCCAGGCTCCCCACCACTGCCAGGAGTGCGGTCGCGGCGACGACCCACAGGGTTGCCGTTCCGGACTGGTTCGTCGTCTCACTTTCCGCGCGTGCCCTCCCTGGTAAGAGGTTCATGACCGATCTCCATGACAGACCGCATGACTCGTCGACGCCCTGGTCGTACGGTGGCTCGACTGACGGCAAGTTGCCGGATCCTCCTCAACCGGGACGTGCGCTGCACCTCGGTCAATGTGCCGTGGCTTCGTCCGCAACTGTCGACCACTCCACTGTGATGACGGCCCGAGCGCTGACCGGAATGGACGGCAACATTCGCAAGGCCGGCAGGCGAGGTCGAGCGTTCACCCGGACCGTCACCTCGGCAACTCCACCACGGGTCTGCAGCACGATCTCTGCCCCGTCGGGCGCGCTTCGCAGACCGACCTGTCTGCCCACCTCGGCCGTCTCTCCACGAGCCAGAGCTCGCGCCGCGTCGCGTGCCGCGTCGACACAGCGTGCCTGGATCCCGGCGATGGACACCATCCAGGCCATGGCAGCGGCCACGATGCAGAGCGCAGTCATCGCCATTGCCATTTCGACGGTGACCATTCCACGTTCGGCACGCACGTCCGAGTCCTTTCAGCCGGTTCGTCAAGAGCTGCACCCTGGATGACTGACCGGAATTGGCCCTCACCTGCAGGAGCTGCCGGTTGTCCACGGGCGGCTCCTTGACCTGGAGCGCTCCCACCCTGTGGTGGCCAACCGGGCGTCGAGGCATGGACTCCGCGCCCCCGTTGCACGGGCGCAGCTACTCGACGCGCCGGTTGGTCCACCATGACGCGAGCTCAGCCCGCGAGACTCAGCGCGGACTTGATGACGTTCAGAAGCATCTCCCGCATCTCGTCGCTGCTCAGGAGCTTGATGAGCAGGGCCGCAAACCCTGCTGCCGCAACGGTTCCGATCGCGTACTCCGCGGTCGTCATGCCGCGTTCGTCAACCTGGGTTCGTGGTCTCGACATGCCTACCTCCCCAACACATGTCCGCCGTCCGACAGGCGGGAGACCGTCGTTCACGAACTCACTTCGAGGATGCGACACGGTGCGACACGATCGGGGACCTGCTGTGTTCTTGTGGAAAAGTCAGCTGCGTGTGCACGTTGTGGAAACCGGTCACGGACGTTGCACCGCCATGTCTGTTGGATCTTCGAGCAACTCGACGTCAAGGTCTCGTCCGTCAATGAGGTTCGGAGGAGGGTCGTGCGCAGGTCTGACAACGAGTACTCGGGTGAATGACCGGACACCGTACGCGCTGTCGTCCTGCAGCTAGAAGGCTTGCTGACATGGTTGCACGAATACCAGGACGCAAACCAGCAAGGCATGTCCGGACCTGTGCGCGGCGAGTCGTACCTATCCCTGCCATGCAGGCATCTGACAGAGGTGAATGGCCGACTGAACGTGGTCATTGTCAAAACAGCGGTCAGGGGAGGACGGTGGTTGCCATGCTCGCGATCAGGGGTACGACTCCGAGCACGATGAACGCCGGCAGGAAGCACAGGCCGAGAGGTGCGGCGGCGCGTACCCCAATCGAACGGGCAAACCGCTCGGCCTCGGCTCGACGCAGTCGCCTGGCATCGTCTGCCAGTCGCTCGAGCGAGCTCGCCAAGGGCGACCCGCTCTCCCATGCACGGATCATCGCGCGACCAAGGCGTGACAAGGCGGGATCGTCGAGAAACCGACTCCACGCCGCCGTTGACGTGCTGCCCACGCGCAAGGAAGCTGCCACCAAGGCGAGCTCGGGTCCGAGAGGTTCGGAGACAGCGCGCGCCACGGTCTCAAGCGACTGCATCGGCGAGCGCCCTGCACGCAACTGGGCGGCAAGGAGATCCACCGCCAAGGGCAGCTGAGCAATCATGCGTTCCCTGTGTCGCCGCTCCTCTTCGGACGGCATGCGCCCCAGCCAGTAGTGGGTTGCCAGAGCAACCATGCAGCCAACGAGGAGGCTCATCCATCCTGACGTGACGACTCCAGCCCCAAGCCCGGCGACGCTCGACGCGAGGAGCCGACGGGCCGCCCAGCCCCGCGACGTCGAGCGCGAGGTCGCAACCGACTGCTGCCGGGTGTCGTGAACAACCTCGAGCCCAGACGGCGAGTCCGGTCGGCTTCGATTCCCGCGTCGCACGCACCGGTTCCGTGCCGAGAGGTGGCGGAGCCGGACCAACCCGCCGGCAGGCGCCATCCAGACGACGACGGCAAGACCGGCGAGGATGGCCGCAAGCACCCTCATGACAAGCGCTCCGCACGACGAGCCAGCCGCTCGACCCACCTGAGCCCGGTCATCGTCAAGCCCAGTCCCACGAGCATGCACGCCCAGCCGTAGGGCGAGCCGAAAAGGAAGCTGAGCGGATCGGCCTCCGTCCCCATGCCGAGCGCGACACCGGCCAAGGGAAGCAGGGCGAGCATCCGCGCACTCGCTCGAGGTCCGGCGAGCTGTGCCGCCACTTCGTCACGCAGCGACTCCTCGGCACGCATGTCGGCAACCACCCGATCGAGCACGACCGCCAATCCCGTCCCACCACCCACCCCCACCGTCCACGCCGCCGCGAGCGATTCCAGAGCATCCTCAGCACCCGGCACGTCCACCGAGCGAATGGCTGCCGGGACGTTGCCGCCCATCCGGCTCACCGCAGCGACCGGAGCCAGTGCCGGAAAGACCTGGGCGGCAGCGTCCAACACGCGGGTCGTGTCGTGACCTGCCTGCAGCTCGGCCACCATGACCTCGCACGCCTCCCGTATCCAGGGCCGCAAGTCGGCTCTCGCACGTGTGACGAAGCCCGCCACCTTGCTCAGACAACGTTGCGCGACGAGGGTCAACGCTCTCGTCATGCCGGGACCGCCTGCGTCATGAGCACTCGCCGGCAGGCGACCCTTCAGCCTCCGCAGCAGCCGGGTGGCCGGCCGATCTGGTGTGGCGACACCCGCAGCCGCTGCGGCAAGCACGACACAAATCAACGCGCCGACGCTCATTCCTCCTCCGACCTGCCCCTCCTTCGACCCCCTCTCCCCGACCCAGGAGCTCAGAAGTCGATGCGAGAAAGCCACTCCGAGAAGGGCGATACACGCCATGTCTAAGCACCCGTTACCTCACGACGGCTCAGCAACTCGGCAAGGCGGGCGAGACCGGCGCCTTCATTCACCGATCCGGTCGGGCCGAACTCCAGCGCGGGCACGACCTCGACCAACCCGTCGGCCGACCGCGTGAGCACACAGATGTGGGCCAGCCGGCGGCGTCCCTTCACATCACGCACAAGGTGCAGCACCACGTCGACCGCGGCTGCCAGCTGACTGTGCACTGCCGCTCGGTCGAGGCCAGCAGCCACACCCAGCGCTTCGACTCGGGCCGGCACGTCGTAAGCGGAGTTGGCATGCAACGTGCCGCACCCTCCTTCGTGACCGGTATTCAACGCGCCCAGCAAATCCACGATCTCGTTTCCTCGCACCTCACCGACCACGAGTCGGTCAGGACGCATCCGCAACGCCTGCCGGACCAGCGTGCGTACCGTGATCTCGCCGGCACCTTCGAGGTTGGGCGGACGAGCCTCCAGGTGCACCACGTGGGGATGGTCAGGAAACAGCTCACTCGCCTCCTCGACGATGACGAGACGTTCGTGCGCAGGAACCAGGGACAACAACGTCGCGAGCAAGGTGCTCTTGCCGACGCCAGTGGCGCCCGAGACCAGATACGCCAAACGCGCGTCGACCAGCCGCCGGAGATAGTCGGCGCCTCGAGGCGGCACGAAGCCGTCGGCCACCAGCTCGTCGAGTGTGAACACCTGACGCCGAGGCACCCGGAGGGAAATGCACGTCCCGCCCGCCGAGACGGGTGCCAGCACGGCATGAAGCCTCGTGCCATCCGACAGCCGGGCATCGACGAACGGTGTCGCATCATCCAGCCGACGGCCTGCAGCCGTGGCCAATCGCTCGGCCAGTCGGCGCACCGCTGCGTCATCCGGGAACGAGATTGCGCATCGCTCGAGACCACAACCCCGATCGACCCATACCTCACGAGGCCCGTGGACCAGGACGTCGGTGACCTCCGGGTCAGCGAGCGCGTCATCGAGCACGCCTGCGCCAATGATCTCCCGTCCTAGTCGGTCTGCGATGCGCAGGATCGTGGCGTGTCCCAACAGTCGACCTTCGGCGCGAAGCGCTGCGGCCACGCGCGCCGGCGTCGGCGGCGCATCCAGCGTCGCCAGGGAGCGACGCACTCGTTCGAGCAATGTGGCAGGAACGTCCTCGACTGGCGCCGAATCCACGTGTGCCCCCACTCATGCAGCGGTGACACGACCGTTGCGAGGCCGCACCTCGAGCTCCACGAGCAGCTGCCGGCACAGCGTCGCGAGTGGGCCCCTGCGGTTGCCTGCGGGAGGTTCACCACGCTCCAGCATGAGGTCGAGCCGCGGCTCGGACGTCAGCTCACCGATGAGCGGAAGCCCCAACGCCTCAGCGATGATGCCACCGTCGAGGCCGGACGGCCCGGGTCCTCGTACCACCACACGGACGTCATAGGCGTATCGCGAAACCAGGTCGGCGATGCGGGCTCCGGACGCGACCGCACGCACCTCGGCCGGCACGACCAAAAGCACGCTTCGGCACTGCGACAAGGCCTCTTTCGTCGTGTCGTCGACATGCCGCGGCAG
>Ga0310827_101327_pt1 | contig 13227 bp, 8 predicted proteins | sample WT_ome_2_FD_201309 | JGI IMG/M metagenome (GOLD analysis project Ga0310827, IMG submission 201309) | Sorghum-adapted microbial communities enriched on wild type (WT) sorghum from Joint BioEnergy Institute, Emeryville, California, United... ... | reverse complement strand
AAATACTCGCCATTTTCAACTGGGTTAGTTTCGTGATGCCTTTTTTCCTGACTCGTAGGAGGTTACCCTCAAAACTTTTTCCAATTTACACGAATCAGGGACTTGACATCATACCGCTGGACTTTTTTTCATATATACCTCGATTATGATTCCGATATCTTAGTGCTGATGATTTGACGATCTCCGATTTGCGCTGTCAGTTTAAACCGGGTTCCCTGCTCTTCGGGAAGAAAAAGGTACCAGATTCGAATGCCTGAATCCGCCGTATCCTGAATCGTAGCAGTCAAACTTTCGTTAGTCGTGTAGCTATAGACTTGAATCGTATCGATTTGCGGGTATTGGATCACGCCAAAGAGAAGCGGAAAGGGGGAATCTGCATCTGTGCCCTTTGTGGATGAAAAATATTGCTCCGTCCAGAAGCTGTCCGGCTCATTTTCAGAGATGCGAGGCACGGTATGCCCTCCGCCCCATCCCCATTTCCAGCCCAGCAACGGCGTTTTTTGAACGTATTCGGCACTGATTGTCTGCCCGTTTTGTAGATGACGAAGCAGAAACAACACCCTCCCTCGATCTGTCTCAGCCTCGTGTAAGAGTTGTCCATCGTTCATAAATCGAACTTTCTCGACTGCCTCAATGGGTGTAGACGAATAGGAGTTGCTTATGTAGAAGTAGCCAAGCCCAAGTGCAGTTAGGACCAACGCCAAAATAGCAAGTTTTCTCATAGATCCTCCCGCGTGAGATCGTTGGAAATGAATGCTTCCATCATTATACATTCTTATCCCGGCAGACCACTAGCCTTTTGAATCTATTACTATAAAACCCACCTTCATGCGAAGGTGGGTTGTCTTATGCTAAATATGATTAGGATGATGGCAAATCCAACCAAACCCCGGGTGTTTCAGCTGCCTTCAATCCGTACTCGATGATGGTAATCACGGCTACAGTTTCGGCCGGGTCAACTGCGGGCTGACCGGTTTCAAAGAATGTCACCAGGTTCCGGATAAACGGCTCAAAGAAATTGGAGGCCGCCGTGGCTTGCTTAAAGGTTCCGTTCCCGTATTTGATGCCAAGGGTAAACGGGCAATTGTCCCCCAGATGGTGGATTGATGCTTGCCGCCCTTCCCCAAAGTCGATGAGCAGTGCAGGGGAATCCGTCGTCCCGGTGAACATGATGCGCTTGGGAGCGGGCCCCATCAGACGGATGATCGGCTCGATTTGATGAATTGAATAGTTATCGAAAGCGCCGGGCCCCCAACTGCAAATCGTTTGAATCCCTTCCGGGTCAATCTCCGCATATTCGCTGGCAAAACGGAGCGCCGACGTCGAATACATCGGCGTTCCGTGCTGCGCGGCCAGGTTGAAGAGGCGCACCGCTGTCTCCCGGTCTGGAGCAAACGTCTTATCGATGTAGGTCGGCTTGCCCGACTTGAGTGGAAGCTGCGACAACTCCTCATGATACTCTGGGTTGTCAGGCGATAACACGATCAAGGTATCGCTCCGCTCCACAACGTCTTGAATGGACGGCAACAACTCGATACCGTGCGCTTGACACCATGCTTCGTTTGTAAGTCCGTTCTCCTTGTCTTTTTTGCCATAAGCATACGTAACCTTCATGGCACCATCAGAAGCCTGCTCGATCCACCCGGGATATTTGTTGGCATGGAACTGGTCGAGATGCAGGTCGATAAACCCGATTTTTTTCATGAGAGCGCGATTTCCTCCCCTTTGTCGGATGAATCATAAATCGCCTGAATAATGCGAGAGGACAGGATGACGGTGTCAATATGGGAGGGCTGCTTCTCCCCCGTTTGGATGCACTCCAGGAAGCTGTCGATTTCCTGCTGATACATATTCCCGGAGGTGAACTTTGGCGTTGTTTCGATCAGAGCGCCGTCTTTGGCTGTATAGAAGGTAAAATCCCCGCCGTAGTTCAACCGTATGCCGCCCTTGTCGCCCAGGAAGTCGATAAACATCTCCTCAACTCCGATGTTCTGCGCCCAAGCTCCGTTCAAGGAAATCGTCGGGCCTTCGGTACGGATCAATGCGGTTACGAAGTCATCGACATCATACGTACCGTGATAATCCGGCGGTCCTGCCCACATTTTGAGATACGTATAGTTCTCCATGTCTTTCCCCAGTTTGGAATAGGCTTGACCGGTAACGGTTCTAGGCTTCGGATCGCCCGCACAGTACATGACGATGTCGATAAAATGAACGCCCCAGTCGATCAGCGCCCCGCCACCGGCGATCGCTTTCGTCGTAAAAGCGCCGCCTAAACCCGGAATCGATCGGTGGGCGCGGAAGCTGGCGTACACATGATACAACTCGCCAAGCTCGCCGTTTTGGATCATGTTTTTGATGCGATTGACACTTTCGTTGTACCGATTCACGACCCCGATATTCAACACTTTGCCCGTCTCATGCTGGACCTTCTGCATTTCTAAGGCTTCTTCGTAAGTCCGGGCTGCCGGCTTCTCGCAAAGCACATGCTTCCCCGCACGAAGGCAATCAATGGCAATCGTCGCGTGCGAAGCATTAGGCGTACAGATGGATACAGCATCCACCTCCGGATCTTCAACGATCTGCCGGTAATCTGTGATCGCCTGTCCGCATTCGTATTTGGTGACAGCCGCCTCGGCGCGTTCCTTCAAGATGTCGCAGAAATACTTGATTTCTACATGCTTGTGGTTCAGGTAAGACGGGATGTGGGCGTGGTTTGCAATCGTGCCGCAGCCAATCACGGCAATGGTGATCTTGTTCATCAGCTTCCCTCCTGCTAACTAGAAATCGTCGGATCAAGATAAGTCTATGATGATTCCTAGCATATCAGATCAGTCGCAAATTGGAATAAGTCAGAAGGCAAAACTACATCAAATTACCATAAAAGGTCACCCGCTTCCCGTACCGTTCTCTGGCCTAACCATCTACAATGAATGCAATCATGGGCAACCTGACGTCAAACGATGAATCTCAGGACAAAAGGAGAATGGAAGCGATGAAACGCGAAATGAAGGCGGATATCGTCATCCTTGGCGGTGGTACCGGAGGAACCGCCGCAGCTCTAGCCGCGGCCGCTTCAGGCAAAACCGTCATCATGACGGAGGAGACGCTTTGGATTGGCGGGCAGCTGACCAGTCAGGCCGTTCCGCCGGATGAGCACCCCTGGATTGAGCATTTTGGCTGTACAAGAACTTACCGAAGATTCCGCAATGGCATACGCCAGTACTATCGAGATCATTATCCGTTAACACCGGCGGCGCGTAACCTACCCGAACTCAATCCCGGCGGCGGCATCGTCAGCCGGATTAGTCATGATCCCCGCGTTGGACTGGCTGTGCTTGAGCAGATGCTGGCCCCTTACCTGCACAGCGGAAGGCTGACGATTCTTCACCGTTATCGCCTCCAGCAAGCCGAAACTGAAGGAGATGCCGTCCGCAGTGTGACGGTACGTCATCTCGACACCGGGGATGAACTGGTGCTTGAGGCGCCGTTTTTTCTCGATGCCACCGAACTTGGAGACTTGCTTCCACTTGCAGGAATTGAGTATGTAACCGGGGCCGAATCGAAAGCACAGACCGGCGAGCCTCATGCAATCGATGGAGATCCGGCGCCGCAGGACATCCAGAGCTTCACGTATTGCTTTGCCGTAGACTATGCCGACGGGGAAGAACATCTCATCGACAAGCCTGAGATGTACGCGTTCTGGAGACAATATCAAGCCGACTTCTGGCCGGATCGGCTATTGAGCTTAACCGGCGTGAGGCCAGCTACGAACGAGCCGGTGGAGTATGAGATATTTCCGGGTTACGGAGGCAAGTTCCCGCTGTTTCAATACCGGCAAATCCTGGAGCCGTCCCATTTCGACAGCAGCTTCGGCTTCCGTCCGATCTCCCTGATCAACTGGCCGCAGAACGATTATTGGCTTGGCTCCATTATCGACGTACCAGAGGAAGAAGCCGCACGTCATCTCCATCAGGCTAAGCAGCTCAGCCTGTCGCTGTTGTATTGGCTGCAGACCGAAGCTCCCAGACCGGATGGCGGTCAAGGTTACCCCGGATTGCGCCTGCGCCGCGACGTGGTTGGAACGGAAGACGGGCTGGCGATGGCCCCCTATATCCGAGAGTCGAGACGAATTCAAGCGGAGTTTACGGTGCTGGAGCAGCATGTCGCCACGGCATCCCGACCAGATGGTGCAGCCGAGTGGTTCCCGGATTCCGTAGGAATCGGATGTTACCGCATCGATCTGCATCCGAGCACAGGCAACCGACCGTACATTGATATCTCTTCCTTGCCCTTTCAAATTCCGCTGGGCAGCTTAATCCCGAAGCGGGTCAAAAACGTACTGGCCGCCGGCAAAAATATCGGGGTTACCCATATCACCAACGGCTGTTACCGGCTCCATCCCGTGGAATGGAACATCGGCGAAGCCGCGGGAATGTGCGCCAGCTTCTGCTTGGACCGCAACCTCTTCCCAACAGACGTACGCAATCATGATGAAACCTTATCCGACTTTCAACAGCGCCTTCTTAGCCAAGGGGTTGAATTGCAGTGGCCCAAGCTGCGCCCTGTCTAATATTTTTCTAGAAAAAAAAGAATGCCAGCCTGCGGATGAAGCCTTCCGCAGACTGGCATTTTTTCATTTTCATTATGAATTGATCAGTCCCGCCATCCGCAACATTCGAGCAAGCACCGTTGCTGCTTCCGCACGGGTAGACGAGGCTTCAGGAGCAAAGCTGCCATTCCCGCGCCCTTTCATTAAGCCGGATTCTACAGCGATCGCTGCCGCTTCTTCAGCCCAAGCCCCAATTTGGCTGCGATCCTCAAATCCAGCCAGCGTGGCGCTCAGATTTCCAGCAGGAGTCTCGGCTCCTGCTAGCTTCAACGCACGAACCAGCAGCACACTCATCTGTTGACGTGTAATTTGCTCATTCGGTCGGAACTCCCCGTCGGCAAAGCCTTCAATTAGTCCGTTCTCCACCGCCGTAGCAACCGCACTCGCATACCACGCACCCGAGTTCACATCGGTGAAAGATCTGTTCGGATTCGCCTGCGGTCCAGTCAAACCGAGAGCACGGACGAGCATGGCCGTAAACTCTGCTCTCGTAACGGGTGCATTGGGGCTGAACTCCTTATCCGAGGTGCCTTGAATGATCGTTTTGGAGGCCAACATCGTAACCTCATTAGCCGCCCAGTGTCCGTTCAGATCCGTGAAGGTCTTCCGGTGTACCACCGCCGCGTAAATGCCGCTGGCCTTCAATCGGAATGTGATCTGGGCCTTCCCGCCTTCCTCCCTGATCAGCGCAGGCACAAACGTATAGTTGCCCGCAGAAGGCTGCAGAAGCAGAACGGTGACCGTATCGGCAGAAACGGCCCCTGCCAGCGGTACAGTCGTAAACTTAACTTCGGCTCCCTTAAAGACTGACAGTGTAGTTAAGGTGTCGCCCTGCTCCCAGAAGAAGGACACCTCCAATAACGAACCAAACGGTTCAGCCTGATCCGGCAACAAGCGGTGCAGCTCTTCCTCCTACGCTTCGGCAGGGATTCCAAGGCGAATCTGCAAGCTGTCTGCAGACCCCCGCTGTTGCAGAGCTTCACCTAAAGCCTGAACCGGCAGCTCTAACTTGCCTAATGGTGACTCCAGCCAGATAACGCCATTAGGCAACTCCTTCACCGCAGCCTCCAATCCCTCGGTTGGCAACTGCAAGGTGAGGACGTCGGCGGTATCCGTGAAGCGGTATTGCAGCTGCTGCGATTGGGCTGGTTTCGCATGAAGGCTCTTAATCTCCTCCAGCATCCTCGACAAATCGGCTTTCGCGTCAACGAGTCGCTGGCCATTCTCCGCCGTAGACTTCACCACGTTCAGCCGCTCCGGCTTCATCGGCGGGGTTGGCGTCGTCCCGCTGCCCGACGATCCCGGCTGCTCAGGATTTGAGCCGCTATCCCCGGTAGATGTGCGAATGATTTGCACGGTCTGGCTGTTCGTTTTGAGATCATCCACAAAGACATCGACTTGGACAAAATTGATACCTGTCGATAACGGAACGTTTGCCGTAAACACTCCGGTCGAGGAAACGGACGCGGACTCCCCGTTTACTTTTACGGAGGGCGTCCCCGGACCAAGCACTTCAACCGTCCCTTCCAGCGAATAATGGCTGTTTCTTGTCTCGCGCAACTCATCGTCTATCAAGCCGCTTAATACTGCGGAACGAACCTGATCCCCCACCTCATAAGCGTTGGCCACAAGCTGCCGATTGGTTCGAACTCCCGACGGATCAATGGTCGAGATAACGAAGCCGCCCGGCGGAATGACGCTGTTATTCTCCTCCGGCGCTCCCCAGCTCCAGTTGATCGCCTGATTGCGGTTGGCTACGCGGGTGACAACGCCCGTGTCATCCACCACCACTTCAACGCCAAAATGATTTGTTCCCGTCGTTGTTCCAAATGCGTCCGTCAGCACATTAATGTTGCCTTCCACTCGGTTCACGTTGTAATAATGGCCTTCCAGGAACGTATCCGGACTGTCAGGCAAGCTCATGCCCAGCTGGTAATCCTTCACCCATTCGCGGTCTTCCAGCGAGGCCTTGGCGATCGCCCAGTTAATTTGGGAAGCGTCGAACAGCATGAGTCCGTTGGTCGTTCTCAAGCCCGCCTGGAATACCTCCCGCTGAACCGCTGGAAGCTGTACATTATTGAGGGCAATCCCCGCATACAGCGGAATCTCGCCATTCGTCACAATGTTCCCCAACGTAATGTACTTCTGAATCTCCTGACTGGTCGTCTGATAAGCGCCAATCATCAGAAAATCCAGATGTTCGATATACCCGGTATCGTAATACTCCGGTGTATAAATCGACTCCACCGGCAAGCCCAGGGAAGGATGGATGCGGAAATTTTTGCTCGCCCAGTTCACCCCGTTGAGATAATACGTCTCATACCAGGAACCGACGTAAGAAGACACTTTGATCGTTCTTCCCGACTCAGCCTCATAGGAATCCACCAGCGACTTCACTTCGCCAAAAAAGCTCTGGATCACCCCAGACCGGAACTCCCACCAATCCTGAATGAGCGGGCCATCCACTCGGACGTTATTTTCATAGTAAAAAATGTCATTCGGCCAATCGTTCAGCTGCTTGCCGCGCTGGAGCAAGAATTGCTCGAACTTGACTCTCGTTTCCTCGCTGAAATCTGCACCTTCATTATCGTAACGTCCACGGTCGTGCACGACTCCGTCTACGTCATAATTTTTGAGAATCTCCTCAAACGTCTTCAGCTCGAACTCACGCACCTCATCGTTTGCCGGATTCACGAAGGCGACTAAGCCCTGCTTCGCGCTTTCCCGCAGCCGTTTGATTTCACCGTTGTTCTCCGCATAATGCACACGCTCTTCCCAATCCAGGTGATCATTCAGCACGGCGTATTCGTTATAAGCGATGGACCCTTCGGCGAATACGTTAACTACCGCATGGATCTCCAACCCCAGGTCATGACCCTGATCGATGAACTCCTGCAGCAGGTCCAGATCGGGATTGGCTCCGGCTCTCCCGGGTGATTGAAGCTCGCTGACGTAGGGTCTTCCGGTCAAGTCGTTTTTCTTGTACGAGACATAGCCCTCGACGCCCTTCACATCCAAAGCAACGGAGGTGACTCCGGTGTCCTTGGCCTTTTGAAGAAAAGCGCGCACCTGCTCGCTGGTTTGAAACTTTTTCGCGTTGGAGGCTTGATCCACCCATAGAATTACTTCTTTGTCAGCTGATAAATCGTCCCGGGCAAACACCGCCAAGTCCCGGCGATCCTGCTCGATCTCATTTTTCAACACCGTGATTTCAATGTAGTTGGTGCCTTTCGTTAACGGGTAATCATAGCTGAAAGATCCATCCGCCTCAAAAGGAACGGAGGCTCCACTCACCAGCAGTTGGATGGACGCCGGATCGTCGATATTCTCGATCATCCCCGACAGGATCGTGTGGTTGGCCGTTACCGTGTACATCCGCTGATTATCGACCTTAAGTCGGGCGATCGGACCATTCCCGCTCATCAGATCCCGGACAGATACGACTTCCCCATTCTTGCGAAGCTTTATGATGTCTCCCACTTTGAAGTTTTCCGCCAGGAAGCGCTTGATATAATTGCCCGCGTAACTGTCGTCCTGCGCCATCAGCACATAACCTTCCTCCGGAATTTCAAGGAGAGTGGGCCCGGTCCATACGGGAGGTTGGCCATTAATTGAAGGGTTGATCACCTGCAAGACCTGGTTGTTGGCATCAACCTGCACGGCAACGTTGTACTGTGGAATTTCGATTGATTCGCCATAATCCCTCGTAAACAACGCAACGATATTGGACACGCCGGTCACGTCTCGATCCACGTAATCGATCTTGATCCGCGGTCCATCAATGTCGATCGTGATATCCTTTGGTGCGGCTTCAACTTCGATATAGTCCTGATTCTCCGACGGTTCATACATGATCGTTAACGTCTCCCTTTCCAATTCCTCCCCGGCCTGAGATAAGATGACCGTTACTGCGTTCGCCCCTGAAATTAAATACACATGTTCACGAAAAACTCCATCTGCCGATAACTCGGCCGGATCGCCATTTACCGTAACTGCAAGCTCCAGCTGCTCATCATAATTGGCCACAAACCCGGCAACTTCGATGACCGGAATGTCCACAGTCGTCTGGTCTTCCGTTAACAGCATGAGCTCAGGAAGCACAGGCTCCGGATCGGGATCAGGATCAGGTTCTGGCTCTGGATCGGCGGCTGGGGGAGGCTCTGGAGCAGGCTCCGGGTCCGGATCAGGCGTTGCCGGTATAAAATCTGCCGCCGTCACTTCTTCCCCTGCACGCATCAGCTTCACCGAGTCCCCAACATGAACCTGCTGAAAAAGCGCAGGTCGATAAGCCGACTCGTCCCAAGCGCTCTGCCCTCCCGCCAACACAAGGTATCCTCCTTCTGGAATCGGGAGCATGCGCTCCGCATCCCAAGTTGTGGGAGGATCGTCCACGGGACCAACAACTTCCTGCACGACCCCTTCGGCATCAACGGTGAGAGCCACTTGCCCTTCCGCAATCCATACCTCCGTCACAGGCCCATATGTGGCATCGGTTACGGTCGCCCCGCTGGTGAACAAGGCAAGGTAATCCGCCTTTCCCTCGAATGAGCCAGCCGCAGCGTTAACGTCCGTGAATTCAAGCGCAATGCTCCCTTCGTCATTCACAAACTGAACCGGTTCGCTTGAAGTCTCTTCCGCCTTCGGAAGTTCCTCCGGATCTGCGGCCGAGGAGGCGATGGGCATCCCCGGCCAAAACAACGCCGCCAGTATGGTGAGACAAATCACTCCGGCCATTCGCCTCTGCAACATACGTTTCATCCAGATGCCTCCTTTTGATGTGAGGATGGCTTATTTCGTAGACTGAAACCATTCGTTCGCCGCAGCCACCATGTCGGCTCCGCCTTCCGCTCTCCATTGCGCCAGGAATTGATCGTATTGCTCAATCGGCTTTGCCCCGGAAATAAACTGCAGCACATTGTCATCCAGCATCGTTGTCAGCTTCAGCAGATTTTTGGACACAGCTTCAATGGGCGGCGCCGTAGACATCGGATCAACGACAACCAGACCTTCTGCATTTTTCTGGAACGCTTCAAAATGCGCCTGAAGCACCGGATCCTTCCGCACGCGGGCTTGCCAATAGATCGGATATTTCTCTTCGTCCACGCCAGTCAGGAAGTTGCTCGCATTGTTTAACTGTTCATTAAAGATCGGGAGAATTGGATAATATTTGTCGTCCTTCACTTCATAGTGAACCCCTTCTTGACCCAGCGCGATGCCTTTGAATGTCTCAGGCTCCAGCTTCGCATTCAGGAATTCCATGGCCGCTTCTTTATTTTTGGAGGATTTCAAAATGCCGATGTACCAGGTCACATTTGCTTTTGCGCCAACGACGGCTTTCCCGTCCGGTCCTTTCAGATAAGGAATGATCGACGTCTTGGCCTCAGGGAAGTTCTTCTGCAACGCCGCGATCGCAGATCCCGCATTCCACCAGGCCAGCTTATACATCGCTGCTTTGCCGCCAGAAAACTTCTCAATCGATTCTTGAGCGGTATTGAGCGGCGTTTCGGTGTCCAGTAATCCTTCTTTATACAGCTTGTTCATGAAGGTAATGTATTCTTTCATCTCCGGCTGCTCCGCCCGGTGAACCAGCTTGCCGTCGACTTCCTTCCAATCGGTAAGCACGCCAAAGGTAGCCGCAATGTCGCCGTAGATGGAGTCCTTGCTCAGCGTCAGCGGGATGACATTTTTCTTCTCCTTGATCGTCTTAAGTACCGTATAGAGTTCATCGCGGTTCGTTGGGATGGACAAGCCCAGCTCATCCAGCCAATCCTGGCGAACGACCAGCTCTTCACCGATGCTCACACCCGCTCCCGTTTCGGGAATCCCGTAGATCTTGCCGTCGATCGTAGCACTGGCGAAGGACTCCGGCTTGATCGACTGCTTAATATAGTTGCCATGGGCCTCCAGCAGTTCATCCATCGGTTCGAGTGCCCCCGCCGAAGCCAGATTGTAGAATTGGGCGGCATTCAGCTTGGCGATGTCGTAATTTTCTTTGCTGGATACCATCAAGTTCAGCTTCTCATCAGCGTTCTCCGCCGGCAGCAATTCATATTCCACATGAAACCCGGTGCGTTCTTCGATGTATTTTGCGACGTATTCGGTCTTCGGATCAAACAGCCCGTATTGCATGATCATCCGCAAATCTGGTTTGTCCGTGCTTCCCCCGCTGTTACTGCCTTCTGTTGTTGATGTGTTGGTGTTTCCTCCCGATGGTTCAGTCGCAGCAGGCTCTGACGTTCCGCCTCCTCCGCCGCCGCAACCGGACAACACTAGGGCAAAGCCAAGGATGGCGGTAAGTACCGCTGACGTTTTTTTCATCTTTAAATTCATATATACCCTCCTTCAAATCGGTTGTTTTTGGGTTTCTACTGGGGTTCTACTGCAAGCGGAGCTCATCACCTCCCTTCAGGTGTTAGCCTTAATCGAGCCATGTTGCTTCAACCTTTCACTGAACCCACCAGCACGCCTTTTACGAAGTATTTTTGCAAGAAAGGATATACGAGCAGAATCGGAATGGTCGCCAGCAAGATGGAGGAAGCTTGGATCGACTGCGGGGTGGTGTTAATCGCTGCATCGATGTTATCCTTCAGGAAATCCCCGCTGGAGGAAACGAGCAGCTCCTTCAAATACAGCTGCATCGGCTTAATGGCCGGGTCACTGATGTAAATCATGGCCGTGAAATAGTCGTTCCAGAACGCTACGGCAAAAAACAAACCAATCGTCGCCAGCACCGGCAGCGACAAGGGGAGCATGACCGACATGAGGATTCGGACATTCCCCGCCCCGTCCAGTTTAGCCGATTCTTCCAATTCTTCCGGGAGGCCTTCAAAGTAGTTTTTTATGATCAGCATGTTGTAGACGTTTACCATCGCCGGGAGGAACAAGACCGGGAAGGAGTTGACCAGGTTCAGGTTCTGCATCAGCAGATAGGTGGGAATTAACCCGCCGCTGAACAACATGGTAAAAACGAAAATCAACAAGATCCCTTTTCGTCCACGCAGCCGTACTTTAGACAAGGGATAAGCCGTGAGCGTCGTCAGAAACAAACTGCATGCCGTTCCGATCACCGTCAGGGCGATGGATACCTTCAGCGAATTGAGGAACATGGAGTCTTGAAGCACATAGTGATATGTCTCAAATTGCAGTCCTACCGGAAGCAACCCCACCCTTCCTGAGATTACGGCGCTTTCGCTGCTCAAGGACTTGGCAAGCAAATTGACGAACGGAAGCAATGTTGTCAGCCCTAGCAGAATAAAGAAGACGTAATTGAAAACGGTAAAGCATTTTTCGGAAAACGAGGTTTTGATCACTCCGCGCGGCTGCAATCCTTCCAAGGCTTGTTTATGATCCATGTATGAGCTCCCCCTTTCCTACCAAATCCCGCGCTGTAAATATTTGCGGCTGGCTGCGTTCCCTGCAATGACCAAGGTGAAGGAGATTACGGCCTCAAACAGTCCCACCGCTGTGGAAAAGCTGTAATCCTGGCTGCCCAACCCGCGGCGGTACACATACGTGCCGATGACGTCTGACACCTGATAGACGACGGGATTGTACATCACCAAGATCTGTTCCGTTCCGGCTTCCAGCACGCTGCCGAGCCGCAGGATAAACATCAGGATGATGACCGGCGCGATCCCCGGCAAAGTAATATGCCACAGCTGCTTCCATCTCCCGGCTCCATCCATCCTTGCCGCTTCATAGAGCATGGGATCGATGGTGGTGAACGCCGCCAGGTAGACGATCGTACTCCAGCCGGTTTCCTTCCAGCCCGCCGAAGTGATCAGGACGCTGCGAAACACGCTGTTGTCCAGAAAGAACGCGATCGGCTCCATCCCCATCGCGGTGAGCGCTTTGTTAACGATCCCGCCGTTTGTTGATAGTAAATCCATAAACAATCCGCCAACGATAACCCAAGACAGGAAATGAGGCAGATAGATCACGGTTTGCACCGTCCGTTTGAAGATCATATTCCGCATCTCATTGAGCATCAGCGCAACCACGATCGGTAACGGAAACAAAATAACGATCTTCAGAAAACTGATGATGACCGTATTTCTAAACACTTGGGCAAAGTCCGGCGACGTAAACAGCCGCTCGAAATGCTTCCACCCCACCCATGGGCTGTCCGCAAATCCGGTGAAAATATTAAAATCCTTGAAGGCAATCGTAATTCCGTACATTGGCGTATACTTAAACAGCAAGATGAATAAAATGCCCGGCACGAGCATGAGATAGAGATCCCATTCCTTCCGGATGTCGAATCCCAGCCGCCTCCAATAGCTTCGTTTCACTTGAGGTGTTTTTTGGGATTGAGCTGATTCTGCCACGGTTCTGGTCTTTAATTGCATCCGCTTGCCCCCTTTCGCACTTCATAGTCCCATCGTTCATCTGTGACCATCTTGTGAACATATTGTAAAATCGGACCGCCTAGCTGAGTAGGAGAGACCAATTACTATTTGTGGTAAAATGATGGCTTCTCGGTTTTGACGCTAGAGTGAAAGGCTGGGCGGGGCCCAGCCCCTCCTCATCAAACCGTACGTGAGGTTTTCCCTCATACGGCTTTCCGATGTTCGTCATCATGAGCATGCAGATTACAAGAGCGTTTTAAGTCCATA
>Ga0310827_101315_pt1 | contig 13326 bp, 26 predicted proteins | sample WT_ome_2_FD_201309 | JGI IMG/M metagenome (GOLD analysis project Ga0310827, IMG submission 201309) | Sorghum-adapted microbial communities enriched on wild type (WT) sorghum from Joint BioEnergy Institute, Emeryville, California, United... ... | reverse complement strand
TAAAAAAATAGCTGATTACTATGGTGCAACTGTAGATGAAATTTTTTTTAAACCTAAAGACACAAAATGTGTCCAAGATAAAAAGTAATTGGCCTGTGGAAATAAAGTATTAAACAATCAATCATTTGGAGGTGCTCCTTATGCAAAGAAAAACATTAACCGTCAATGAAGTAGCAGATTATATCGGTGTTCATCCGGATACGATTTACAATATGGTCCGGGAAAAACAAATTCCACACGTTCGGGTTCGTAGACGCATCTTTTTCACTGTTGAAGCAATCGATCGTTGGATGAATGAACAAGAGCATAAAAATATTGCTATCTAGCAACAATTTACTGCTATTTGATGGAACAATTAAACCTTGATTTTGGTACAAAGGAGGAAAAGGGAATGGTGAATAAGGTAGGGGAAGAATTGGCAAAAGCCAGAAAAAGGAAGGGTTTATCACAAGAAAAACTGGCTTTGGAGTTGCCGGTATCTAGAGAAAGTCTTGCAAAATACGAGATTGGAACCAGAAACATTCCTGATGATCTACGGGATGATATTGCGATTGCTTTGGATGATGTTGAATACTACTTTGTTACTTGGAGCGCTGCAGCAGGTGAAGTTGCTATTCCATACCTAGACGGAGATTACATAGATAAACATCCAAGTAGCATGATGATACTCACAAAAAAAGAAACAAGTGAAGCACTTGAAAACCTAGAAAATGTCTGCTGGTATAAACCAAATCATTGTATAGATGATTTGGAAAAAAAGCAGTTAAAACAAGCAATGTTTGAAATATTGGATGCAGCAACTTCATTAGTAAATTTAGTCGGAGTTTTATGCCGGGATTATAAATTTTCAATGAAAGGGATTTTCAAGGAATGGCGTTTATCGTTGAAATTACGAAACTACAAAAAGTAATGGAGGGTTGTTAAGTGTGTGAAATAACCTTATCGGAAGTAAAAGAAAGATATTGTAGTGACCTTGCAAACAGGATTGCTGAACAAATAGAGTACGCAAAAGAAAAAGGAATGCAGTGGAAACTTGAAGTATTCAATGAAGATGATTATTTTATCTCGTTTGTATTTGTGACAAAAGCATTTACGTGGTATTACGAGTTTCATAAAGGGGCTAAAAAAGTATCAAAGGAATGGATTATTGGTAGTGTAGACTGCGAAAAAATATTGAATTTAATGAAATCCTTAAGAATGGGGGAAGCAGTATGAATTTTATAATGTCAGCTAGTCGATTGATGAAGGCGGGGGAAGTGGTAGCAGTATGCAAGGAAATAAAAAAAGACCCAGCCATTTTGTTAAAGACTGAGGATGAAGCAAAGAAAAGATTTTTTCTAGAAAAACAAAAGGCAGCAAGTGCTGGAACACTCACTGCCTGAGAATTTTACTGTCAACTATATTGTAACAGATAAATACTTTTGACCGCAAGTCCAATCGGGCTTGCCGTACTGGCTAGGATGAACTTAACCATACACAATTATACACTATGTCATCCCCTCATATCCTAGTCAGTACGGTGCGCACCGATAAAAAAAGAAAGGAGGATAAAGGTGTTATCACGTGATGAAAAAAGGGAAATTCGCATGAAAATTACTGATTTGTTGGATCAGCATTGTCGATCTTGTCCCAATGGAAAAGAACATCATAAAAATGTTTGTCTTGGTTGTTCGGTTTTATCCCAAATCCAGTGTTTGAGTAAACAACTTTTCGACAAAAACAATAACTCTGAAAAAGTTCTTGGTGTTGTAAAAACTGGCAAATTTACTGAGGATGAAGATTTGTATTTAATGAATCACATTAGTCATTTTGACGTGGACCACATTTCAAAACGACTCGGTAGAACTACACGTTCTGTGAATGTAAGACTAAATTATTTAAAACAATTCAAAAACATAGTTTCCTAGTAGTCTACAAAAAAATGCGAAAGGTAGATGAAATATGCTATACAAAATTGACTTTTACCAATGCAAAAACGGGAAATACCCAACTTTAGAGACGGTGCTTATTTTCTCCGATTCTGTTTCTGAATGTAAAAAAGTGGCGCAAGAAATGTTGTTATCATTCAAGCAAAAAAATGTCGCTTATGCAATTGAGGAAGCGCTATGATTCAGTTCAGTGATTTGTCCAAAGTGATGTTGCCGGAAAGTATTTTGAAAAAACAAATGGATAAGGATTTTGTCAGTGCAATCAAAAAATACTTAGAAGTCGGTTATCCAAATTATGAGTTTTTATATGTTCAAGGTTCTTTTGCTGTTTGTTTAATGTGTAAAGATTGGGGTGGAGACGGTGGCCAAATTTAGAATGGTTCATACGGATTTTTGGAATGATGGAAAAGTAATTGAAGACATGACGCCGGAAGATAAATTTTTCTTTCTGTATCTTTTAACCAATCCAAATACTACTCAAATAGGTATTTACCAAATAACTAAAAAACAAATTGCCTTTGATATGGGTTATTCAATAGAAAGTGTGAATTCCTTAATGAACAGATTTATAGAGCACCATGGATTGATCCGATATAATCCGGATACTCGAGAGCTAGCCGTCAAAAACTGGGGGAAATATAACCTTGTAAGAGGCGGTAAACCGATACTTGATTGTATAAAAGCTGAACTAAAGGAAGTTAAGGATATAACGCTTATTAAGTACGTTGGGGTTAATGTTCCAAATGACTCGATTCGGTCTATTTACGAATTGTACTACGTAACGTCTAACGATACGTCTACGTTAAGGGGGGAAAAAGAAGAAGAAGAAAAAGAACAACAACAAGAAAAAGAAGAAGAACAAGAAGATGTCCGTGAAATCATTAACTTTTGGGACAACAATGGTTTTGGTTTAAATAACATGAGCGGAAAAGAACGGTTGTTGTCGTGGTTGGATGATTCTAAATTCAAAAATCCAAAAGAAATGATTTTAAAAGCATTAGAAATCGCTTGTTCAAATAATAAGCGTTATTTGAAGTACGTTGAAGGTATATTGCGAAACTGGGAAAATGAATCCTTGTTAACTCTTGCAGAAGTTGAGCAGAGTAGGAATAATAGCAAGCCTGGGAATAAAAAACCTAGATATGATCCAAAGAAAGATAGATTCTGAGAAAGGGATGGTGGTTAGTGAAATCAATTAAGGACTTTACTTTGTTGAAAGCAGTTGGTGAAGAGACTTGTTCAACTTGTGGTTCGGTTTACAAGCTGTATGAGACGCCAAGGGGAATCATGGGCGCATGTAAAACATGTGTTGATAACGAGTTTATAAAGTCTCTTAAATTGCCAAGCATTGAGGATTTAAAACAAAAAAGACTGGAAATTTTTGTAAATGAGTTTGAAAAAGTGACTAGTGATATTGAAAGAGCTTCTGTTAGTAGTTATAAACCACGTCATGAAACACAGCTAAAAGCAAAGCAAATAGCGGTGAAATACGTGAAAGAATTCGATGGGAAAAAGTCCATTGTTCTTAGCGGGGATCCGGGACTAGGAAAAAGTCATTTAGCTTATGCAATCGTGAAAGCGGTCCGTCAAAAGGGATATAACGTTCTGTATATTAAGTCCACTCACTTATTGGACAAGCTAAAAAAATCATATAGTGGCGATAAGTATTCCGAAGAACAAATATTTAATATGATTGAACGATTAGACCTATTGGCGGTGGACGATGTAGGTGCTGAATATGTCAAAAGCAATGATGACGGGTATGAATCCTGGGCATCTGACGTTTTATACAAGATTTTTGATATGCGTATTGAAAAAGCGAGTATCTGCACGACGAATTATTCAGAGAGTGAGCTAAACAAAAAGTATGGGAATAATGGGCCTAGAATTATTTCAAGGATGACCGCTAATGCACACCTAATTAGGCTAGAAGGTCAAGATTACCGCAGGAAGGAGGCCTTTTAGATGATTCAGCTTTTTGGTTTTAATAGTCAACCATACTCGATGATTATTTGGCAAAATGATAAAGCTAAGTCCAAGACAGTTTGTTTATCTCCAGAAGATGAACATATGGCATTAAATCGCTTTTATACAACAGGTGATTTTTACAATACATACGACAAAGCGATTGTGATTCGGCAAGATGAAACCATTCAAATTGAAAAAGGAGTGAAAATGAATGTTGCTATCTAAAGCGGCTAATTTGGGCGAAAAGAAACGCGAATTAATTGTGGAGGATTTACTATCTTTAGGTGTATATAGCCATAACGGGAAAGATGTCCGAAATCTTGAATACCATGAAGCCAAAACTGCTTTGGTCATTGAGTTAGTTAAAAGGGGTTAGTCATATGCCAACATTGGCACAAGGGTGGCTTGAAAAAAATCTGTTAACCAAAAGTCGTAGAAATATCGTCGTTTTATTCGAAGACAGTGACCTTATTTGGGATGAAAAAGAACTAAATTGCTTGGCTGAAATGAATCGAGACGGATGTAGTGTAACTGAAATGATGAACGTCTTTGGACGTGAGGATCCGGATGAGATTTTCCTAGCGTTATTTTATCTTGCTAAGGTCGGTAAAGTTAAAAAAATCGATTTAAGGAGGCTGATCGGTTAAATGAGGTCAAAAACAAGGTTTTTAAGAAAAATTGTCTACGGTTTAACAGAAGACAAGGTTAAAAAGGTAATAGATATGCATGAAAGACGAGGTTGGAAAAAAGAAAGTGAAGTAAAAGAATATGGTTATGGGTTTGGTTGTCTAATGACTTTTGAAGCAAAACACTATAAAAATTGATTTCCGGCCATGTTCGAGATGACCGGATAAATATTAAGAGCCGAATACCTTTATTATACCATGGAGGTGTTCGTGTGAAAATCGAACGTGTTGATTTGAATGATAATTTAACAGTTACCGAACAAGTTGAACCGGGAAAAATAATAATCATTATCCTTGATGGTAACCAAGGAAAGGTAAGTAAATGTAATGCTGTAAATCATGGCTATACGATCATCGAAACTGTAAATGGTAAAGCAAAGCGAATAAAGTTTGAAGATTACGAGTTACTATAATTATTCCACCAAGATTGATAACAAACCTATCCCAAGCTTTGTACAAACTATATCAAGATGTTAGTTAGTAGTGAAATTTAAAAAATTGGAAGGTGATTTTAATGACTCGAGTAGAAAAGATTGAGTTTTGCCGTGAAAGCGTGAAAAAAACAAATTCCAATCCATATGTGAGGTTTGAGGAGTTGGATGAAATAAAATTGGACGCGTGGGTGCGGTATTTTGAGTGTCTAACTAAAAAATGAGGAGAGTAAAATTTGAATGAAAATTAATAAAGAAATCCTTATTGAAATTCGCCATAACCTAGAAGAAGTAAGAATGAGGAGGAATAAGTTTGAAACAAATTTATCGTACTTTTGCTGATACAGAAGTGGCCCGTTTATATACAAATGTGAAATGTCCTTATTGCGGTGAGGAGTGGCAGATATGGACGAACCGGGCAAAACGTATGTTTTGATTTGTGATGGTGGTTGCGGTAAAGAATTTGAAATGTATTTTGATGCTGATTGATTCATAGTTTGAGTGGATTAAGTGGTTAGTCTAAAAAAATTCTACAGTAAAAAGAAAGGAGAAAAAAATGAAACAGTTTTATTATGAATTTAATGAAAATGAATACTATACTTTGATTGCAGTTAGTATTGATGAAAATGATTTGTATACAAGGGCTTTCAAAAAGGCCATTGAAATTTATATAGAAAACGTTTCTGGAAGTAACATTGATGAAGTATTAGAAGAAGGATCACCTAATGAAAGAACAAAGGAATATGCATTTATGAAATTCATGTATGCACCAAATAACCAAAAAAGTACTGTTAAGGAATTAATTCAAGAATTTGAAAGTGTTGAAAATGGTGTTTTGTTGATTGATGGGGCATTAATTTAATGTACATTTCGAATTTGTGAGGTGGAAAAATGGAACTTAAAATAAAGAATTTTAGAGGCAGTTGGGCCGCAACTTATATCGAACCTAGCGAGGTAGAATTATTATGGTTATTCCAGAATCTAAAACAAATCAACAAAAATTTGGATAGTTACTTTTCGTCTATATTTAAGGAACACTGTGGATATTGTTATGAAACAAATGGAAATTATAATAACGATTCCAAAACAACAATTTGTAGTTATCGGATAAGTACAGCATTAGTTACAGATATTCCAGAGGATGATTGGGATAGTGACGACAGAGGATTGCAAATTAATATTTGCGAAAAATGCCATTGCTGGGATGTTGTAGATTATTAGATTATTACAAAAGAATATAGTCCAAGATAGGAAAGCCTGAGGACACTGATTACGGCAAAAATATGCTGATAATTGGTGTCTTTTTTATTTTCGTAAATAATGAGGAAAGCAGACAATGAGAAAAAGCTTTGGAGGGGAGATTGAATGAATCATATAGATTTACAATTAACTACTATCAATAGAAAAGCAACGAAAGAAAAGGTTGAGAAGGAATTAGAAAAATACAGACGTCTTTTGTTAACAGAAGAGCTAGATAATTTACCTATTGTTACAACAAACTATACACTTGTACCACCTTCTAAGACGAATCATTTTTACTCTTCGACGGAGAATGCTGCAATTTCAATGGTTGACTATCAAGTTGAAAGGCAGAAATTTATTAATAAGATTTTAAAAGCTGTTAATCGTTTAGGATACAAAGAAAGGACAATAATTATTAAGCGATATATGACCACGGAACAACTTTTTGATAACGAAATATATAACGAATTACACATGGCCGAAAGAACATATCGTCGTTATAAGTCTGCGGCAATATATAGCCTAGCATTTGCGTTGAAATTAGTAATTTATGAGGAGGATAAGGAGGTTGAAGGTGCATGAATTTTGTACAACCAATTCGGGATCCAGAAAAAATAAACAGTATGAAAGAATACTTCAAGTTAAGAAATCAAAGAAACTATGTCATGTTTTTAATTGGAATTGGTGTTGGGTTACGTATATCGGATATATTGCAGCTAAAGAAAGAGGATTTGCTAAATACTCATATTATTATTAAAGAAAAGAAAACTAGAAAACAAAAGAGGATTAGAATTCCACCATCTATACGTAAGGAATTAATAGATTATGCAAAAACATTAAAGGATGGTCAGTATGCAATCCCATCAAGACAGGGAGGCAATAAGCCAATTGATAGATCTACAGCATATAGAATATTACGAGAAGCAGCAGATAATTGTGGCTTGGAAGAAATTGGAACTCACACCTTAAGAAAAACATTTGGCTATCACTTTTATCAACAAACAAAAGATATTGCTTTACTTCAAGATTTGTTTAATCATACCAGTCCAGATATTACAATGAGATATATAGGTATCAATCAAGACGCTCGAGACAAAGCGATGATAAAGTATAAAATTTAGCTTTTATTTTTTTGTTTTTGTCTACTACAACAAAAAAATGTTTGGAGTGTACTCAAAAGCAAAATTCCAAATAGTGCAGTATTAACAAGCTGTTCATCGTTTTGGCGAGTGCAACAGTCTATATATTATATTGTACTCATTAGCAAGAAATAAGGAGTGAAAAAATGGATATAGAAGAAGCTAAAAGAAGGATAAAATATTATGAAAGTTTCATAGAATTGGTTGAAAATTATGATCCTCAAACAATGGAACAATGGGTATATAAACTTTATGTGCAGCTGGAAAGCGTGAGTAAAGTAACAGACGAATTAAATAAAATGGGATTCCGACATGAAAAAAGAAAATTAGTTACAACAGACATTTCTCCATTATTAAGAAGTAAGCCTACTGATCCAATGCATGAATTAGCTAATAAAATATTCAAAGCGAATAAAAGAAAAGTTAAAGCTAGATGGTGGTAAGTGGCAGACTTTTGGCAGAATATTGACCGATTATTTTGTTATAAATGTGTTACATTTGTAGTATAAAAATATGTTGTAAAAGGAAGAGTCATCTAATTAGGTGGCTTTTTTATTGCAATGGGGTTCGGGGTTATCCCGGACGAAACATGGTCATTGTGTGCCCTAATCCTCAATAGTTGTGAAGTGGGTGGGTGCATGAGGATAAAAAACTAAAAAGGCAATACAAATATTGAGTGTCCTAAGAGATAGGTTAATGTGAGTGATCAATATGTTAAAAAGTTGTAGTTATTGTGGACGTATTCATAAAAAAGGTGAGATATGTCCAAATAAGCCTAAGAAACAAAAGAAAGTATCTTATGTGGACAAATTTAGAAAGACTAAAGTATGGCAATCCAAAAGAGAAGACGTTTGTAAAAGGGATAACTATTTGTGCCAGGTTTGTATAAGAGAACTTCATAATACGCAAACAAAGTATAACTTTACTAATATTCAAGTCCACCATATAGATCCAATCGTTAATAATTGGAACAGAAGGTTGGACAGTACAAACCTAATCAGCGTGTGTCCGTATCATCATAAACTTGCGGAGGATGGAAGGATAAGTAGAGAAGAACTATGGACAATCGTGAAAGAACAAGAGAACAAAGCGAAAATAATCCCCCCGGGATTGTGAAGGAAATTTTCAAAAATCTTGTAGACCGACTGCCCCTATTTCTTCGAGAAAAATTCCCGAAATGAAATTATTTTTTAGAAAGTTTAGGTTAAGGAGGTGAGGAAATGGCAAGGCCAACAAAAAGTGTTAAAACAATGAGCAAAAATTTAACAAAAGAAGAGATTGCAGTCCGATTGCAAACGGAAGAAAAATTAAAAGGTGCAGCCGACAAAATTTCCCCTCCTAAACATTTGAATACAAAGCAAAAGAAAATATTTAAACACATTGTCCAGGAACTTAAAGCTAGTAAGGTTTTAGGGAATCTGGACATATATATTTTAAGTGCTGCTGCAATTGCAATTGACCGAATCCAAGAAATCGAAAAACAAATTAATGATGATATTAAATTATTAATGGATAGAAGTTTAATGAGCGCGAAAGAAAAATACACGAAAGAATTCTTTCGTTGTTGTAATGAGTTGAGTCTTTCTCCACAATCCAGGGCAAAATTAGGAACCATTAACGTTCAAGCAAAACAGCAAGAAGAAGAACCATTGTTAAAAGTATTAAATGGCGGTAGAAAATGAGTATTCTTTTAGACAAAGCGAAACGCTATGCCGAAAGGGTTGTGGCCGGTAAAGAAATTACAACAAAAGAAGTAATTATTCAATGTAAATGGTTTTTAATTGACCTTGAAAAACAAGAAAATGAAGATTTTAAATATTATTTTGATGAAGAAGCAATAGAAACAATCGAAGGTATTCTTGATTTACTTAGATTCGCTACAGGATTAGGTGTTGCTGGGAAAACAATATTAGAGGGCTTGGAAGGATTCCAGGCTTTTTTTCTTGTCAACATATTCGGCTGGCGCTTTAATTTCCAAATGCGTGGTCTAACTCCACCGTCTTTAGACGGTATAAGCTTTTAGCCTTAACTTTCGATGTCCATACTAGTATTGAGGTGAGAGTATGGACGGCTATAAAAGAAACGGGCATGCAGTATATGAAATCAAATACCATATTATTTGGGTAACAAAGTATAGATACAAAGTACTACAAGGGCCAATTGCATTGAGAGTGAGAGAATTAATACGGCAAGGTTGTGAAGCAAGAGGAATTACCATCCTACAGGGAAGTGTAGGGAAAGACCACATTCATTTATTAATTTCATGTCCGCCAAGTTTGGCACCAAGTAAAATAATGCAATACTTAAAAGGAAGATCATCAAGACTATTACAAGATGAGTTTCCGGAGTTGAAAAAAAGATATTGGGGACAACATCTATGGGCAAGAGGGTATTTTTGTGCAACAGTCGGAAATGTTACGGAAGAAATTATAAGAAATTACATTGCAAATCAATTTACTGAAGAGAGAAATGATATCTTCAAGATAGAAGATGAGTTTTAGTCAATTTTTGAGTATGCTTAAGCTTAAGGACTTTAAGAAGAACTTTAGTCTTTAGTAATGACTTTAGTCATCGACATTTATGTCAAAATCCACCTGCTTTGAGCAGGTGGTCGTTTAAAAACGATAAAGAAAAGTTTAGATATCGCGATATTACATTGTTTATACCACGTAAGAATGCGAAAACTTTCATTTGCGCTCTAATTATAATCATCTTAATGCTGACAGAGGATGATTATTCAGAATTTTATTCAATATGTTTGGATCGTGAACTTGCTGGTGAGGTTAAAAAGGCAATCACTCAAATTATTGAAGCTAGTCCAGATGTCACTAAGTATTTTAAATTATCGAGAACATTAAGCGGGAAAATCATTTGTAAACTTACAAATAGTTTTTATCAAGCAAGAACTGCAGAAGCAAATAGAAATAACTCCATACGCCCAAGTGCTTTTATTGCAGACGAGATTGGAGCTTTTAAAGATTACGGAAATATAAATGCAATGCAATCAGGACAATTAAATGTAAAAAACCCACTAAGATTTAAACTTACAACTGCTTATGCGGAAGATAAATCTATTATGCTCGAAGAATTAGATTACATCAAAAAAGTTTATGCAGGATTTATTGAAGATGACCGTATGTTTGCATTGCTTTATTATGCAGAAGAAGAACATTTGTGGGATGATACGGGATTGTTTCAAGCAAACCCTTTAAGAATTGAAGAAAATTATAATGAAATCCGAGATAACCGAAAAGCAGCAATCGAAAAACCTTCAGCCCGTGAAGAATATCTATGTAAGCATATGAATCACTTCTTGCCTACCAATTCCGGTGAGGCATTTATTAATATTGACGATCTAAGAAAGTGTAAGATTGATGATTTTGATTGGTCAGGTCGACAAGTTTGGTTAGGTTTAGACTTAGCCATGACAAATGATAACTGTTCTTATTCAATGGTTACAGAAGAAGATGGAAAAATATATGGCGACTCATTCGCTTTTATTCCCGAGGGTAGGATTGAAGAAAAAAATCGGTTTGAGAAGATAAATTATTATGATTTTATTAAGTCTGGAAAATGTTTCGCTTGTGGTGATTTAACCGTTGATTATGGGTTCATCGAAGATATGATCTTAGCTATCGAAGAAAAACACAAAGTAATCGTTATGGGCGTAGCTTATGACCGTTATAACTGTTTGTCGACAGCACAGAGACTTGAAAGAGATGGAAATTTAGTAACAGTTGAGGTAAGACAACATTCAAGTACTTTACATGCGCCAACAAAATTACTAAAAGAGAAAATTCTCAACCAAGATTTTCATTATACAGAGAATAGACTTTTAGAAATTAACTTCCAAAATGCTAAAGTTACTGAAGATACTAACAAAAATATATATGTAAACAAGAAAAAATCTAACGGTAAAGTGGATATGGTAGTTAGTTTAATAAACGCTATTTATTTGATGCAACAAGATGTTATCTTTAATCCTGATGCCGATTGGGCGGTACAGGTCATTTAGGGGAGGTAATACAGTGTGGCCATTTAGAAAAAAGGAAACAAGAGAGCAAACTGTTGAAAATAGTATGGGAGATTTGTTGCTACAGGCATTGATTGGTACTACTGTAATTACTAAAAGTGAAGCAATGAATATCCCTACTGTTTCTGCTTGTGTGGAGTTAATCTCAAATACAGTCGCATCCTTGCCTATTTTACTATACCAAGATAACGGTGGGAAAGTAATCGAGATAAAGGATAAACGTGTCGATTTACTTAATGACGATACCGAAGATACTTTGGATGGCGTACAGTTTAAAAAGGCACTAGTCACCGACTATCTTTTGGATGGTAACGGATATGCTTTCATTAATAGAAATCGTAATGAAGTAAAGAGCATCCACTATGTTGATGATCGTTACGTTACAATTAATATGAATGTTGACCCAATTTTTAAAAGATATGACTTTTTTGTGAATGGTAAACAATATCGGGACTTTGAATTTATTAAAATCACCAGAAAAACAAAAGATGGTGTTACCGGTAAGGGAATTATTGAGGAAAACAATAAAATCCTTTCTGTTGCCTACAATGCACTTGTATTTGAAGATTTGTTAAATAAAACTGGTGGAAATAAGAAAGGTTTCTTAAAAAGTCAAAGTAGGTTATCTCCTGAAGCTATTGAGATGTTAAAACAGGCATGGAATAATCTTTATAAAAACAATACTGAAACCGTAGTTGTATTAAACAATGGTGTGGAGTTCCAGGAAGCCTCACAATCATCTGTAGAATTGCAGTTAAATGAAAACAAACAAACGAATTCATCACAGATAAGTAACTTATTTTTAGTACCTGCACCTATTCTAAATGGAACAGCAAACGATGAAACCTATAATAACTGGATAAAAATATGTATTTTGCCTATTTTAACAGCAATCGAAACAGCTTTAAACAAAGACTTATTATTACCTAGTGAGAAAAATAAGTCTTTTTATTTTGCCTTTGATACAAAAGATTTGATGAAAGGTGATATCGAAAAACGGTTTAGAGCTTATGAAATTGCATCGAAAAACGGATTTATGCAAACCGACGAAATTCGATATCGAGAAGATTTACCACCATTGGGACTTAATTTCATCAAACTAGGGTTACAAGATGTTTTGTATGACCCTGTAACTAAGACAATTTACACACCAAATACGAATAAAACGGCTGAGATGAGCAATCCAGATACAACCTTGGAGGGGGGTGAGGAAAATGCGAATAGAGATTCGAGGAAATCAAGTACTTCTTGATGGATATGTCAATGCAGTAGATCGTGAAAGTCGAGTCCTTCCTTCACCAAGGGGAAGATTTATTGAAAAAATTAAGCCTAAAACATTTGAAAGGGCCCTTCAAAATACGGACAATGTCGATTTGCTTTTTAATCACGATAAATCAAGAAAATTAGGCTCAATCAAAGATGGAAACCTTGATTTGCATGAAGATTCTATAGGTTTACGTGCCATTGCTACTGTAACGGATGAGGAAATTATTCAAAAAGCAAAAAATGGCGAATTGAGGGGTTGGTCTTTCGGTTTTATCGCCAATAAAGACCAATGGGAAGATGGCCCAGATGGAATCCAAAGAAGAGTACTAGAAGATATTGATCTATTAGAAGTGTCCATCTTAGATAAAACACCTGCTTATATTGCTACATCGATAGAAGCAAGAGGGGAAGAAAACGTCATCTTGGAAACAAGAAGTGATGATTTTAAAGCAAAAATTGAAGATTTATCAACACAAAAAGAAGGAAAACAGGAAAAACGTGAAGTAGATTATTCGCTTTACGAAAAAGAAATGGAAATTTTAAAATTGAAAGGTGGAAAAAAATAATGACATTTTATAATGTATTAGCAAAACCTGTAATTGAAGTTCGTTCTATGCCAACGCTATTAGAACA
>Ga0310827_101312_pt1 | contig 13354 bp, 11 predicted proteins | sample WT_ome_2_FD_201309 | JGI IMG/M metagenome (GOLD analysis project Ga0310827, IMG submission 201309) | Sorghum-adapted microbial communities enriched on wild type (WT) sorghum from Joint BioEnergy Institute, Emeryville, California, United... ... | reverse complement strand
GCGAAACCGCAGATGCGCAAATTCTTCCTGCAGTTGGTGATAGCGCTCCGGGCTGGCCTGCCGCATTTCCTCCGTAATGATGATCTGATCGATGACAAATTCGCGGTCAACGGCCCGCAGCACATCTACGACTGTAGGCAGATCATCAATGAGAGCCAAATCGAGACGTTCCGGCCCGGCAGGAACCGGAAACCCCCGGTCGCAGATGGTAAGCAGGTCGGTGTGGCCTGTTTCGGCCAGGATGCGGTTTAGAACGGGATGAAGAATTCCGCCCTTCTTCATGACTCCTCTCCCCTTTCCGCCGATTTCCCGACGACCCGTTCACGCTGGGCCGCAGTGATCTCTTCACGGATGGAAGGTGCGGGTCTTTTCATATAGAACGTTTCCAGCCCGCCGGCCACCGCGACCTGAATCAGCTCCCATCCGTCTTCTCCCAGCCGGTGCAGATCATCCCGACTGGTCACAATGGAATATTCCCATCTTTGTTTGCCCATGGACTCCGCCTCCGCTGCGGCAAGCCGGACGAATTCCATGAAACTTCTCCCGGCTTTCCGTCGTGTGGTCTCACTTTGATTAAATCCGGTAATCAATGCTCCATATGATCTTCGGGCTGCGCCGCCTTGACGGTCAGTCCGCCATCGACCATCAGCAGATGCCCGTTCACCTGCATCGCTTCTTCGGACGCGAGGAAGACGACGGCATCGCCGATTTGGCGGGCGGTTCCCAGCCGCTTCATCGGGTTGGCTTCCACTTCCTTGCGGCGGATTTCCGGATCCGCCAGGTAATCCTTGCACAGTTCGGTATCGATCGTACTCGGTCCGACCGCATTGACGTTGATATTGTATTTGCCCAGCTCAATGGCCATTCCTTTGGTCAGCATATGCGCCGCCGCTTTGGACGACTGATAATGGGGGATGACCGGGCTGGTTACCATCAGGCTTGCGGTCGAGAGAATATTGATGATTTTGCCGTAACGGCGCTCGATCATTTTTTTGGCGGCCAGCTGGGAACATAGGAAAACAGCCTTGACATTGGTATCGTATGTGCGGTCCCAGGTTTCCTCGCTGACTTTGAGGAAAGGCTCGAAAGGGGCGATGCCGGCGTTGTTGACCAGGATTTCGACCGGTCCCAACTCCTTCTCCACCTTCTCAAACATAGCTTCCACCTGCGGCTTGCGGCCTACATCCGCCTGAACCACGATCGCTCTTCCGCCCAGCTCTTCCACCTTCTTCATGACACGTTCCGCCATTTCCCGGTGCCGCCCGGATTCATAGTTGATCGCCACATGCGCTCCTTCCTCCGCCAAACGAATGACGATGGCTTCGCCGATGCCGCGGCTTCCTCCGGTAACCAGGGCGATTCTGTTTTGCAAACGCTTCATTGTTCAACCTCCTGCGAATCGTCGCATGATAAATTACAAGCTGGGACCAATCCGATTGATGCTGAATTCGGTATGTCCGAGAATTTCCGCTTTGGTCAGCTTTCCGCCCGCCACTTCGCGAATCTCGTCCCAAATGACGGTTCCGGCCTGTTCCAGGCCCATTACCCCGTCCAGCATGCCGCTGACATCCACATCGATATTGTCGGACATGCGTTCATACATCCGCTTGTTGGCCGTAATTTTGATCACCGGCACAACGGCGGAACCTGTCGGCGTCCCGCGTCCGGTGGTAAAGCATACGAGATGAACACCTGCGGCGGCCATGCCCGAGACGCATTCGATATCGTTGCCCGGAGAGTCCATGAAGTACAGACCTTTACCCGGTAGAGTCTCTGCATACTCCACAACCCCTTGAATGGGGGCTGTCCCGCATTTGCTGATGCAGCCGAGCGATTTTTCCTCGATCGTGGTAAGTCCGCCGGCAATGTTGCCGGGGCTTGGGTTGCCTCCGCGCATATCGGCACCCATCCGTTCGATTTCCCGCTCGAACCGGTTCACGATGTGATACAGCCGCCGCGAAACATCGGGCGTCACACAGCGGGAAGCCAGCACATGCTCGGCGCCGATAATTTCCGTCGTTTCCCCGATCACGACACTGCCGCCCTCACGGATCAGGGAATCTGCGGCATGGCCCAGGGCAGGGTTCGAGGCCAATCCGGATGTGGCATCGGAACCGCCGCATTTGACGCCGATGGTCAGTTCGCGGAGCGGAATCTCCGTTTTTTCCATGGAATCGATCTCCCGCTTCAAGCGCCTGGCTATCTCCGCGCCTTCCTGGATCGTTCTGATCGATCCGCCGCACGACTGGATGTCCAGCACCTCGACGGGTTTACCGGCAGCCTTTATCGCATCCGCCAGTTCATACGGATTCATGACCTCGCAGCCCAGGCTGATAATCAGTACTGCCCCCACATTCGGGTTTTTGCCGGTGCCGGCCAGAACGTTAAAGGTGCGGTCCTTGTCCGCGCCAATCTGGCTGCAGCCATGCTGATGCGGAATTGCCACGCTATCCGGCACAAGCTGGGATATGCGGCTGGATACTTGATTTGCGCAAATTACTGTCGGTATAATCAGCAGATGATTGCGAATCCCGATCTGGCCGTTTGCCCTGCGATACCCCTGGATGGTGTTCATCCGATAATTCCTCCTGTAGTCATCATTGATTCTGCCCGGTCCGGGCCTGGTCGCCGCGGCCGCGGATGCCCTCCACATTCTGAACATGGACATGGTGTCCCGCAGGGATACAGGCTGTCGTCCGGCCAATGACCTCGCCGTATTTGTACACCTTTTCACCCGATGCGATGTCATGAATGGCGACCTTATGGCCAAACGGGATATCCTCCTTCAGGACGAGCTGATAAACCTGCCCCCGTATGCTGTAGGAAATCGTCTGGCCCGCCTTGAGATCGCGGATCGCCGTTGCCACCTGATCTTTGGGATCCATCACCAGGACATCGACCCCGGCCTGAATTGCTCCTGCCATCCCGCCTCATCCGCCTTTCTATGCTTCGTTGACCATCCGGTTGGTCAAGGTTCCAAGCTTCTCGATTTCGATCGTGACGACATCGCCGTCCTTGAGATAGACCTGCTTCTCCTCCGGATAGCCCAAAACGACGCCTTCCGGGGTTCCCGTCAAAATAATGTCTCCCGGCGACAGCGTCATGTGCTGGGATATGTAGCTGACGATTTCATCACAATGAAAGATCATGTCGGAGGTGTTCGAGTTTTGCCTGACCTCCCCGTTGACTGAGCAGCGAATGGACAAGTTGTTCGGATCGCCGACTTCGTCCGCCGTCACAAGGTACGGGCCCAGCGGGCTGAAGCCGTCGCAGCTTTTGCCGAGAAGCCACTGGTGCGTTCTCATCTGCAAATCCCGCGCGGACAGATCATTGACGTTGCAGTAGCCGAATACGTGCTTCAGGGCATGCTGCTTCTCAACATATTTGGCCGTTGTTCCAATGACAATCACGAGCTCCGCTTCGTAATCGACCTTGCTGGAGGTTCGCGGAAGCGGAACGTCGGCGCCGTGGCCGGTCAGCGTATTGTTGAACTTGTTGAACAGGATCGGATACTCCGGAATCGGCGCATTCGTTTCTTCCGCGTGCTTGCGGTAATTCAGGCCGACACAGATAATTTTGCCCGGATTCGTCACACACGGACCGAAGGAAACCCGGGATTCGTCCAGCAGGAAGGAAGAGCGGTCGGCAAGCGCCATCGCGCGGTTCACGTGGGCCTGCAGCTCAAGGACGGCCGCCTCTCCCCCTTCAATAACGTCGTGGACGGAATGGGGGACTTTGCCCTCGTCAACGGACATTGCCGCCGCGCTGGCCGACACATCCACAATCCCTTCCCCGGTTTTTACTCCCAGTGTATACTTGCCGTTCTTTTCAAGCGTAACGAGCTTCATGAACCAATACCTCCATTTTTGAAAGTGGGCTGCTGCCAGAATATTCAATGTTACCGGTAACCCTAAAGTAACAGGAATCGTTTCCCCTGTCAACGTTTTTTTGCGCCCGGTGAATGGAAGGCATTCCGAAAACAAGAAGAACCCCGGCGTTGCCCTTAACGGCCGGGATTCAAGCGGGAGATTATTGGTTTTTCTTGGCTTCAATTGCTTTGTCCATATTTTCCGAGGCGTTTCGCAGAACAGTGTTCACATCGGTATGATCGTAAGTCAGCTCGTTGATCGCATTTTCCATCGTTTTCTTCAATTCGTTCGGATCTGCCCCGATCAGGCCTTTGGCGCGCGCCGGAGGCGCAGCCGCCGGTTTGTACTTGAAGATGGCCTGGACGTTTTTTCCCTGCAGTTTGGGCTCGTCCTTGGCGAAATTCTGGAAGGCGGGGCTTCCCGTCTTCAGCGAAGGCACTTTGGCCTGCTCCTTGGCGAACTGCCCTTGAACTTCGTCAGACAGCATATACTTGATGATTTCCATCGAGATGTCCTTGTGCTCGTTCGTCTTGCTGATAAACCAATAGGCGGAGCCTGCCTGGCCGCCGGTTTCCGGAGCCTCGGGGAAAGTCGGCATGGTGACCATGTCCCAGTTCATCGTGTCCGGGAACCCGGTATAGGAGCCGTACTGAAGCACGCCCAATGCTACCTTCCCCTGCGCGAAGATGTTCATTTCGGTCGTCTGGCTCTTGCTCTTCTCCCGCGAATTGTTGGGGATATCGTAGAAGCGGGCGAGGTTTGTGAGAAGACGCTTCCATTTTTCCGGATCATACATCTTGTCTTCCTTCGGATCCAGATATGGAACCGACAGCTGATTATCCCGCATCATTCCTCCGGGGAAAGTGCTGAATCCGCGATAGATCGTGTCTCCGTCCTGGCGGGACATCTTCTTGGCCAGATCGTACATTTGGTCCCAGGTCATCCCGTCCGTCGGGTAGGGTACCCCGAACTTGTCGAACAGATCCTTGTTATAAAACGTCACATAAGTGCCGCTGTATGGCATGGGCAGGCCGTACAGGGCGCCCTCGATGTTCGCTTTTTTCATATTGTCGATCAATACCGGCTCGAATTTGCTCAGGTCCACGTTGTGCTTCTTGATCAGGTCGGACATATCGTAAGCCAGACCCGTGTTCAGAATCGAGTTTTCCCAGGTGGACAGGTTGGAGTACAAAATATCCGGATACTGGCCCGCCGCCACCAGGTCCGTAATTCCCGTTCCCTCTCCCCGGGGAATGAAATTAATGGTCACGTTGGGAAATTTGGCGCGGATCCGGTCGCCGTACAGTTTATTGAACGTATCCATGTCATCCCCGAAATCCGCCTTGAACATCAGGGTGACCGGTTCTTTCAGATAATCCTGGTTGTCTGCGGCAGCCTGCTCCTTGCCTCCCGCCGCGCCGCTGTTTCCGCATCCCGACAGCATGGATACGCTCATCGCCAGAGCGGCCGCCGGAATTCCGACTGCTTTCATCCATCTCATCAATCTCTTACCTCCGTTGTTTTTTCTCCGCCGCCGGACAAGCACCGACTGCGTCCGTCCCGGGATTGGCCCGGGTTTAGCGGTAACCTTATGCTGTAAAAGAAAGGGCTTCCTTCTGTCGAAGCCTTCTCCTCACTCGGAGCGTCCTGCTCCGATGACCTCCCCATTGCCCGGCAAACGAGCCGCATCATGCGATTCCGCCTCACCTCACCCCCTTCAAAAACTTGCTTTCCCCTCTAAAACCTCCAACGAGTATTCTCCCTGGCTCCCGGCGGCATCCGCACCCAGACGGTCTTCCAGCTGACGCAAATAAAGGCTTTCCGGACGGACATGCGTGCCGAAGGATTCCCAATAGCCTTGTTCCCTCGGGGCGAAGGCTTCTTTCCCTTTGGATCCGACATGGCCGATCGCCCAGTTTTGCGCGGTGGGGGGTTTTTGCACAACGAGCTGTGTTTCCGTGTTCCACGCAACGTAATTGGCTCCCGACCAGCCGTGTCCGGAACCCATATACTGCCGGTCCTGAATGGCGATCGGACCGCGGATATTGTCGAACAGCCCGCCTACAGACCAGCGGTGATGGGGCTCGCTCGTCCCGTAATTATCGTTTGCAATACCGTACAGAAAAACATTGGGACCGCATACATGGCTGTTGACGATAAACGCGTGGCGCGCCGTTTCCACATACAGCCTCTGAAAAAGAGCCAGTTGTCCGCTGACGAAATAAGGGTAACGCCGGCCTCCGGTAATGATGCTGATCATATCGTACGTAGCGGCGTCCTGTACAGTCACCCATTTGGAACCGCGATCCGCATGAACCGTAAAATGGGCAAAATGGAAGGCGGAAATGTCGCGGACCCACGCGTTCTTGACGTGATTTAAAGAGATAAAGCCCCAGGCATGCTCTTCGTCCGCTTTGTATTCCCGATCTAGTCTGCCGTTATCGCGTCTTGAATCCTTTACAGCCGGGTCAAACTCGGAAATTCCCCGAATCCCTTCGACGCCAACCTGGGCGATTCGTCCTTCGTCGCGATACCTGGCTATCCATCCTCCGCCCCACCGGTGCTCGATAGCCGCTGTGACCGGCGCATCTACGGTAATGCGGTTGCCTTCGATCCGCGTAATAACCCGGTCAAACCGGAGAAGAAACGGGCTCCATTGCCGGGTGCTTGCCGGATCCGAAGGTCTGGGCGTAATCCGGTCCATCGCAATTTCGTGAATGAACTCGCGGTTGCCCTCCCGGCATACGACGATTTGATCTCCCGTTTTGTAGCCGTCAGCGGATTCCACATGAAAGGTGCGCGAGCCGACCGGGACGTACAGGTCGGTAATCTTCCGCTTCGTCTCTTCAAGAACGGCGATTTCCCCGGGGCCGCAGACTTCTATCAGCGTCCGTTTGGATTTCCCCGCCGCAATCAGCACGGTTCCTTCCGGTCCGCATCCTTCTCCGCGGAGAACGATTCCGCTGTCCCGGATGGACAAGGAACCTTCAATCCGGTAAGTCCCCCTGGCAAGCAGCAGGGCCCCCCGAAAACCGTCCGGATCCGGATCAAGCCGGGACAACCGGTCGATCGCCTGCTGTATCCGTTCCGTCGCATCGCCTTCTTCGGGATAAAGCGTTTCTCTCACGGCAACATCGGGAATCGGCCGCCCGCCGCCCCTGTAGCCGGCATGGGAAAAATCGGGAATCCGGTTCCCCCTGAAATCCGCAGCATACGCCAGTGTGCCGTCCGTCCCTTCATAAACGACAGCGCAGCCTTTGGAAGCGGCCGTTGCCGGCTCATACGCAGTAAAATAATATGAATCGTACCCGATCCTGCCTTCCGGGTCCATGAATTGGAAGCGAATCTCGTAGCCGCCTGCACGTTCCAGTGTTCCAGGCACAGAAACCGTTTTTGTCTCGCCGCAGGGAAGGCGGATTCCGGAAAGTGTTTGCACGACTTCACGATTTCGCAGCACGGTTGCCGATAAAGTGGATTCCGTCCGTGCGCGAATCCGGAAAACGGGGTACACATCTCCGGCCGCGGTTATTGCCGGAATTCCGATTTGACAAGCAATCCGCGGATGCCTCATTTCCACTTCGCATTGAACCGACCCGCCCATGCACCCATACTCCTGTCCAATAATTTCGGGCAGCGGCGGGCCGGAATCAACCCGCCGGCCGCCCTGTCCATCTTGGTTTCATTATAATCGAATCCACCCAAATTTCTTTACCATAAAATCAGTTTTTTTTAACGATTATTCAGCAATCGACAAATTCCTCCAATCTCTCAACACGGACGAACCGTATATGATTGCCCCCCGGCGGCTGCGAACTCGAGTACGCCCGGTTCGGGAGATGTGGTCGGAATCGAGGCTTCTCCGGAAGCGACAGTCAGCGGAATGGCCGTACGGAGCCGGCATTTGCCGCTTGCTCCGGCTTTCAGAACGGCTTCGGTCAGGCTTCCCCCGCTCCATTCAAGATCAACGGTAAAACCGCCTCTCGCCCGAAGCCCGGTTATACGGCCGCCCGGCCACGCTTTGGGTAGCGCCGGCAGAAGCCGGATCTCGCCGGCGTGAGACTGCAGAAGCATCTCGGCAATCCCCGCGGTCCCGCCGAAGTTGCCGTCAATCTGAAACGGCGGATGTTCGTCCAGCAGGTTGACGTTGGTGGAATGCCGAAGCAGCGCCAGGACGTTCTCGTAAGCTTTTTCCGCATCGTGCAGCCGGGCCCAGAAGTTGATAATCCACGCCCGGCTCCAGCCGGTATGTCCTCCCCCGTTGGCCAGTCTTCTCTCCAGCGTCGTGCGTGCCGCCCGCATGAGATCCGGCGATCGCCGCTCCGTGATCAGTTCCCCGGGATGCAGCCCGAACAGATGGGAAATATGACGGTGTCCCGGTTCCGGTTCCCGATACTCCTCCTGCCATTCCAGGATCTGCCCTTCGCTGCCTACCTTGATCTGCGGCAGCCGGTTGAGGGTCTCTTTCAGGCGTCCGGCAAATTCCGGATCCTCCCCCAGAACGCTGCACGCTTCGATGCAGCTCTCGAACAGGGTGCGAATGATCTGAATATCCATAGACGGCCCCATGCACAGATAGCCGATCGCTCCATTGGGAAGATAGTAGCGATTCTCAGGTGAAGCCGACGGTCCGGTCACCAGATTTCCGTTCGCATCCTCGGTCAAATAATCGAGGAAGAACAGGGCCGCTTCCTTCATCAGGGGGTAAGCCCTGTCTTTGAGGAAGGAACGGTCGCCGCCAAACCGGTAGTGCTCCCACAAGTGAGTCGCCAGCCAGCCTCCTCCGGTTGGCCACGTGGCGGCGCGTACGTTGATTCCGTTAATCAGCGTCTCGGCCCACAGATTCGTGTTATGATGAACGACAAACCCGCCGCACTGGTATATCTCTCTGGCCGTCTTCCGGCCGCTGGCCGCGAGGCGTTCGAGAAAATCAAACAGCGGCTCGTGAAGCTCGGACAAATTGCAAACCTCCGCCGGCCAATAATTCATCTGCAGATTGATGTTCGTGGTGTAATTGCATTCCCACGGCGGCTTGAACTGGTCGTTCCAAATGCCCTGCAGATTGGCGGGCAGGGTGCCGGGGCGGGAGCTTCCCATCAGCAGATACCTTCCGTACTGGAAATACAGGGATACGAGTCCCGAGTCCTCCGCGCCATCCCGGACGCGCTTCAGCCGTTCGTCCGTGGGAAGCATTTGCGCCTCCGAATCATCTGCGGCACCCTGAAGTTCTATCGTCATGCGGTCGAATAACGCGCGGTGATCGGTTATATGGTTTTCCCTGGCTTTTTCATACCCTTTGTTCACGACGGCGGCCGCCTGCTTCAGACATTCCGTGAGCGGGTCCGCCGAGCGGAAGGTGGTGCCCGCCGTCAGATACAGCGTCACGCGGTCCGCGTGTTCGATCGACAAAAAATCGCCGATCGTCCGCACGGTTCCCCCTTCTGCCACGGCATGAAGAACTGCCGTATAGCTTACGCCGTCCGCACCGCAGCGTCCGCTCATGACAAGCGTGTTGTGATCCAGCGCCTTCGTCCCTTCGTCGAACGGCCTCCGGCTCAGTGAGACTGAAACGTGCACGCTTCCCGGCTGGTCGCCGGAGATGTGAACGACCAATGCCTGATCCGCGGCAGAACTGAAAATCTCCCGGCGGTAGCGGATTCCGTGCATTTTATAGGCGACAGCGGCAATCCCCGAACGCAAATCCAGTTCACGCCGGTAATCTGCCGCTTCTCCTTCATGATTGGCAAACCATACATTCAAATCGCCGAGAGGCTGGTAAGGTCCGAAATATTTGGGGATCGGCGTGAGGGCCATCCGGGCCAAATGCTGGGCCTCCTCAACTTTACCTTCCATAAGAAGCCTGCGGATGGTACCCATAAATTTCGCGGAGTCCGGATTGATCCGCTCTCCGGGCCCCCCGTACCATACCGAATCCTCGTTCAAGGGAATCAGCTCTTCATTGATTTTGCCGAAAACCATGGCACCAATCCGCCCGTTTCCGACGGGAAGGGCTTCCATCCATTTTCGCGCCGGTTTGCGGTACCATAATTTCATCTCTTGCTGCGCCATCGGCATGTTCCTCCATCCCCGTGTTTACTCCAATCGCTCTGTCCGCTTCATTATAAAAGTCCCCGAGAACGGCGGCCATGCCGTGAATTCACTTATCCTTATCGAAAATTCACCGATCGCGAAATGCCGGAAGTTTCCGGCGAAAGGCGTGATATAATCGTGTTGCCGTCGGGATTCTGGTCCCGGCCATGCACGCATCAGGAAAAGGAAGGATGACCTTTATGGTGAGACGAATGACCGTTCCGCCTATGGAATTGACCGATCGGGAAGGCCCGGGTACTCAAATGTGCGCGGTAATGAATGCCGCGGGACAGATCGGCATCAAACGGGCGCTGATCCCCGAACCGGCGGAAAACGAAGTGCGGATCAAAGTAAAATGGGTCGGTATCTGCGGAAGCGATGTCGAGGTTTTCCGCGGCGCCCGCGAGCCCGAATTTATCACCTACCCGACCCGCCTCGGTCACGAAGTGGCCGGGGTTATTGACAAGATCGGGGAACAGGTTGTCGGGCTCCAGCCTGGCGATCCGGTAGCCCTGCGCTATGTATGGGGGGCATTCGCCGAATATGTTTGCTGCAGCCCGTTCTCCGTCAAGGTGCTGCCGAAGGAGCTGCCCCTGATCGAAGGCTCGCTTATCGAAGTTCTTCCCGGCGTTCTCCACGCCGCCGAACTTGCCGAACTGTCGCCGGCCAAGGATGTTCTCATCATGGGACAAGGCGTCAGCGGCCTGGTCATGACACAGGTCGTCAGCCTGTTCAGCCCGCGCCGGCTGGTTGTCACCGATCTGTTCGAGGAAAAGCTCCGGCTGGCGCGCAAATATGGCGCGACCCACACATACCGTCTTCCGGATCCCCGCACCCGGACCATGGACATTGTCGGGCGCGATTTCCCGGACGGCTTCGATGTGGTGATCCCCTGTCTTCTGGAAGGAGACGGCATGGTGGATGCCATCCATTCCGCCGCTCAGAACGGACGGATTGTCATGTACGGATGCATAGGCACCTGCCGGCAGCCGGTTGATTTCTTCAAGGTTCATAAAAAACGGCTCGACATCTTATCGACGGAGCCGAAACGGGACATTGACAACCGGCGCTACTTCGAGGAAGGCCTGCGGCTGGTGCGGGACGGACTGGTCAATACCAAGGAAATGATTACCCACGTGATCAAGCTCAAGGAGATCGGGACCGCCTTTCAGCTGCGCAACAACCACAGCGGAGATACGATCCATGTCATGATCGATTGCGGGGACTAATAGGAAGAAACCTTCCATTCATTCACGAATTCGCTCTCGAGCGCCACGTCCTGTCCGACAACGGAAACCGCCCGCTTGCGGTATTGCGAAGGCGACATGCCTTCCCGCTGGTGAAATAACCGCGAGAAATAGGAATTGGTCCACCCCAGCTTCTCACTGATTTCCGAAACGGACCATTTGGTGTATTCAAGATACTCCCTGGCTTTCTCCAGGCGAATTTCCTGCAGATACTGCATGGGGCTCATACCCATATGGTCGTTGAACAACTTGATCAAGTAATGGGGATGAAAACCGAAATGCTGGGCAATGTCCTGAAGACACAGCTTTTCGGCAAGATGTTCCCGCAAATAAACAGCCATGGGGAAATCCGTCTTGAGATCCGTTTTCGGCCGTGATTCCCGAGGCATCGCGGCTTCGCCGGAATGGGATTTATGGAGAATGGACAACAGCGTTCCCTTGAAGCCTGAATCGATCCGGTAGGGAACAAGCGGGTGCGGCGAGCGGCGGTTGTGCAGGGAGAGCTGAAACCACTGTTTGAGCTCCCCGACATTTTCCGGGTCGCAGGGCCCGGTTCCCGGCAGGGAATTCAGAAGGGATCGCAAACGGTCATCTTCAATGGAAAACTTGATATCAATGGTAGAGGACTTGGCAGTGAACCGGAAACCGTGGGATGTCCCGGAAGGAAACAAATAGTAGCGGCCCTCCCGAAGCGGATAGCGGTGCTCGCCAATCCACACTTCGCCATCTCCATGAAGCAAAACCAGAAGCTGGTGGTATTCGTCATGAACGTGTGTACCGACATGATTTCTTTTCTCGTAATCGATTCTCGCGATCCACAAAGTTCTCAGTTGAGCGTCTCTCAATACATGCTTTGATTCATTCAAACCGACAGCCCCCTTCCTGCTATTATTGTAGAGAAGAGGGCTGTGTAGCGAAATGGACAGAATGAACAGAATGTTGCACAAAACAAACCTCGCTTCGTGACATGCAAAAAAAACTTCCTCCAGATTTTATCCGGGGATGAGCGGCCGCAGTTTGGCGGTTATGGGTCCTTCTCCTGATCGTCTACGATTCCAGCAGCATCCGTCGGAAAGCCGTCGGAGAAAGGCCCGTATGACTTTTGAAGACACGTGAAAAGTAATACAGTTCAAGCCCCAGGGAGTGGGCGATCTTGGAGACGGGGAGATCCGTAGTGATCAGGAGATGCTTGGCCTTGTCCATTTTTAAATGATTGATATATTGAATCGGGGAACTCCCGACCATTTCCCGGAAAAACCGGATCAGATAATTCGGGTGAAAGTGGACGACTTCCGCCAGGTCGTTCACGGTTATATTTTGATCCAAATGTTGTTCGATATAACGAAAAAGTGCGTTGATTTTTTCCATGGGGAGCGAATCGGCCGCATCCAGGAAGTAACGCTCTTGCTGGAACGCACTTTCAATGAACAGCCCGATTATTTCCATTAATATGGCCCTCTGCAAGAGAACCGAGGTCAGGCTGCCGCTTCGGTACTGCTCAATCAGCTGCTGAAACAGCCTCTCCAGGACCTCTTCCTCCCGCACGTCGATGAAATGAGGCAAATTTAGTATTTGAAACCAGTTTTTGTCACCAATTGTGGCGGTAAAGTGGCACCAGTACTTTTCAAAGGAATGCTCGCTGATCGCATAATAGGACTGCCGTATACCGGCGGGCATGACGAAGAGCTGTCCCGGCTTGGGATAATAAGTCTTGCCGTCGATCTCGAGGCAACCTTCCCCTTTTCTGATGAAATAGAACCGGTTGATGTCGGGCACGAAATCCAGCTGCCTCCACAAAGCCGGATTGGCCCGCGAATACTTGGCGACGGATACCTGAACCTGCATATTGGCGATTAGGTTCTTCAAATAGCCGGAGGGTCTCCTTTTGCTTTTGATCATCCAATTTCACCACTTCCTGGGGTTCCTTCCCCCATAGTAGCACGGGACATGGAAGGAAGTCCATGCTTGCGGGAAGAAGGCACCCGCGCCCGGGTAAACGGGGAAAGCGGCGGTGAATTTCAAGATAATCGGGGCGGAGCGATTTCAGGATCAGCCCGCCTTCGTCCTCCCCGGTGAGTCAAGGAATCCTTCCCAATCCATACGGACAGGCAGCAATCTCTCTGCTGTGGAATGTTTTGTCCTCACGGCGCA
>Ga0310827_101305_pt1 | contig 13422 bp, 7 predicted proteins | sample WT_ome_2_FD_201309 | JGI IMG/M metagenome (GOLD analysis project Ga0310827, IMG submission 201309) | Sorghum-adapted microbial communities enriched on wild type (WT) sorghum from Joint BioEnergy Institute, Emeryville, California, United... ... | reverse complement strand
TATGCCATCACATGCGGGGGAAGAGCCCCCAATGAAGGAAACAAATGATGATCCTTACCGCCGATTGGAAGAAGTGATTGACATCGTCCCTACGAAACGGAATCGGGCCTATGATATGAAAAAATTAATTAAAGTGATCGTTGACGATGGTTCATTTTTTGAACTAAAACCATTTTTTGGTAATGCTTTGATTACCGGATTGGCTAGATTAAATGGTCGGGCTGTAGGAATCGTGGCCAATCAACCAATGAGATATGCCGGAGCTGCCGGACCGGAAGAATGTAGAAAAGCAACAGAATTTATTTGTTTATGTGATTCCTATCATATTCCTTTGATATTTCTTCATGATATTCCCGGATTTCGTGTGGGAAGCGCAGCAGAAAAAGCAGCAATGCCTACGAAAATCATGGTTTGGAATCAAGCATTAGCATGGTCAACCGTCCCTAAGATATCCGTCGTCATCCGTAAAAGTATTGGTGCCGCGTACAGCAATATGTGCGGACCTAATATGGGTGGGGATTTGGTGGTAGCTTGGCCAACAGCGGAAATCAATTTTACCGGTCCTGAAGTAGGGATTAATGTTGTATATGGCAGACAACTAATGGAATCAGAAAATCCGGAAGAGGAAAGAAAAAAACTTTTGGAACTGTGGGAATTCGACAGTTCTCCATATAAGGCAGCAAGCAAACATCTTATCGATGATGTCATTGATCCAAGAGATACTCGAAAATTCTTATGCCAATCTTTGGAATACATTTGCGAGAAAAAGGGATCTAAAAGCCAACGACTACTCGCAAACTGGCCTACTGGTTTTTAATAGTTTTTAAAAAAATTGTCCAAAGTGGTATTGAATCGTTTGTTTAGAATATTAAAATATAATGTTTAATTAAAAAACCTATTTTTAAAGAAAGTCTATAAAACTAACTCATTATGAAGACGCTTTATTAAAAACACACAATATTCAAGAGGGAAGTGAAGTAAAGAACAATATGCATAAAATTTCCATTAAGCTTTTTGTTAAATTTTTGCTGCTATTAGCTTTATCGATAATAGTTGTTGGATGTTCTTCTGATTCAGGGTCAAAAGATAAATCATCCAATCGTTCAACGAAAGAAACTGCCGGTGTTGAAGATAGTAAACCGAAAAAAGGTGGGGAAGTAGTGATAGGCTATTCAGTAGATATTAGCAGTTTTGATCCGATTAAAGGTGGATCAGGTTCTGATGACCCATTATTATATCCCGTATATGACAGGCTACTTTCTTTTACGCCTGATCTCCAACCTCAGCCCGGTTTGGCAGAATCATGGGAAACTCCTGATGATAAAACACTCGTTCTTCATTTGAGAGAAGGTGTAACATTTCATGATGGAACACCGTTTGATGCAGAGGCAGTTAAATTTAATATTGAACGATTAAAATCGAAGGAGTCACTTTTCGCCGATAGGGTCACTATAGAAAGTGTAGAAATTGTTGACCCATTGACTGTTAAGCTTTATTTAAGTGAGATTAACGTTTCCACATTAATTGCTTTAGCAGATCGGGCTGGTATGATGGTTTCGCCAACAGCGGTAAAGAAATATGGAGACGACTATGCACAACACCCGGTCGGTGCGGGTCCCTATAAAATGGTGAAGCGCGTACCTAACGGTGAGGTTGTTTTTGAGCGGTTTGATGATTATTGGGATAAAGGAAAACCGTATCTTGACAAAATAACGATAAAAATTATGACCGATGAAAATACAAGGATTAATGCACTTAAATCTGGGGATATCGATATGGCTACCCGTTTAGCTTCACCAAGTAATATTCCAAGTTTAAAGAGTGATCCAAATCTTATCGTGGAAGATGACATTACTTTACGATTTCATAAAATATACCTTAATTCATTAATGCCGCCTTTTGATAATAAAGCTGTTCGCTTAGCCGTTTTACATGGGATAAATCGTGAAGAGTTGATTCAGTCGGTTAATTTTGGTTATGGCGAACCTGCTTACCAGCCATTTCCAAAAGATTACTGGGCAGCGGATAAAGAGATGACCATCAAATATGACCCGGAAAAATCAAAAAAATTATTAAAAGAAGCAGGTTTGGAAAATGTTTCATTTAAGTTGCTAACGAACACCAGCGCCTATCAAACAAGTTTAGCTGAAGCGATTAAAGGCCAATTAGAGAAAGTTGGGATTGACGTTGAAATAGAAACAATGGAATTAAGTGCGGCTGTCAGTAAGTTTTATAATGATAAATCAGTACCTGCTTTGTTAACTTCATGGGTTGGGCAGCTTGATCCTCATCTAACAATTAGAGGATTATATACAGGATACTATTTAGTAGGTGAAACACCTGCCACATTACTACCCCTAATTTCTAAAGCTAATTCGACATATGATCAAGGGGAACGTGCTCAAATATATAAAGAGATCAGTAAAGTTGCAGTTAATGAGGAAGCGTTGGATATTCCACTTTTCTTTCCACCAGAAATCTATGCAATGAATAAACGAATCAAAGGCTTTGAACAAAATTTACTGGGAAGATATATGTTTTCAACGATGTGGATAGAGGAGTAAAAACGGGGTTTTTCCAAATCCGGAAAAGGTTTCGTTAAAAAGTACTGAAAATTGTGATTTTATCGTAAGGGAGAGAAGAAAATGAGTACAACGCCTGTATGGTTTCCAACAGAAGAAACGATGAAATTATCACCGCTATATCAATGGATAAAAGAACTTGGGTTTAATAGTTATGATGAATTATATGAAGCTTCAATCAAGGATATTTCTTGGTTCTGGGGGGAAGCAGAAAAGAGATCCGGTATCGAATGGTTCCGGCCCTATGAGAAAGTAGTAGATCTTAGTAAAGGGAAGGCATGGCCCTCCTGGTTTGTCGGAGGAAAATTGAATTTAGCACATAATTGTCTGGATCGGTGGCTGAAAGATCCTGAAATTGCGAATCGTTCCGCTATCATCTGGGAGCGTGAAGATTATAAGTGTGAGAAATACACGTATAACGAATTGAATAAATGGGTGAATCAAGTAGCCAATGGACTAAAACAACAAGGTATATCTAAAGGTGATCGAATTGCCATTCACATGCCGATGATTCCTGAAGTGGTTGTAGCAACCCTTGCTATTGTAAAAGTAGGAGCCATTTTTGTACCAAGTTTTTCAGGTTTTGGTGCAGATCCAATTGCGAAAAGGCTTGATAGTGCAAAAGCTAAAATGCTGATTACTGTTGACGGATTTCTAAGATCAGGTCGAACGATTTCAGTGAAAGAAGAAGTAGATGAAGCTCTCTCAATGGTATCCTGTGTGGAAAAAGTGGTTGTTGTGAAAAGAATGAATAGAGATATCCCCTGGGTTGAAGGGCGGGATATTGACTGGAAGGAACTAGAAACAGGAATCGAGGAATTTGAAACAGAAATAATGGACAGTATGGATCCTTGTATGGTGGTGTATACATCTGGGACGACCGGCCGGCCAAAGGGAACGGTCCATAATCACGGTCCATATACAGTGAAAGGAGCTTTTGGTAATGGTGAAAAGCAACCTGGAGGCAGTGGCGGTGTAAATTTCTGGATTACCGATATGGGGTGGATCATGGGACCTTCCCACGTCTTTGGAAGTCTGTTAAGTGCGTCAACGATGTTACTGTATGAAGGTTCTCCTACGAAACCAAGCATTGACCGTCTGTGGGAAATGGTTGCCCGTCATCGAGTTACTTATCTCGGCATTGCACCAACATTGATACGTTCCCTTATGCAGTACGGTGAGGAGCCGGTGAAAAAACACGATATTTCCAGTTTAATGGCTATTGGATCGACAGGTGAACCTTGGAACCCGGAACCGTGGAACTGGTTGTATGAAAAAGTGGTAAACAAAAGATTCCCGATTGTAAACTTTTCCGGTGGTACGGAAATCGGTGGTGTGATTTTGACAAACACAACTCTTAAACCAATAGCCCCGGCAAATTTTAATGCACGTGGACTCGGGATGGACGCACAAGTTTATAACTCATCAGGCGAGCCTGTAGTAAACGAAATTGGTGAACTTGTGTTAAGGCAGCCGTGGCTCGGAATGACGGATGGATTTTGGCAGGATCCAAAGCGATATGAAGAAACCTACTGGAAGAAATGGAAGGATACGTGGGTTCATGGTGATGCAGCTATTCAATATGAAGATGGCTACTGGGCGATTATCGGTCGTTCTGATGATACATTAAATGTAGCCGGAAAGCGTTTAGGACCTGCAGAAATGGAATCCATTATTGTTGAACATCCTGCTGTTCTTGAATCAGCAGTGATTGGCGTACCGGACTCGCTGAAAGGAGAAGTACCCATCTGTTTTGTCGTACTGAATCAAGGGCATAAAGCAACAGATAGCCTGTTAGAAGAACTTATGGAAATGGTTACAAAACGTCTTGGGAAAGCATTGCGTCCAAAAGCGATTCACGCTGTTTCTGAACTTCCGAAAACAAGAAATGAAAAAATTATTCGTCGTGCGATCCGGAGTGCCTACTTAAATGAAGATCTTGGTGATTTAAGTTCAATGGAAAATCCTGATTCTATAGAAGAAATTAAGCAACTAATGAGTCCCTTAAAGAAATAGAAAATAATTGAACTGTGATGATTCATAAATTTTAAAAAACTTTTCCGTACAATCTTTTAGGTGTCTTGTGAACGCACAGTTTACCCAAAAAAATATATATTTTTGGAAAGTGAAACTGCTTTTTTCAACTTTGAAACCTATGCTTTCGAAGCCTACCTTGTGCTTCGAAGCTTTCCTTTTGCACTTATACTTTAAAACTTAAGATTTACCAATGCATTGAATTCACATCCTCACTGGGAATTTATACAATTCTTAAAAAGTGAATATAGAGGTGACTCTGTTGGCAACAAATTTGATAAAAGAGCAACAATATCTTGACAGGTTGAAAATGCTTTGGGAAAAAAATTGGCCGGCTGCATTGCCAAAAGAACTTCAATATCCATTTGGAGAGGTGTTAATAACAGATTATTTGCAAAAGCGTGCGGAACTTACCCCCGATAAGCCGTGTATTATTTGGTATGGTACGGAACTTACATTTAAACAACTAGACGAGTTAAGCAGTCGCTTTGCAACATTTTTAGCTGAAAAAGGGATGCAAAAAGGGGATCGAATAGCTGTATTTTTACCAACTTGTCCTCAGTTTCATATTGCTTTTTACGGGATTTTAAAGTTAGGCTGTATACATGTCCCCGTTAATCCGATGTTTAAAGAACAAGAATTGCTCTATGAGTTAAATGATACTCAAGCAAAATTGATTATTACACTTGAACATTTGTACCCAATGGTTGAAAAGATAAAAGAACAGACAAGTATTCAAGAAATTGTTACGACTAGTATAAGTGATTTTCTTCCGGAGCACCCGACGATTCCTGTGCATCCGTCGTTACTTAATCCTAAACAAGTGATTGACGGAGCAACCGATTTGAAGTTAATGCTAGAAAAACATAGTCATATCTATCCAAAAGTGAATGTGAGTTTAGATGATATTGCTGCTTTGAATTACACTGGTGGAACAACAGGTATGCCAAAAGGTTGTGCTCACACCCAGCGCAATATGGTGTACACATGTGCATCTATGGCAACATATTCCGGAGATACAAATTCGGATAATGTTGTACTGTCATATCTTCCTTCATTTTGGATTGCGGGTGAAAATACTTCTATTCTGAGTCCTGTTTTTACCGGGAAAACCCACATCCTTCTCGGTCGATGGGATGCGGAGGCTATGCTTATAGCTATAGACAAATATAAAGTTACGCACACAGGTGGAGTTTTAGATAATTTTGTAGAATTAATGGAAAGACCGGATGTCAACTGTTATGATTTAAGTTCAATCAAAAGTGTAACCGTATCTTCTTATGTCAAGAAAATGAATATTGAATATAGACGACGTTGGCAAGAATTGTCCGGGAGTATAATGAGAGAATCTTCTTATGGAATGACAGAAACGCATACGTTCGATACATTCACAAATTATATGTATGAAAATGATATGGATTTAAAAAGTCAACCCATCTTTGTCGGTTTGCCGATGCCTGGAACCGAGTTTAAAATTGTCGATTTTGATACAGGAAAGCTCGTTCCTCTTGGGGAAGAAGGAGAAATTGTTATCCGGACACCATCCTTGTTCAAATCTTACTGGAACAAACCGGAAGAAACAGAGAAAGCAATCCGCAATGGTTGGTTTTATACCGGAGACATCGGCATGATAGATGAGGAAGGCTATCTTCACTTTTTAGGACGGAAAAAGGAAATGTTAAAGGTAAAAGGGATGAGTGTGTATCCACCCGAGATTGAGGCAATCATTTGCCGCCATCCTGCTGTTATCGGTTGCGGTGTAGTTGGCATGCCCCATGAAGAAAAAGGAGAAGTACCGGTCGCTTATGTTCAAATGCATTCAGAAGCTGTGGATCGATGGAGTGAAGAGGATTTGCAAGGTTGGTGTCGTGAACAAATGGCCGTATATAAAGTGCCTGTCATAAAAATTATTGAAGAATTGCCATTAACTGCTACAGGAAAGGTGAAAAAGGAAGAACTAAAAAAACTACTACCTAAAGTAGAGAATAACATAAAATAATAAATTGAAAACATCTAAAGACATGGAGAGTATAGCTGATCATTTATAAAATGACATATTACAAAATTACCGTGCTAGGATTGGGGGGCAATGTGCTCCCGATCTGCAAGGTTTTAGCTAACTTTTGAATTTGGCCTATTGATTTGCTCTGGACGAGTAAGGTATGAAGAAGAAAGAAAAATTCTAGTATTCCCTGTTTTTATACTCATTATGAAAAATATTTTGGGGTGGTATTATGTCAAAAAAAATTCAAGAGATCATAAACAATGCGGAGACAATCCAAAGATCTTTCACTGAACCAACAACGGTTATTGTTACAGACACGGAAAAGTTAATTTTTCATCTGCCAGCAGAATTTGATACTGCTAAGGTTCAACTAGGTCAACCACTTAAAGAACTTACTACTCCCCAGTTAGAAGAATCGTTAAAAACAGGTAAAGTAACTCGACTAAGAGTAATGGAAACTTTTATTGGTTTTCCGTTTATTGTAACGTATAATCCGATTATCGACAATAATAAAGTCGTAGGTTTGCTGATTACAACCACTTCCACAGAGCAAATGGATAAATTAGTAAAGATGTCGAAAAATTTGGCGGAAACTGTGGAAAACATGGCTGTTAATACGAGACAGATTGCACAAGTGTCAACGCTCATTGTAGATAAAATACAAGAAATATCAGAGGAGTCGGATTCTATTTTAAAAGCACTTGAAAATACGTATGAGGTGATTAAATCGATCCAAAACATAGCTATTCAATCCAATGTTTTGGGGTTAAATGCTTCCATTGAGGCCGCTAGAGCTGGAGATTATGGTAAAGGGTTCTCTGTTGTAGCAAAGGAGATTAGAAGAATGGCAGAACAAAGTAAAGGTGCATCGAAGAATATTATTCAATATCTAGAAAATATTAACCGTGCTATTCATCAAAATAATCATTCCATTCAGGGAATCACAGCCATAACACAGGAGCATTCAGCAACTATTCAAGAGCTGAATTCCTCATTTTCTATTATTTCATCAACAGCAGATGAATTAATGAAAGCAAGTCAAGTTTAAACCTTTGAATTTAATTAGCAGCCAATTTTTTTCGTCTGCAGACAATAATAACCAGCTTTATCACAATGACATCCCATTTATTTTATAAAATTGGTAATTACACAACAGGATTGTCAATTGTTTTCTATAGTGAATAATTTAGATAGCTGAATGGCTGTCTTTTTTTTGATCATTTCATACGTTCCTTTCCCTTGTTAATGACTTCATAAAGAATAATCTCATATATTTTTCCGCCTACTGCACTAATATTTATCGAGTAAATACTTAAAAGCAATCTTTAATTTTCAACTTGTTGTGGATGAAGATATATATTTTCAAAACTGTCCTATTCAGCACCTAGTTGACATATTCTGGTTGCTGAAATTTATCAAACAGTTCCCTGTTATTGATAGAGTAAGTTTCTCTTACATTAATGTTGACAACATTAACTTTACTATTATGTAAATGTATAATACATTAAAATTAACTGATATTTAAAACAAGTGTACAAACTTAGTTAACTGTGAAGATTAATGATTGTCAGTTTTTAAAGTCTCACTAAATTTATTAATTTACTACGAAATGGTAAAGTGAACAGGTAAATAATCTAATTATTATTTTGATTATTTAAAAATCTATCTATAATCGTGTAATTAAACTTGACGGAAAAAATTTGATTTAACTATAGTCAATGGTTACTTGCCTTATTTACTAAGTTCACTGGTGATAGAACCAATTCGCCTTTTTGAAAAACAAGTAAAAAATCAAGAATAGGAATTTAGTTGTGGTCAATGACAGTTTTAACTTAATTAAACTTAATATTGGAAACACTTCATTTTTTATAAGTTGATTAAATCTATCTAAGTAAATAATCCAATATTTAAGGATTCACAGTTTTCATTGCAGTAGCTTGAACTTAAGGTTATTAACCGCATTTTCATTTTAAGCGGATTAATCTTTTTTGAAGGGGGGTATAAAATATTTGACAAGTGATAGTATGATGTTTGGTAAATAGTTTCTTTTAAAAGGGGGAGAGATAACGGAATGTCTTGTAAACGGGTTGTGGTAATTACAGGAGGGGCAAGTGGAATTGGAAAAGCAACGGCATTGAAATTTGCCAGCAAAGGAGATAGGGTTGTTGTCGCGGATGTAAATGAAGACGGCGGAAACAAAACAGTTGAACAAATAAAGGTAAATGGCGGGGAAGCAATCTTCGTTAAAACAGACGTAACGATGTATGACGATGTTGAAGCATTAGTAGAAAAAACTGTAGATACATTTGGAAGTATTCATGTCATGTTCAATAATGCAGGTATTGCAAGACCTGCTCCCCTTCTTGATCAAGATTTAGAACATTATCATACAGTCATTAATGTTAATCAACATGGTGTTGCTTATGGAATTATTGCAGCCGGGAGAAAAATGAAAGAATTAGGAATTAATGGAGTTATTATTAATACTTCATCGGTATATGGTTTTTTTGCTTCAAGAGGTACGTTTTCTTATCATGCGACAAAAGCAGCTGTAATTATGATGACAAAGTCTGCTGCTCTCGAACTAGCAGATTATGGAATTCGTGTTGTCGCAATTGCGCCTGGAGGAGTTAACACATCGATTTTTCAAAGTAGTATAAATTCAGATGTAATAAATGAAAATACATTAACAAATCCTGAAAAAATTGCTGATATAGTATATTTAATTTCATTAGAGGAAGCAAGCGTAATTAATGGAAGCGTTATCATGGCTGATGATGGGTTTTCAGCATTTAAATAAAGCTGCATAAGAAATGTTCCACATTATATTAAAGATTTTTTTGGTGCTGTTGTCGTTAATATAAACTGGACAAAATGGAATAATCAATATTTTTTAAGAATATCAAAAAGGAGGCCAATTTTATGATTTTTAATAACAAGCGTATTTTATTCATTTTTTTAATCTTTTTTCTACTTATTTTGGGAGCTTGTTCAGGGAATAAAGAAACTGGGAAAGAACAAGGTGAAAATTCAAGTAAGCAAGAAGAAACTAAAACAAAAGAACCAAAGCATGGGGGAACTTATACAATTCTAAATGCATCTGATATTGACACTCTCGATCCTCATCGTGGAAATACGATAGGTACCCATTTTCCTGCTGGATTCGTATACAACAGACTACTTACCTATGAAACAGGTCCGGATGTTGGCTATGGAGAGTATAAAATCGCCCCTGACTTAGCTGAAAAATGGGAAATTTCCGATGATGGGCTGGTTTATACTTTTCATTTACGTGAAGCGTATTTTCACGATATTCCGCCGGTTAATGGTCGCAAGCTTGTTGCCGAAGATGTTGTTGCAACGATGGAAAGGATTAAAAATTTACCAGGACATCAAGTTGCTCTTTTGGAACCGGTTGAAAAAATTGAAGCAAAAGATGAAAAGACAGTTGTATTCACTTTAAAACGACCATTCGCTCCATTTCTAAATAATATGGCCAATCATTTTATGTGGATATTACCAAAGGAAGCGATCGACGGTGAAATTGATTTAGCAAAAACTGCTATCGGCACAGGGCCATTTATGTTAAAGGAATGGGAACTGAATGTAAAAAGGACGTTTGTTCGTAATCCTAATTATTATGAAAAAGGAAAACCATACCTTGATAAAATTGAATTTTTGATAGTTCCTGATCAAGGGGCACACATTGCCGCGTTTCGAACAGGAAAAGCAGAAGCTATTGATAGATTAACACCGGATCAATTGAAAACTTTAAAGAAGTCAAATCCAGATGCTTGGCTTTGGAAAGAATTGAGTGGTACACATGTTCAAACATTAATGAATACAAATAGGGAGCCGTTCCAAGATATCCGTGTTCGAAAAGCGATCAGTATGGCTATTGATCGAAAAAAAGCAGTAGATAGCATTTTTGGCGGTGGAGAATTGAGTGGACCTATAAATTCAACTTTAGGTGATTGGGTACTGCCTAAGGAAGAAAGAGAATCACTTCAGCCATATGATCCTGAAAAAGCGAAACAACTATTGGCAGAAGCTGGGTACCCAAATGGTTTTGATACAACAATTTTAACTACAGAAGCTACCGGTCCTCAGATAGCTCGTTATGCGGAATGGGTAGCTGAAGACTTAAGAAAAATTGGTATTAATGCAGAAATTAAATTGGCAGATGCAGCTTCGTTTATTCAAGGATGGGTGGGGAAAAAGTTCGATATTTTGATTACCTTTAATCACTTTTTCCAAGAACCTGATGAATGGTTATATTCTCAATATAAAACAGGAGCATTTATGAATAGTTCAGGAATTAGTGACCCGAAACTGGATGAAATGCTTGAAGAACAACGCACAATTCTTGATAGAGAAAAGAGAAAAGAAAAGATTTATGAGATTCAACGCTATATTCTCGAAAACGTTGTCACTTCTGTGGCAGTGACTCCAATTGGTCAGACACTATATCAACCATACGTTAAAGATGTGTATCCGCATGCTTCCTATGGGGGTGGATATTTTAAAGATATTTGGTTTGATAAATAAATCGATGGAAAGAAAGTTCACCATCAAAAAAATTATTACTATTCGGTTGCCTGTTAAACTTTTAAAAAATATAAGTGTTAAAGAAAATGATAGTCTGATATGAGTTCTTTGCGGGCATGTATACTTGAGAGAAAACAAATGATCATATTTCAATCATGCCCGTACCTCCTTTAAATTAAGAAGTTCTTGATATCTATTTTATTCGAAATACTTTGTTCTGAATTAGTATTAAGGTGAGAACAAATTTTATTAAAAGTTTTGATAATAATATTCTGCGTAAAGGAGTTAATCCAATGGAACCAATTTTAACAGATGCATTTGCACATTTTTCTGATAAGGAAATGTCTAACAGATATAAAAAAGTACGGGAAAAAATGAAGGAAAATAACCTTGATGTATTGCTCATCCATGGCAGCCAAGCTATAGGCAACAGCCCGGGGCAGGTAAACCTTACTTATCTTACCGGATATGCAGCCGTGATGGAAACCTTCCTTGTAGTTCCATATGAGGGAGAACCGACGATGTGCCTTGCTGTTCCTTTTCATATTAGAAACGCAAGAGATTTTTCTTATGTAAAGGATATTCGCGATGGTTGGTCGCTGGGAGCTGCCATTGAAAGAATAAAAGAGTTAAAGTTGGAAAAAGGTAGAATTGGGCTGGTCGGACCGGGCGGCTCAAGCGGAGCGGGAATAACTTTATATTTGGAAAATTACCAAACGGTTACTTCCATGCTTCCTGATGCACAATTTGAAAATGCAACAAACTGGTTTGATGAATTGCGTCTGCATAAAAGTGAAGAGGAGCTTGCGTATTTACGAAAATCGGCCAGAATGAATGACCTGATTATGGAAGATGTAATTAATTATGCAAGACCGGGTCTTACGAACAGGGATCTGAGGCGTAGCGTTGACGTTATGGCTGCAAGACATGGGTTGACCTATCCTTTTGCACATATCAGCGCCATCAATATGCTTGACCCGGAAGATTGTTACCCCGAATTTTATCCTTCAACAAGAATTATTTCTGATCGAAGTATTGTCATGACAGAGTTTGTTTTTGGCTACGGGAACTATTGGAACAAAATATGGGGTAGTTTCTTTATTGGAGAGCCAACAGATGAATATGTCCGCATGTTCGAGATGGCGTCAAAAATTTATAACGAAACAGTTTCTGGGCTTAAACCCGGTATGACGGGTCACGATGTGAATAAATTCCTTGAACCAATTCCTGCGGCAGGCTATGAACAAACAGCATTTTTTCTTGTTAGCGGGTGGAGTACGATGGTCACTCGACCTTATATGGGTACGTTACCAAATAATATAAGTCACTTTGCAGCTAAGGGAGATTTAGATTATAAACTTACACCGGGACTAGCGCTTACTGTCAACGTTTGGATTCGTATACCTGAAACAAACAAAGGACTATGGATCGGTGCTTCAGGTGCCATGACCGAAAATGGCTTTGAGGTTTTTAACAAATTTCCTGTAGATCAGATAAGAATTGCAGGAAAGTAACTTAGGATAATATGAGAAACAATGTTTTTCACCCATGTTCCGCACATTATAAGATAATAAGAACTAAAGCTAAATACAAAATTATTATATATCAATTTTAACAACATTTTTATTTTCTGCTGAGTAAAAAAATGTTGGCTTTGTTACAAACAAAAATTTAGTCAATTAGTTTATGTGCGGAATACGGGTTTCATATAGAAAAAATTATATTGGAGGAGAATATTTATGGGAAGATCTTTTTTATGTGATGCTTTTCCTTACTTTTCGGATGAGGAGTACCAGAATCGATTTAAACGAGTCCGAGAAAAAATGGCGGAGCATGGTATTGACGCACTATTAATTCATGGTTCTGGCAATGTAGGTAACTCCGTGGGTCAAGTAAACCTTTCATGGCTTGCGGGTTACGCTTGGAGCACGGAGTCTTTTATGGTATTTCCTTACGAAGGTGAACCGACGATTACTTTAGCTGTTCCAATCCAAATTGAGAACGCATTGAAAATTTCGTATGTTCAAGATATACGCTCTTTTTCGAATAGCGGACCTTCGCTTTTAAAAGCTTTTGAAAGGCTTAAGGAGCTCAAGGTTGAAAAAGGACGCATCGGCTTAGTCGGCCCTGGAAATGTAAGCAGGGCAGGCTATACTCTTTATAAAGAGCAATATGATTTGCTCGTACAAGAGTTCCCTAATGCGGAAATTGTAAATGCAACAACTTGGTTCGATGATCTGCGTCTTATAAAAA
>Ga0310827_101282_pt1 | contig 13663 bp, 13 predicted proteins | sample WT_ome_2_FD_201309 | JGI IMG/M metagenome (GOLD analysis project Ga0310827, IMG submission 201309) | Sorghum-adapted microbial communities enriched on wild type (WT) sorghum from Joint BioEnergy Institute, Emeryville, California, United... ... | reverse complement strand
GCTTTGGTTATGTTTGTTTGTGCTAGTGCTAAGCTTGCACCCAGGTACTGACCAGCTTGCCCACCCGATGTGGTCAAGTTGAAATTATTTTGATACGTGTGATTAGTTAAACTTGCATCTATGTGCCGACCCATTTGCTCGCTCGATGTGATCAAGTTGGGATTATTTTGGTCACTGTGTTTGGTTAGGTTTGTCACCGTTTGGTCAGTGTGATTGGTCAAGTTGGTACCACTTTGGTTCGTGGGCTTGCTTAAGTTTGTCAGTTTGCTTACATTTGCATTCGTTTGGTCATTCTTGCCTATATTAGGTTTGTTTTGGTCAGTCAGATTGGTCTGTGTTTGGCGGTGTGATGCCTTGCCTAAATTGGTTGCATTTTGACTGTACGATGCATCCATGTGCTTTCCGTTGTTTCGCTGCGTTGGTCGCTTGTATCAGTCCGCTTGTTACAGAGGTTGGAAAGTTGCGCATCCTCATCCATCAGCGACTCCAAGTACTCGTAATTAATTCGATACCATTTGGTTTTGTCCATCTTAAAACGATTGTAATTTCCGGAAATGATTAAGCCTTCCCTTTCAAGCTTCCCAATAATTCTCCGGATTGTACTCGTTGACCAAAAAGGAAACTGCCTGTGCCAATCCTCGTATGTGTTATACACCCATTGATATCCATCATACGTATGCTTGCTATCTGCCAGCCAGTAGTGAAGTTGTTGGATAAACAGCGCTTCATTCAGTCCAATCTTTTTCGCTAATGTCGGTAGAACTAAAATCGGGTTTTCATTGATTAATAACTTGCTCATTTTCGACTCCCCTTGTAATTATCCTTTTATTAGTGTTATAGATTCCTTTTTGCAAAATGAACATAATATTTTCAAAGGTTTTTAATGGAAAGGGGACAGGTCTGTTGATTCATTTTAGAATATCCCGAAAAAAAAACGACGCCTATCCCTTAACACATTAAAATATCAACGTGTTGGGGGACAGGCACCGAAAAAAATATAATGAAGGAAATTTAAATCGAAATAGTTTTTAATAAGGGGGATTCTTCAACGGTTTCCTTCTCTTTATTAGTAAACCTTGTAAGACATCCCCGCCAATATCTTTTATTATTTAGTATGATCATCATTCTACTTGTGTTAGCAGGTTTTTATTATCTTGCTCTTTTATAGGAATAAACTTAAATGTTAATGCTAGTATCACAGCGCCGATTGAGCAAACGATTCCTGACATCCAAAAAACTCCAACTAATCCGATATATTTTACTAATAGACCACATATAAATGTCCCAATTGGAACAACGCCTCCCATTATTGACATCAATGTACCAAAAGCTCTTCCCCTCTGGTGGTCTGGGATAATATGTTGAATTAAAGTCATTGTATATGCATTTGCCAGACCTGAACCAATTCCGTATAAAAAGAGTATAAAAACATTGACGATTAGAATTGGGAATACCGGGAAAAGAACGATTGTACTTTGAAATAAAAAAGCAAGAATTTGTCCACGCTTAATATTAATAAATTTTGAAAACCATCCAGATGCGAAAGCCCCTATAAACGTCCCTACACCTAACCCCAATTCCAGCAAACTATAACCTTCAGGACCAGAATGGAGGATCTTTTGTGACCAACCAGGCGTTAAATAAATAAATGTTACAAAGAAAATATTCGTCAAAAAAACACCTGGTATCATAAATAATAGTATTTTGGAACTTTTGATCACACGAAAACCTTCAACTACATCATTAATGAACTGTTTAACAGCAAATAGTTTCTTTTCTTTTTTATGTTTTTTAGGTTGAACTGTCTCATTTACAGATTCCTTTGGCAAAACGAAGCGTAATAGAAATAAATTAAAAGCGGAAAACAAAAAGGTGATTGTGTTAAAAATAAAAAAAAGGTAAATATTTACTTTACTTAATAAAAAGGCCCCTAACGTACTTGCTATAATAGTAGAAATTTGTGTTCCGGTAGCAAATAAACTATTGCCAAGAACCAATTTTTCTTCGGGTAAAGTTGACGGCATAAAAGCTCTTGAGGTCGGGAAAAATATGTTATTACAAATATTCAGAAGAGAGAACATTACAGCTATAAATAAAATAGAAAACTCTATCACATATGTGTAAGTGGTAATCGTTAATAGAATTAAGGCAGAGCAAATGTCTGTTATAATCATAATTTTTCTTCTATTATATCGATCAGCAAACACTCCAAATATAAACATAAATAATTGTGGAATTGTAATCGCTAGTCCAAGCCAAGCTGTATAAGATGGTTCTTGTGTTTTTTCTTGTACAAACCAAAATATCGATAAATAAAACATTTTCGTACCTATTTCAGAAATTATAAAACCTGTATAAAATCGCATAAAGGCTTTATTTGCTAAAATTTCCATAATGCTCATTTCTCCTTTAAAAAAGAGTAGTCCGGATTAGACTACTCTCCCTTCCAAAAAAATTAACAAATGCAATTTGCGTTTTGCCCGACAATTTTATTAAAAAATATTATATTTATTCCAACAATATACGTCAATAGGAAATTTAAAATAAATAATTATTTTTTCAAAAGTTTAGGTATCGTTTAAATTTAATTTAATAATTTTATATTTCATTCATCTGGTTGCTTTTACTGTTATTATAAGATGAAACATCAATAAGCTGGGAAGAATGCATCTGTATTATTTTCTTCAAGAATTCTATTTACTAATTCATCTAAGTCATCATATTATCAATTAATAACTTAATATCAAGTGTTTGTATAATATTACTGCTCCGGTCATACTAGCAATTTTTGGAAAATGTTTATGTCGGAACATTTCTTGATCACCGTAAACACAATCATCAGTAAATTTTATGCTTATGTCCTGCCAATCATTTTCGATCCTTTCCCCGGAGTTTTTGTTTTTCTGTTTATTCCCTCTTTTGGTTCAAACGTTCTCGATATTCCTTCTTGTGCTGCACGAACCTCATTGATTGTTTGACAGCCTTAATCAACCCACTGGCGAAAAATTCCTTCTACGTAACTCCAATTTATATTCCCGTTTTCAACAGCTATTTTCATCGCTTCTAAAACAAGTTCTTGGGATAAATCCTCACATCACGCTTGTAATTTTTCAAAAAGATACCCACTGATGGTTCCAAGCCCATTTTGTTCGAAAAATGCAAATGGATTTTGTTCTTCTGCGCGCGCATCCGTAACTATTACTATACTTTTGTCCTAGTATTGCTTTGGTTATGTTTGTTCGTGCTAGTGTTAAGCTTGCATTAACATACTGACTTACTTGCTCGCTCGATGCGGTCAAGTTGGGATTAATTTAGTTCATGTAATTGGTTAAGTTAGGATCCGATTGGTCTGATGTACGATTGGTTCGTGTGTGGTCCGTTGTTTCGCTGCGTTTGTTCGCTTGTGTCAGTCCGCTTCTCTTTTTGGTTGTTGCAGGGTGCGATAAGTTTCTGATGTTTTGTGAATAGTTTAGTTTAATTGCATTTTTCTGCAATTTTCTATTGAAAAATACAAGGGTGTATAGCAAAATAAAAGTGCAGAGCTTTGCAAGATAAATATACAGAGCACTGCACTAATTTTGTGACTATGCCAGAGCATGGGAAACACTAGCTGGTGCAAGATGGAATGGCTATGTTCAAATCCAAGCGTCGTACAATGATAATGGCAAACACGCTAAACAGGGGTACCACCGGTTTCAGCGAGAGGCGGGTCCTTCTCTTGATACAGGTCGTCTCTTTACTTCCAAGGCAAGATCGATAAATGATACTAACATCTATTCTCGCCAAGACTCTGTATGGGACTCACCACTTTGGGGTGACAAATATGTAACCTGCTATAACTTTGACTTCTTTTATTTTTAAATTTAAAACCTAGCTAATTTTCGTAATATTGAATTTGTTTTGAAGCATGTTAAAATGAGGAGGGCGTTGACATGAAAAAAAATAAATGGTTATTTTTGAATATTAGACTTGCACTTAGTAGCGTCCTTCTCAGCATGCTTACCTCCTTCATGGTGCATGCATTTATGTTGACGCTTGAAAGCCGTCAAGAATCCACATTCGGACTTACAGGTAAAATAACTGTCTTGACGATGATAAATGGTCCACAGGAGGTTACGGAGACAGATGCTACTTATGCACAAAATATGTTAAAAGACTATATTAAAAAACAATCACTATCCCTAGTCTATACTTCGGTAGGCGATGGTCGACCTGAAATGATTGTTTACGACCCACATGGTTTTCTTCCTTGGTTCCCAAGAGTTACAGACGAAAGTTTTGACTTAACAACTTCTCATGCCTATCTTTTCCGTGGTACATACACGGAAAATCAGTGGTCCAATTTTGCTAAAGCACCTTTTTTACCGGAAGAAGTTAAGGTTTCCGGAGTGATTGATTCTCCATCCGGAACAGATAATCTTCAGTATGCACGTACAATTGGTCAGGATCCACTACCTTCTGGAAGCTACACGATAAATACTTCGGATCCGGTTCAAATAAAACATATCATTGACTTATTCTATCAGATGGGGTTTATCCCTCAAGTTAGCAAAGAAATCCCATTATTTACATATTTCGTTAATAATCCATTTCTCGTAATTACTGTACTTTTTCTTGTCATGGGTCTTCTATGCATTGTCTTTGACTGGTTTCTATACAATCAAGAACGCGTGCGGGAGTTTGGCATTCGCAGACGCTATGGAGCCTTGCCCACTAACCTCGTACGAGAAAATCTAATCGTTGGGATGGCTGGCCTGTTAATAGGGAGTGTTATAGGGGGAATCCTATCAAATCTATTGGTAGCGGGAATTAGCCAAACTAATAGACAGTTATTTAACCTCCAGACTTTTACTAGTACTGCTATTTCGTTCGCCATTGTTATCCTGACTTGGTCTTCGATACTTTATGTTGTTATTAAGACAAATAAGGAGGTAAATATTGATGCGTGAATTGTGGGCAGGGGTTATAATGGCTTGCCGACGTTGGCAGGCCATGTTAGGAATTTCAGGGATGATTGCAGCAGCCTGCGTTGTTTTCGCACTGGCCTTAGAAGATGTTGTATCGCAGGTTGCTGTATTAAAAGGAGGCCAGCATTTACGAGAACAGCACGCCGTCACTTTTACCCCCTACTATCCACAAGGTGAGCCAACTCAAGTAGGGAACGATACAATACAATATGTAATAGACCAAATCAACAATCGAAAGGGCTACACTGCAATCATTCATAACATGGCCCTTGATGATCCTGATTTTGCAGGTGGATATCCTACCCTGATACTGTTCGGTGATGTTATCCCAGATTTATACCCTGAACTTCCGTTGTGCGAATCCGTACCATGTGCGATGAAAGGATCAAAAATTGTTGATGAAAAAATTAACGCTGTAAATATAGAAGGCGAAAACATTCCAGTAGTCGGAACACTACCTGCAGGTGCAACCTTTTTTGACCCTTTGGCTGCCGGTCTACCTTTAGACAACCGCATTGTGATTAGAGCGCCAACTAAACTTCTTCCTTTACTCAATTCTATTGAGAAAGAAGAGGCTATAACTCGAACGGTTCTCTTGGATCCGGAAGCTAAAGTGGTGGATACTTTCATTACCATGAATGCAAATTCTGAATTATATCTTATTCCCCATGATATTGCTGTGGATCAGCCACAACGATTCCGTGAACTAATGGGACGTTCTGCTATATATATTGTTGGTATGTTGAGTTTTCTATTGTTAGTTTTCATTGCTTTCGTGTCCTCTGCTCGCTTGACGATTCGCCAAGAGGATCGGGCTTTCAAAATCAGGGCTATGTATGGGGCTACGCCTTTTCATCTTAGTCTTCGTATTGGCGGTTTTTTGGCAGCGGTTGTGCTGATTCCACCGGTTGCCTTACTTTCACTGCTCATAGTTTATCTACATATTGCAGGTGCACCCTCACCGAATGTACCGTTATGGGTCATATTAGGTATCTTATTGACTTTCTTCTTATTATGGTTATGGGCTATACGCAGTACAAAAAAGATAGGAGGATGAAAATGAAACCAATCCTTGAAGCTCGAAACGTTTCTAAGGTTTATGGTAGCAATCGTATACAAGTAACAGCGCTTGACAACGTTTCCTTGCAACTTAATGCTGGCGAATGTGTTATTTTGATGGGAGCGTCAGGTAGCGGTAAATCTACATTATTAAATATATTAGGGTTAATTAGTAAACCAACCAAGGGGCACATTTTCATTCAAGGGAAAGAGGTACCAGAAAACGATCGAAACCGGTCCCGGCTACGAAATGCGTATTTTGGGTATATCCATCAGGATTACGCAATAATTGAGAATGAAACGGTCGAAAGTAATGTTATGATTCCCCTTCAATATGCCAGCCCACTTCCTGAACGTCAGGAGCGAAAATCTAGGGTATTACAGGCATTGGAAAACGTCGGTCTGGACTGGGCTTTAAAGAAGCAACCCTCGGAACTTTCTGGAGGTGAACGACAGCGTGTTGCTATTGCTCGGGCCTTGGTGAACAACCCCGTTGTAATACTCGCCGATGAGCCGACAGCAGCCCTAGATAGCGAGACAGCTCAATCAGTAATGACCCTCATTCTATCTTTCAAAGAAAAAGGTGCAGCAGTGCTTGTGGCAACACACGATGATAAGGTAGCTAAGCTGGGGGATCGAATTCTACGGATTAACGACGGTCGTCTCATTACAAGTAGCGAAATGATAAAGTCTTGATAAGGATTATAAAAAACCGTAACAAATCCGTTTTAGAACCTTATTTTAAGGTTCTATCTTGTTTGTTAGTAAAAAGCAGGATGTATTTTAATTCTTGTATCAAGATCCTTTTGTTAAATACCAAATTTTAAATGTTTATGTAAGCATAAAAGTGCGGATTTGAATTGAAAAGGTACGATTAAGTGAAGGAAGCTCTGCACTTTTATTTTGCCATACACATCAAATTGAAACTATTGAATTAGATAACGGTATGCAAGCAATATTTTTTGAATCAAAAGACGGAAATACGTTTACCATCCTATATATATCTAAGAAATTCTGAATACGAAACCACTTTCACACTGTTTTGGGCTCTATATTCCTTTGGCAAACAATCAAAAACAATGAATATTTTACTGTACTCATCACCTATTAGATTTTGAAGTTGACTCACTTGCAATGTTCCACAAATTCTCTCCAAGAGATTTCCGAATCCATGAGGTGGGATTCGATACCAAAAATTTTCAAACTCCTTAATAATAATCTCGGCTGTTTCTTTTTTTCTTACTAATCGGTCAATATCTTCTTTAATCACTCTTTCATTGATTATATATTTTCCATCATTTACTAAAGTTTCTACCCTTTTATCCCATAAGATTAAAAGATGATTCTCAAAATCGTCAATAAATTCTTCCTTGCTTATAACAGAATACCAAGTCTTATTATATATTTTGTTTACAAATAAAAGAAAATTCAGTTCAATAGGTGCTATAATCGTAGGATAATAGTTCCCATTTTCGGCTTTTTTCATTAATTACTGTCATCTCCTTGTTTAATAGATACAAATAAATTGTAATGGAATTTCAATTATTCCTTTAACAGCGTTTGCAAACATAGATGAAAGGAATTCTGATTCATATGATATTTCAGTTAAATTTCTACATCAAGTGAAAGTGGAAAATGAATGTCTGTGCAAAGAAGATTTTCTCAGGGTACTCCTTTTTTACATTTATCCGGAATTATATTCATTGGAAGTGCAAAACGGTCCAATTATTATACGCCCTGTTGCATTTGATAAAAAGTCATATTTTTGGACAGAGAAATGGCAAAAAGCAACGGACGACACAGAAACTGGAAGATATAAGTTTTGACTCTTTAAAGGATTTATCCAAACGTCTTATCGATTAATCGTTTTTTCCATGTCGCAACACTTGTATATTTTGTTTTAAGGCACGATAGCCCACGATTCCAGTTAGGAAAAAGAGTAGTGCGCTTATATTTAATAACATTACCGTTCCCATCATTTCACCTAAAAAACTTGCGATACTCATACCAATTAACATGGTCAAAGCCATTAAAGTATTATAAGCACCAAAGATTCTCCCCATATAGTTTTCAGGTACTTGCTCTTGCAATAATGTCTCCAACCGAACACTGTAAATGACGTCCGTGATACCTAGGAAAGCATTCATGATAAAAACAAAAAATAAAATGGGAATATTAAATTGTAAAAGAGCAAGGCCGCCGCTTGCCAGTAAGCTACTAATAATAAGAGGAAAGGGGGCTATTTTTTTGTTTAACTTCAGCAACATATAACCGCCAATCAATCCGCCAATTCCTTGAACTGACTCAATCCAACCGAACTCAACGGATGTTTGACCCATTTCATTTATAACATATGGGACAAATAGCACATTAATCATTCCTTGAGCCAACCAAGTAAAGGAAAACATCAAAAAAATTGTGGAATATAAATAATTTGTCCCAACTACTTTCAAGCCATTCCACCAATTTCTCCAAAACTCCAGCCATTTTTGTTTTAATGAAGTTCCTGCACCTTTTTGTTTTTGTTGAGATGATTTAACTGCCACCAAAGACAATAACACTGAAGAGATCATATATGAAAAAATATCTGTTGCAATGGCTATCTCTACCCCGGCAATGCCCAGTAAAGCGCCTCCAATTGAAGGACCAATTATACGCATGATATTATCAGTAACAACCGTAATAGAATTGGCCTCCACCAATCTTTCCCGGCTAATTGTAGCCACTAATAATGAACGGTGGGCCGGAATGAATAGGGTTCCAACAAGATTTTGAATAAATGCAATAACTAAAAATGCCCATAATTGACCTGCAGGAACAAAAAATAAAAGCGTTAAAGCAACTGCGCGAACAACATCCACAATAACTAAAGTCCATTTTTTATTTAGTTTGTCAACGAATGTACCCGCGATAGAACCAAATAATAATCGGGGCAACATTTGAATAATAAACATGGAACCTGTGACAATAGTTGATTCAGTTATATCAAAAATATACAGTGGCATGGCTATTAGAAAGATCCAATCGCCCAAGCCTGAAATCATCCGTGCCATCCAAATAAAAAGAAAGTTTTTATTTTGAAGCAACATATGCAAGTGATACACCTGCCTTTCAAAACCCATAAAAGATAAATGTGAAACTTTCAATCTATATCACTATTATTAAAACAAAAATTCACTCTTATTTCACTATAAATAAAAAAGTCAGTGATTACCCCGGATTAGCTTTTTAACTTCATCCTTATAAATAATGTTAGTCTCGATGCCCTTGATGAAAAATTATGTCAGCAAATGAATGATAGTGGTGTGCCTTCCACTCATATTTTAACAGGAATTCATATAGCAATAGAAGTCGATCTAACATCAAAATAAATATGGTCGTTAAAAAAGGGATGAACGAACAAGAATTTCTCCCCGTGGCTGAATATTTCAAACAACATGACAGCCCTTTAAGATATATTGAATTTATGGACGTTGGCTCTACAAATGGCTGGGACCTTAAAAACGTTATGACGAAAAAAGAAATTTACACCCTTCTTTCAGCGCATTATGAATTGGAACCTGTCAACCCGTCCTATATAGGCAAAGTGGCAAAAAGATATCGTTATAAAGGGACAAATACGGAAGTCGGTTTTATCACCTCGGTTTCTGAATCATTTTGCTCCACTTGTACGAGAGCTAGACTTGCAGCGGATGGAAAAATGTATACTTGTCTGTTTGCCACAGATGACTTTGATTTAAAACAATTACTCAGATCCGGTGCAGACGATCATAAACTGACTGAAACCATCATGCAGATTTGGGGTGCGAGAACGGACAGATACTCCGATGAACGAACGGAAGAGACGGCAAGAAACCGGAAAAAAATTGAAATGTCGTATATCGGCGGTTAGATAAAGAAAACTTGGCAACTGCCGAGCCTTTAGGCAACCAAAGAGCCGTAGTCAGCGAAAATACATTTTCGCTTGCGAGGTAATGCTACCGAAGCCTCTCTAGTCACCGAAAAAATATAAAATTTTTTCGGCTGCGATGTTTTCCCCCGAAGCCGGAAATTAAGCATGCGGTAAAAAAATTCATAAAGATTTATAAAAGGGGTAAATCATTGTGGCTAAGAAAGCATGTTTACTTTTATTGAGTTTGTTGATTATTCTTACCGATTGTACAAGCCCAAAAGCTGATACCGGAAATCAAGTTGAATTTACTATATCTGCAGCAGCAAGTATGACCGATCGCCTTTTAGCGCTCAAGGAAAGATTTGAACATCAATATCCAAACGTAAAAATTAATTATAACTTTGGCGGCAGTGGTACTTTACGAAAACAAATTGAAAAAAGAGTACCGATAGACATCTTTTTTTCAGCCTCAGAACAAGATTACAAGCTGTTGGATGAAGCTGGATTTATTAAAAAGGGGCAAGCCATTTTGCAAAATCATTTAGTATAGATCCAACCGGAAAATGGTGAGCTAAATTCCATCAATGATTTACTTGACTCCAATGGAAAAATTGCCCTGGTACTCCGGATGCGGTTCCTGCCGGTACATACGGGAAACAAGCATTAGAAGATCTCGGTATGTGGGGCGATGTGCAGGAGCACTTGGTTTATACAAAGGATGTCCGGCAAGTTCTTACGTTTGTTAAAGAAAAGTCGGTCGATGCCGGCATTGTTTATGTAAGTGATACATTAGGTAAAGATCATATTGAGGTCATTCAGCGGATTGATGATTCAACGCATGACCCAATCAAGTATTATTTTGGCATTATTGATGGAAATAAGCACAATTATGCAAAAAAAAAGGCAATTGAAAATTTTTATCAATTTATTATTCGAGATGAAAGCATGGAGTTATTTATAAAATACGGATTTGATGGAGTTGGAGATTAAAAAATACGTCCTTGTTTCCTTACTACGGTTGGCAATCCCGGATCTATCTGTACCTTGTATTTTTCGCCACAAGGCATATGGGATGATCAATGCCATACATACGGACTCTGCGGGCTATTTTTACCTTGTATTCTTCGCCATTGCTAGAAATTAGGTGAACAAAAGATGAGTTTTTCTTGGTATCCGGTGCAATTATCAATTTTTGTTGCAACGGTCGCAACAATCATTACATTTTTTATCGGAATCATCGCTGTCTATTGGTTGGTTTTTAAAAACTTCCGCGGGAGAGCTGTTGTCGAAACGATCATTTTTTTGCCGTTGGTCCTTCCCCCAACGGTTATCGGATTTCTTTTAATTGTCATTTTCGGGAAAAGTAGCCCGATAGGTCAAGCTCTTGAATGGCTGATTGGCCGAAGTATTATTTTTACCATCCCGGCAGCCGTCCTTGCAGCTTCTGTCATTGCATTTCCTTTAATGTATCAGTCCATGAAAACCGGTTTTCTCTCCATTGACTCTACCATTATAGATGCGGCAAAAGTCGACGGGGCATCGAACTGGCAATTGTTACAATGGCAGTTAATTCCCTTCTCGGCGCGGGCAATTTTTTCAGGAATCGTGTTAAGTTTTACACGGGCATTTGGCGAGTTTGGCGCTACCCTTATGTTTGCCGGCAATATTCCGGGCTGCACACAAACAATCCCGACAGCCATATTTTTTGCAATTGAAACTGGGGATACCACAGTCGCGTGATATTATGTCATCATCAGCATCCTGTTTTCCTTTATCCTTTTACTTTTGATGAATTATAAGCGATCATAAGAAAAAAGCGGGGTGCCCTATTTAGCGTACAAAATGGAGAGGAGCCTGGCCCGCTTATCATACAATGGTAAGCCTAGTTTCTCGGTCGCTGGGCTAGATCTGACAATAAAACCATTCCAAAATTTTTATAGTCTCTTACCTTTCAATTGAGTAGGAGACCAGCCATTAATTATCTAGTTGGCCTCTCACACCACCTTGCGTACTAACATATCGTTCCATGATCATTCTTGGTATTGATATAGGGTTGTTATGCAAACTAATTAAACACTTTTAACTTTTAGAGTTAGGAACATGATTATGCAATAAAATGGCCTTTTCCAAATCAAACTCCCTAAAAGGTTTAATTAGTAATAAGGAGGCTCCACAAACAAACAAAGCTAAGGATAATAAAGTAAATATGACATTTGAATTAAATGGTATCGCCAATGTTGCACCAATCAAACTACCTACAGGAGCAGCTACATTGTTCAAAGTCGTATATGTGGACATTACTCTACCTATTATATTCTTTGGAGTCATTGTTTGTATCAAGGTATTTTGAGTAATATTTAAAACTCCTGAAAATACACCAAATAATAATATTAATAAGAAACTAAGCCACCATTTATTGGCTAAGGAAAATAAAAAAAGAGAAACAGCATTACCTATCCAGGATATAGCTAAAACTAGTCCACTTGTTTTAAATATGTTGCTTAAAATAGCGCCAACAATAAATCCAATGAAAAATGCAACATATATCCCACTATAATACAAAGATGAGCCAAACTTAGCACCTATTGATGGTAATATAATAATGATTATTGCCATTGCTATATTAGAAATGATTCCAAAAGGTAAAATTATCTTCAAAAATAAATTGGTTTTAATATATCGGAATCCATCTTTAAGATCCAATGTATATGTATTAATAGATTCCTTGAATGATTGTTTATTTGAAATTTTATTGTGCGTTTTTATACCCTGATTTTTTGAAAGCATGAGAAGATAAATAATGCCTCCCAATATTAAAAACCCACCTGATATGACAAAAGTTTTAATCGAACCTAATAAACCAATAATAGATCCCCCAACTAAAAAACCAATTAAGTTTACCGTTTGGTCAGTCGAACTTATAATTGAGTTTCCATTTTTATATTTTTCAACATCAACAATCTTCAAGTACAAAGTATTATCTGCAGGATAAAATATCGAGGAAAAAATTGATGCTATAAAAACAAAAATAACAACAAATATTAGTGAATTATTATTGTTAATACTTAATAACGTAATTAATGTAATTAGAGCGGCTTGTCCAAATAAAGAAAAACCAGCAATAACTGCTGGGTTATATTTATCTATTAATGGCCCAAATAATACTCCAGATAAAGACGCTAAAGTTATCGCTGTATAAACAATCCCTATAATCGTTGTTGAATCAGTTAAAATTTGAACTGTCCATAATAAAGTAATAAAGTAAATACTATCTCCTATATTTGCACTGCTGCGTGAGCATAAAAACAAAAGGAATAATTTGTTTTTAAATAACGTATTCACTAAAAATCCACCTTTCGATAAACACCTTCAGTTAAAAAATGCAAAATGTCATAACCTGACCAAGTTTCAGGATACTTAGAAATTATTTCGCTTATTTTATCAAAAATAATTTCTGACTGTTCCCTAACTTTCGCTCTACTTTTTTCTTTGAATGGATAAATAGGTTTTTCAAATGTTATTTTTATTTTAGATCTGTCTATCCGAACTGTATGTATTATTATAACTGGAACTGAATATCTAGTACTTAATAACGAACTACCTTGGGGTAACAGTACATCCAAACCAACTAATCTAGTTTTTTCATTTGGTCCCATACCCATAGAAACTTCTGGAGGAATTGTAAAAATTTTATTTTCCTCTACATCTCTAAATGCCTTTTTAAAAATTAGTGGATACGGTTTAT